>Ga0102934_1000826_pt1 | contig 21329 bp, 16 predicted proteins | sample SalPonR2_A_D1_MG_FD_78175 | JGI IMG/M metagenome (GOLD analysis project Ga0102934, IMG submission 78175) | Salt pond soil microbial communities from South San Francisco under conditions of wetland restoration - Salt Pond MetaG R2_A_D1_MG | ecosystem: Environmental > Aquatic > Marine > Intertidal... | reverse complement strand
TCGGTGTTGGGTTTGAACGTCACACCGAGGACGGCGATCGTCTTGCCGTTGAACGACCCGTCGCAGAGATCGCGCAGCTTTGCGATCATCCGGGACTTCACGCCGTCATTCACGCGGATGACCGTCTCGACGATACTTTGCGGCACGGCATGTTCCTGCCCGATCCGTGCGAGCGCGCTGGTGTCCTTGGGAAAGCACGAGCCGCCATAGCCCGGACCTGCATGCAGGAACTTGTTCCCGATCCGCCCGTCAAGGCCCATGCCCTTGGACACTTCCTTGACGTCGGCGCCCACGCGTTCACACAGCGCGGCGATCTCGTTGATGAATGTGATCTTGGTCGCGAGAAAGGCATTCGCGGCGTATTTGATCATCTCGGCGCTTTCCAGATCGGTCGTGATGATCGGGAAATCGCGGAGGAAAAGGGGACGGTATACATCCGCCATCACGTCGGCCGCACGTTCGGTCTGCACACCGACCACGACGCGGTCCGGGCGCATGAAATCGTCGATGGCCGCGCCCTCGCGCAGGAATTCGGGGTTGGAGGCGACGTCGAACTCAGCCGCCGGATTGGCCTTGGAAATCGTGTGTTTCACCTTGCGGTTGGTGCCCACGGGCACGGTCGACTTGGTGACGATGACGGCATAGCCCGTCAATGCGCGCGCGACCTCCTCAGCGGCGGCCATCACGAAGGTCAGGTCGGCATGGCCGTCACCGCGCCGTGTCGGTGTGCCGACGGCGATGAATACGGCGTCGGCACCCGCGACCGCGCTGGGCAGGTCGGTGGTGAAGGACAGGCGACCCGCCTCGACGTTCTTGGCCATCAACTGATCGAGGCCGGGCTCATAGATCGGCACCTCGCCCGCGTTCAGCATCTCGATCTTGCGGGGGTCCTTGTCGACGCAGACCACGTCGTGGCCAAAATCGGAGAAACAGACGCCGGACACGAGGCCGACATATCCCGTACCAATCATCGTGATCTTCATGAAGGAACTCCGGAAATGACTGGGCGCTGTGCGGTCCGCGCCAGTGTCGCATAATGTACCGATGCAAGCTGCACCGCAGCAAATAATATTTCACCGCGGAGGCTGCTTAGTCCAAAAGCGCGCTTTTGGGAACAACGCATTCGCATAACGGTTTGGATCGTGCGGGGAAACGGAAGCGGACCTTGCGGCGCTTCGTGGCGAGTGCCAAACAGCGCTCGACGTGTCTTGCATCGCGAAGGGGAGGGAATGATGGCCGACTGGCAGACCTGGATGAAACAGGCGAATTACGTCGCGGGCGAGTGGATTGGCGCCGACGGCGGGCAGACCATCGACGTCACGAACCCGGCGACGGGCGAGGTGATCGGCACGGTCCCCGCCTGTGGCGAAGCCGAGACCATGCGCGCCATCGACGCGGCGGCCGCGGCCTTCCCCGAACTCGCCGGCATGGACCTGATGACGCGCGTGGGCCTCCTGTGGAAGCTGCACGATGCGCTCATGGACAACCAGGCGGCGCTGGCCGAGCTTCTGACTGTCGAGATGGGCAAGCCGCTGGCCGAGGCGAAGGGCGAGATCGCCATCGGCGCGCAATACGTGCGCTGGTTCGCCGAGGAAGCCCGACGCGCAAAAGGGGAAATCGTTCCCCCCGGCGTGAACGGCCGTCGCATCCTCGTGACGCGCCATCCCGTCGGCGTCGTGGGCATGATCACGCCATGGAATTTCCCGTCCTCCATGCTGGCCCGCAAACTTGCGCCCGCGCTGGCCGTGGGCTGCACCATCGTGGCGAAGCCCGCCACTGCAACGCCCTATTCGGGCCTCGCCTGGGCGGCCCTGGCCGAAGAGGTCGGATACCCCAAGGGCGCGGTGAACGTGGTGACGGGGTCGGCCCGCGCCATCGCGGGTGCGATGATGGCGCGTGGCGAGGTGCGCAAGATCACCTTCACCGGCTCCACCGAGGTCGGCAAGGAACTGATCCGCCAATCCGCCGATACGGTGAAGAAAGTGTCGATGGAACTGGGCGGCAACGCGCCCTTCATCGTCTTCGACGACGCCGATCTGGATGCGGCGGCCGAGGGCGCCATCGTCTCGAAATACCGCAATTCCGGCCAGACCTGCGTCTGCGCCAACCGCATGTACGTGCAGGCCGGGGTCTATGACGCCTTCGTCGAGAAGCTGGTGGCGAAAACCCGCGAACTCAAGGTCGGTGACGGACGCGAGGATGGCGTGGCACAGGGCCCGCTGATCGACGCCGACGCTGTCGCCAAGGTCGAGGAGCTTCTGGACGACGCCAAGGCAAAGGGAGCCGAGGTCGCGCTGGGCGGATCGCGCCACCAGCTGGGCGGCACGTTCTTTCAGCCCACCGTCCTGACCGGCGCCACACAGGACATGGCCTTCGCCACCGAGGAGATCTTCGGCCCGCTTGCCCCCGTCTTCCGCTTCGAGACCGAGGAGGAGGCTATCGGCATGGCGAATGACACCGTCTTCGGCCTCGCCTCCTACGTCTACACCCGCGACCTCGGACGCGCGTTCCGCCTGAACGATGCACTGCAATATGGCATGATCGGCATCAACTCGGGCCTGATCACCACGGTCGAGGCACCCTTTGGCGGCCTCAAGGAAAGCGGCATGGGCAAGGAAGGCGGCAGTCAGGGTCTCGAGGATTATCTCGACACGAAATACGTCTGCATCGACGGAATCTAACCGTAGGTCAGTCCGTCACCGATCAGGCGCATGACCTGCCGCGCGATCGCCGCGCCGCCCTTGTCACGGGCCGTCCGGGTGATCACCAGAAGGGGCGTGTGCCGGTCGCAGGACAGCGTGACCGACTCCGGCAGTGACGTGATGTCGGCGCGCACGGTTTCCGTCATGCTGGCCGCCTCCAGCCCGTGGGCCGACAGGAAGTCGTCCAGCGACAGCGGCGCGTCCTCGTCCAATGCGGGGGCGAGGCTTTCGGGGATCGCGATATCCTCGATCCCGGCCCGCGCGCCGCCGCGTTTCAGCAATCGCTCGACGCTCGACAGGCGGCCGGTGCCGAACAGCGCCATTTCCGCGTCGGTCGCTCCCCTCAGGCCGGATTTCGCGCGGTGAATCCCGAACTCCACGGGGGACCCTTCGAACATCAACTGCCCCGTGGACGCACCTTCTGGCCCGGCAGGGGCCTTGCCCGTCCGGGCGACGATCGTTCCGCGCCCGGGCTTGCGGCTCAACAGCCCCATCCCCTCCAGCGTGATCAGCGCGCGGCGCATGGTGCCCTGGCTGACCTTGAATTCCTCGGCCAGCACGAATTCGTTGGGCAGGCGTGTGCCGACCTCCCATTCACCGGTTTCGATTCGCCGGATCATTTCGGTTTCTGTGGCCTTGTAGAGCGGCGTGCGGGCCATGGTCCTGGCGTTCCTGTTCTTCTATGGGAAATCCCTGCGCCTGATCGCGCGCGGGGTCAATTGAGGTGTTCGATCAATCGCGAATGACGATCGAAAGCCTTGATGAGTGCCCCCAGATTGGGCAGTTCTGCCGCTTCGAGCATCGGGATCATCTTGCGGAATGCCTCGCCCGTGCCAACAGCGTCGCCGATCGCGGTGTGCCTGTCGGCCTCCGGGATGGCAATGCCGAGCCGCTCGCAGAGCGCGTCCAGCGTATGTTCGGCCGACTGCCCGAAGAGGATCGCCGAACAGAGCACGGTGTCGAGGATGGGCTGGTCGAAGCGCCGCCCGATCTCGCGCTCGCGCCGCCTCAGGAACGCCATGTCGAAGGGCGCATTATGGGCCACCAGCACCGCCCCGTCGGCGAAGGTGTGAAACCGCGCCAGCGCCTCGGTCACGCCGGGGGCGTCGGCCACCATCGCGTCGGTGATCTGGTGCACGGCGGTGGAGGCGGCGGGGATCTTGCGGCCCGGATTGACCAGCATGTCGAACCGCTCGGCCTCCACGAGCTTGCCGTTGACCACGCGCACGGCGGCGATCTGGCAGACCTCGTCCACCTGCGGGTTCAGGCCGGTGGTCTCGGTGTCGAATACCACGAAGGAAAGGCCCCGCAGGCGGGCCGCGGCCAGATCCTCGGGGATGTCGGCGTTCAGCAGGTCGAAATCGTAAAGGACGGTTCGGTAAGGGCGGCTGGGTTCCGGGCGGGCCAGCGGCAGGGCGAAGCGCAACGCGGCGCGGCCGGGCCCGGCGGGTTCGGGGGCAACCGACGTGCCATGGGCGACGCAGACGGCCGCGCCGGTGAAGCCCGTCATGCCCGGCGACAGCGGTTCGGCCAGCCAGCCTGCGACCGACGCGTCGTCAGGAATGTCGCCACGCGCCTCCAGGCTCACGACCGCCTCCTCTGCGCCTTCGGAGGCGAGCGTCAGCGTCAGCTCCGCCGCGCCCCCGGCCGCCCAGTCGAGCGCCAACCGCTCCAACAGCCGCGTCACCGCGAACCCGTCGCAGCGAAGGATCGTCGGCCCAAGTTCGCAGGCCAGTGCCACGCCTTTGCGCGCCAGCCGCGCCTCGAGCGCCGCGCCGAGATCCTCTGACACGAGGTTTTCCATCGGCCACCAGCCCGTGTCGGTGTCGCGTTTCCTGCGTTCGGTCTCCGCGGCCAGCTTGGCCAGCGCATCTGCCGCCTCGCCTTCGGGCAGAGCGGCAACCGTCTCCTTCACACCGCTGAGCAACGCCTCCAGCAGATGCGTGCGTTCCAGATGCGTCGCCATGTCCGTGGTCACGTCGCGGAGTGTCAGGACATAACCCGGGCGCTCGGTCTCCTGTCCCTCCAGCCGCAGCAGACGCATGCGCGCCTCCAGCAGGCGTGCGCCGTCGCGGGTCGTGACCAGAACGTCGGTGCCGCCTTCGTCATCGCTGCCATTCCCCTTCGCCACGAGCCGCTCATAAGCCTGTGTGATCGGCGCCATGCGCAAAAGGCCGCGTACCGGACGGTTGAGCCCCAACGCCTCGGAACCATCGAGTATGTCGCGTGCATTGCCGTTATAAAGCGCGATGGCGTGCCGGGGTGTGCAGAACAGGACGCCGTCCGGCACTTCGGACAGCAGTGTCTCCAGACGTGTCTTCTCGCTGGTCAGACGCGCGGTTTCCCGGCCGACCGCAAGCGCCATCGCGTTGCGCGTCTCCGTCAGGTTCGACGTCACCGCCGCCGCCGCCGTGCCCAGATCGCCCAGATACCTCGCCGGCGCGTGGTCGATCTCGTCGTCCACATCGGCATGGGCCCGCGCCCGCATCTCGGCGGCCAGCCGTTCCACCGGTTTGGCGACGTTTTCATCGAACATGACCCAGACCCATGTGGTCAGCGCGAAGATCGCCAGAACGGCGATGGCGCCCGCGATGACGAAGGCCGACAGCGCGTGGTCCTCGCCCAGCCGCAAGTAGCCAAGGACGAGCCCCGCTGTGGCGAGGCCCGATGTGGCGCAGGCCAGAAAGGCGAAGAACAGGAATATGCGCAGACGCAGGGACAGTGTCTTGAACATGTAGCGGGGCCTCCTCCTTGCCCCTTGGTCTTGGCCCGGTCCGGCGGTCGCGCAGCGCCGGATGGGCAGGGCTCGTCAGCCGGCCGCAGCTCCTCCACCGCAGACGGCACTCAGGATCGGGTCGTCATCGGGCACCTCGCGCCAGGTTACGCCGACCGGCTCGCCGGTTTCGGAAAACTCGGTATCCGGCAGGATATCGGCGCGCCGTCCGCCCTCGCAATCGACGATGTTCGGCAGCACCATCTGCGGCTGCCAGCGTTCCTGCCGCCTGAGCTGCACCACGTAGATGTCCGACCCCTCCGCTGTCTCGACCATCTCCGAGGGCGAATAGCCGATGAAGCCGCGCACCCAGGGCCGGACGAAGGTCCAGGGCTGATACCAGGCCTGTTGCTCACGCTCGGAGATGACCACGAGGTCCGGGGCCATCGTGCGCAGCACGTTGGTGTACCAGCCATATTCGGTGCCGACTGTCGCCACGAGCATCGTTGCCCCCGCGCAGACCGGGATGATCCCCTTGGGCAGGCGTTTGCCCGATAGCGCCCGGAGGCCGAGGCCGATGCCTGCCCCGGCGATGCCTGCAAATAGTGCTGTCATGAGCGCCCAGAACACGGTGGTGCGGTTCCTTTCAGTTCAGGTAGCCGCCGCTCGATCCGGCGGCGTTCTGCATGGTCTTGATGACGACGAAAGCGTCGCGAAGGTGGCTCCGCTCGAAATCGGACAGATCCGAGGGAGCCATGAAATTGTCGGGTTTCTCGCCGCGCTGGATCTGCGCGGCCTGATGTTCCAGCCGGGTCTGGGCGATCATGTCATAAGCGTCGATCAGGTCGCGCCCGCCGCCCGATGAGACCGCGCCGGCCTCGATCGCGGCGACAAGCCGCGCGCGGGTGTTGACCTCGGTCAGACGGCCCTTCAGCGCGTAGACCCGGCCCAGATCGGTTACCGGCACGACGCCGTTGTGCTTCAGGTCGATGGTGTTCTTGTGCTCTCCCGAGCGGACCGTGGCGAAGCCGCGGAACAGGCCGAGCGGCGGCTGATGTTTCAGGGAGTTCGACACCATGTGCGCCACGAAGATGGAATTTTTCGAGGCCGCCCTGATCGTGCGTTCCTGCAGGTCGGCGAAGAGGTTGAAATGCCCGCCTATTGGGCGCAGGTCGAACATGACCGAGGCCAGCATCTGCGCCTCGGGGTTGGGCGTCGCGATCCAGCCCGCGAAATACTCCCGCCAGACGCGCAGCGGCTGCCGCCAGCGGATGTTCGTCGCCATCATGTCGCCGGGGCAGAAGAAATAGCCCGCCTCGTCCAGACCGTCCGAGACGAATTTCGCCAGTTCCGCGAAATAGGTGTCGTCGGCGGGCGTCACGCTGTCGTCAAGTATCAGGCAATTGTCCTGATCCGAGACGCCCGTCTGTTCCTGTCGCCCCTGCGATCCGCAGGCCAGCCAGAGATAGGGCACGGGCGGCGGCCCGAGCCTGGCCTCGGCCAGCGCCAGAAGCCGCCGCGTCGTGGCGTCACCGATATCGGTGATCAGGCGGGTGACCACCTGATGCGGGTTCTGCGCCGCGACCAGCTGCACCAGAAGTTCGGGGATGCGCCCCACGATCCTGGCCAGCGTCGCACTGTCCGCGGCGGCGGAGATTTCCTGGATCAACGCCGCCGAGGACGTGGCCTGGAACCGTGTCAGGTCGGTCTGGGTCAGGATGCCCACGAGCTTGCCGGCCTCGACGACCGGCATGTGGGTGAATCCTTTCTCGACCATGGTGTGGAGCACATCGGCCACCAGCGCCGTGGGCGGCAGGGTGGAGGGATCGGCGGTCATGATCTGCGCGACCGGTGTCTCGAGCGCCAGACCTTCCGCCACCGCGCGGGAGGCGATGTCGCCCGTCGTCAGGATGCCCCGTACCGCACCGTCCTCGGTCGCGATGATGCAGGAGACATGGATTTCCCGCATCTTGCACGCGGCATCGATCAACGGCGTGTCGGGCGCGCAGGTCAGCGGATCGCGTGTCATCAGGTCGCTGAGCGCGATGGTGGTGATGTCCTGTCGGCGCGAGCGCGCGGGCCGCGTCCTGTCGAAGAAGCGCGTGACGCGGGGATGCTCGGCCATCAGCGCGTGGAAGGATGCGGCCGGAATGCGCAGAAGCGTGCTGTCCTCGGACGCCTTGGCGGTGACGACGGCAACGCCGTCCTTCATCAACCCACGTTCGCCGAAGGAATTTCGTGGCCCGAGGATCGACAGGATGGACCCGTCGGGGTCGGTGATATCGATGCGCCCCGACACGATCAGGAAGAGATGCGTCTGCGGCTCGCCCACCGAATAGACCGTCTCGCCCGCCGAAAACGCGATGCTGTCGATAGCCTCGGCCAGCGCCGCACGGTCATCATCGGGCAGGACGTCGTAAGGGTGGGTGCTGGCGAGCGTGGCGGCGATATCGACCGTCATGACATGTCCCGGGATTGGAAAGGCGCACCCCGATGTCTTCGGGATGCGCCGGTGGTTTGAACAGGGCCCGCGGTGTCGCAGGCCCTGTATTTCTTGAGCCGCCGGATCAGTGATCCGAGGCGGCACCGGCGCCGCGCGGGATCCGGACGCTCTCGACGAGATCCTGGATATGCGCGGGTGGCGCTGCCGTGGCCTTCGACACGAAGTAGGCGACGGCGAAGTTCAACAGCGCGCCGATCGGGCCGAAATGTGTCGGCGGAATGCCGAACAGGTAGTTGGCTGCAGTGTTCTCCAGCATGTTGGTGCCGGGGATAAAGAACCAGCCGAGATAGGTGAAGAGATAGAGGCAGGTCGCGATCAGACCGGCCAGCATCCCCATGGTCGCCCCGGCGGAGTTCATCCGCTTGGAGAAGATCCCCATCATCAGCGTCGGGAAGAGCGACGCCGCCGCCAGACCGAAGGCGAGTGCAACCGTCTGGGCGGCGAAGCCCGGTGGGTTGAGGCCCAGGTAGGTCGCCAGAATGATCGCGCCCGCCATCGAGATACGGGCGGCCAGAAGCTCTCCGCGTTCCGAGATGTTGGGGTTGATCACCGACTTGATGAGGTCGTGGCTGATGGCCGAGGAGATGGCCAGCAGAAGACCCGCCGCGGTGGAAAGTGCCGCCGCGATACCGCCTGCGGCGATCAGCGCGATGACCCAGCCCGGAAGCTGCGCGATCTCGGGGTTGGCCAGCACGAGGATGTCACGGTTGAAGGTGACAAGCTCGTTGCCTTCATAGCCACGCTCGGCCCCGAAGGCCTGACCGGATTCGGACCCATCGTTGTAGTACTGGATGCGGCCATCGCCGTTCTTGTCCTCGACGCCCAGAAGGCCGGTGACCTCCCAGGTGCGGAACCAGTCGGGCAGATCCTCGACGGCGACAGCTTCGCTTTCCACGCCCTGCGGCCACATGGTGGTGGTGATGTTCAGGCGTGCCATGGCCCCCACGGCCGGAGCCGTCAGGTACAGCAGCGCGATGAACACCAGCGCCCAGCCGGCCGACCAGCGTGCATCGGCTACCTTCGGCACCGTGAAGAAGCGGATGATGACATGCGGCAGACCCGCGGTGCCGATCATCAGCGACAGCGTGAAGAGTGCCATCAGGAACGGCGAGGACCCCGTGGTGTACTCGCTGAAGCCCAGATCGGTCAGAAGACCGTTGAGCGTCACCAGAAGCGGCGTGCCGGCCTCGACCCCGCCGCCGACCATGTCGGTGGTGTTCGAGAACAGGCCCAGACCCGGAATCGGGTTGCCGGTCAGCTGCAGCGAGATGAAGACCGCCGGGATGGTGTAGGCGACGATCAGAACGCAGTACTGCGCCACCTGCGTGTAGGTGATCCCCTTCATGCCGCCGAGAACCGCGTAGACGAACACGGTCGCCGAGGCGATGTAGAGACCCGTGGCGCTGTCCACCTCGAGGAAGCGAGAGAAGGCGACGCCCGCACCCGTCATCTGGCCGATCACGTAGGTGACCGAGATGATGATGAGCGAGATGACGGCCACGACGCGTGCGGTGTTCGAATAGTAGCGGTCGCCGATGAACTCGGGCACCGTGTACTTGCCGAACTTGCGCAGGTAGGGCGCAAGCAGCATCGCCATGAGCACGTAGCCGCCGGTCCAGCCCATCAGGAAGGTGGAGTTGGAGTAGCCGACGAAGGCGATGAGACCCGCCATCGAGATGAAGGAGGCCGCCGACATCCAGTCGGCCGCGGTGGCCATGCCGTTGATGACGGGGTTCACGCCCCGACCAGCGGCATAGAATTCCGATGTGGAGCCCGCGCGGGCCCAGATCGCGATCCCGAAGTAGAGCGCGAACGACAGCCCCACGACGATGATGTTGAGTGTTGTCTGATCCATGACTTGGTCCGCCCCTTATTCGTCCACGCCATGTTCCTTGTCGAGCTTGTTCATACGCCACGCGTAGAAGAAGATCAGGACAAGAAACACGAGGATCGACCCCTGCTGGGCAAACCAGAAGCCCAGATCGGTTCCGCCCACCGCGATCCCGCTGAGCAGCGGGCGAAGCAGGATGCCGAATCCGTATGATACCAAAGCCCAGATAACCAGGCAGATGGTGACCAGGCGGATATTCGCGGCCCAGTACGCGTTGTTGTCAGAGTTTTCAGCCATCTGGCTCTCCCTTCGAGATTCAGGCCGACCGGTCCCTCCTGGCCCGGCCGACATGTTTCGCCGGCAGGGACCGTCTGGCCCCTCCGGCGAATTCCTTATGCGGTCGCAAGCGGACTTACGATCGCGTTCATCCGGTCCGCGATCTCACCGATCTCTCCCATGGCGGGAATGGCGGTGAGGGTGCCGCGGGCGGCGTAGTAATCGATCAGCGGTGCGGTGTCGGCGTGGTAGGCCTGAAGCCGCGTGCGCACCGTGTCGGCGTTGTCGTCGGCGCGGCGTTTCATCTCGCTGCCGCCGCACTTGTCACAGACCCCGTCCGTCTCGGGCTGCTTGAAGCTGTCGTGATAGCCCTCGCCGCAGGCCGCGCAGGTATAGCGGCCTGCCACGCGCGCGATCATCGCGTCATCGTCGACCTCGAGGCTGATGACGGCATCGATCTTCTGGCCACGCTCCGCCAGGAGCGTGTCGAGCGCCTCGGCCTGAGCGGCGGTGCGCGGGAACCCGTCGAGGATGGTTCCTGCGGCCACGTCGGGCTGATCGAGGCGTTCCTTGAGAACGGCAAGGACGATCTGGTCCGAGACGAGTTCGCCGCGTTCCATCACCGCCCTGGCGGCAAGGCCTGCCTCGGTGCCCGCGGAAACGGCGCCGCGCAGAAGGTCGCCGGTGGACAGTTGCACAAAGCCGAAGCGGTCCATGAGCATGCGTGCCTGCGTACCCTTACCGGCACCCGGGGGGCCGAGGAGGATCAGGTTGACCGTGCGCGCGTCGCTGGAGAGATCTTTCATCGGGCCGCCCTCACTTGTTCACGCGGTTGGCGATGAGGTCGTCGACCACCGACGGATCGGCGAGCGTCGAGGTGTCGCCGAGCGCGCCGAAATCGTTCTCGGCGATCTTGCGCAGAATACGGCGCATGATCTTGCCCGAGCGTGTCTTGGGCAGACCCGGCGCGAACTGGATCGCGTCTGGCTTGGCAATGGGGCCGATTTCCTTGCGGACCCAGGTCTGAAGCTCTTTCACCAGTTCGGGCGAAGGCGTCTCGTCACCCATCAGGGTGACATAGCAGTAGATGCCCTGACCCTTCAGCTCGTGCGGGTAGCCCACCACTGCGGCCTCGGCCACGGCGTCGTGCGCGACAAGCGCGCTTTCGACCTCGGCCGTGCCCATGCGGTGGCCCGAGACGTTGATCACGTCATCCACCCGGCCGGTGATCCAGTAATAGCCATCGGCGTCCCTGCGGCAGCCGTCGCCGGTGAAGTAGTAGCCCTTGTAGTCCGAGAAATAGGCCTGCACGAAGCGCTCGGGATCGCCCCAGAGCGTGCGCATCTGCCCCGGCCAGCTGTCCTTCATGCAAAGGACGCCCTCGGCCTCGGTCTCGTGGATTTCCGCGCCCGACTGCGCGTCGAGCAGCACCGGCTGTACGCCGAAGAAGGGCGTCGTGGCCGAGCCGGGCTTGAGTTCCGTGGCGCCGGGCAGCGGCGTGATCAGGTGGCCGCCGGTCTCGGTCTGCCACCACGTGTCGACGATCGGGCAACGGCCCTTGCCCACGACCTCGTTGTACCAGTGCCAGGCCTCGGGGTTGATCGGCTCTCCGACCGTGCCGAGGAGTTTCAGGCTGGACAGATCGTGCCTCGTCACCAACTCGTCCGACTGCCCCATCAGGAGGCGGATCGCCGTCGGCGCGGTGTAGAACTGGTTGACGGAGTGCTTTTCGCAGACTTGCCAGAACCGGCCCGCATCCGGGTAGGTGGGCACGCCCTCGAACATCAGCGTCGTGCCGCCATTGGCGAGCGGGCCGTAGACGATGTAACTGTGGCCGGTGACCCAGCCCACATCCGCCGTGCACCAGAAGACATCGCCGTCATGGTAGTCGAACGTGTACTGGTGCGTCATCGCGGCGTAGACCAGGTACCCGCCGGACGTGTGCACAACGCCCTTGGGTTTTCCGGTCGAGCCCGAGGTGTAGAGGATGAACAGCGGATCTTCCGCGCCCATCTCCTCGGCCGGGCATTCGGTGCCGACGGTGGAGGCGATGTCGCCATACCAGACATCCCGCTCGGGGATCCAGGCGACCTGCTGGCCGGTGCGCTTGACCACGAGGCATTTCACGTGATCGTCGCAATGCAGCAGCGCCTTGTTGACGTTGTCCTTGAGTTCGGTGAGCCGCCCGCCGCGCGGAGCGCCATCGGAGGTCACGACGACCTTGGCCTCGCTGTCGTTGACGCGGTTGGCCAGCGCATCGGGCGAGAAGCCCGCGAAGACGACCGAATGGATCGCGCCAATCCGCGCGCAGGCCAGCATCGCGTAGGCGGCTTCGGGGATCATCGGCAGATACAGGACGACACGATCCCCGCGTCCGACGCCCAGTTCCTTCAGGACATTGGCGAAACGGCCGACCTCGGCGTGAAGCTGGCGGTAGGTGATGTGCTGCGCCGGCTCCTTCGGGTCGTCGGGCTCGAAGATGATCGCCGTCTGATCGGCGCGCTTGGCGAGGTGGCGATCGATGCAGTTCGCCGCGACATTCAGGGTGCCGTCCTCGAACCAGCGGATATCCACGTTGTCATGGGCGAAGGACGTGTTCTTGACCTTCGTGTAAGGCTTCATCCAGTCCAGCCGGCGCCCGTGTTCGCCCCAGAAGGCCTCGGGGTCGCGAACAGATTCGGCATACATGCGCGTGTAGGCTGGCGCGTCCACATGGGCATTGGCGAGCAGTGCGGGGGTTGGCTGGCTGTCCTTGGGCACTGGAGGTCCTCCGGAATGCGACGGTCTGATGTCTCGAGCGGCGCGCGTCCGGCCGTCCCCGGGACCGTCCGGTCCCCACGCGCACCACAATCCCGCTGCGGACCGAATTTCCGGCTCCGCGACCAGGGACGCCCATAACGGGCCTGGCGATTTCGGGTCAGCCTCCCCCAACCTCCTCCTGCGTCCTGTTGATCAGGGTGTTCGTCCGCCGCGCTCCTGTTCCCCTCGCGGGCGGCCCCTGATCAGAGCTCGCATGCGTCCCCGGACCGGCCCGTGCGCGTCGCACATGACGAATCCGTGAACATGCGCAACATGGCAGCTTTGGGGCCGCGAAAGAATATGTCGCGAATTCGACGGATTGGATTATGTCTCGTATTTTCACGCTGCGGCGCGGAAGTTGTAAAGATATTTTCAAAATCGGCCGGAAATCCCGCGATTTCAGTCCGATCCGGGCAGCGTAGCGGTCAGGCGCTTTTTTCTGACGCAGGGGAAGCGTGTCCGGTCAGGGCCGCGTGAAGGATCCGGCCAGCCATGGCATCGCCTCGAGCCCCGGGGCAAGGAAATAGGTCTCGATCAGTTCACCCGCCAGCGTCGCGATCTGATGCGGGATCGTGCCTGTCCAGTCGTCGGTCGCGTATAGAACGATCCGCCGCTCGATCGGGGCGCCGGGCAGGGGGTGGGCGTCGATCTCGCCCGCGAAACGCCCGGCCCTGAGCAGGCTGAGCGGCGTCGTGATCGTCCAGCCGGTACCGGAGGCGACCAGCGCGCTGATGGACTGGTTTGAATCCATCTCGAACCGGTGCTGCGGGCTGAGGTTCATGGCTGTGAGATAGGCCTCGATCTGCTGGCCCATGAGCTGGTCCGTGTCGCGGCGCAGGAAGGACAGGTGCGACAGTCCCGCGAGCCCCTCGCCAAGTGGTGTTCCTCGCGGGACGGCGAGGATATAGGGGTCGCGCACCAGCGGATGCGGCACGCTCCCCGCAGGGTCGGCGCCCGGCGCGGCGCAGATGGCGATGTCCAGCGCGCGCTCGCCGATACGGGCGGCCAGTTCATGGCTCGGCCCGGTCTGAAGCCGGAAGGCGCATTGGCTCATCGCCTCGGCCAGCCGTGCTGCAAGCGTCGGTGTGACCTCGTTCTCGAAATCCTCGATGACGCCCAACGACAGCGCAGAGAGCTCCGTCAGGTCGAGCGCGTTGAGGTCCCGGTGCCCCGAGCGCAGACTGTCGAGCGCGCTTGCCGTGCGCTGGAGAAAGACGCGCCCCGCCGGCGTCAGCGTCATCGGGCGTCGGGAATGGTCCAGAAGTTCCGCCCCCAGTGCGGTGGCGAGGTTCTTCATCTGCTGCGAGACAGCGGGCGCCGACAGGCCGAGTTCGCCGGCCGTGGCCGCGACCGATCCGGTTCTGGCCAGCGATTCGAAGACCTCGAGTCCCCGCAGCGTCACACCTTTCGGGAGGAGCGTTGGCATCAGGCGGCGGTTTCCGTGGCTCGGGGCAGGGCGGCGAGGGCATGCGTCATCGGACCATGATGACCGAGGCGCGCGCCGCGTCAATGCGCTCGGGGGCTAGCGTCGGGCATCAGCCCTCGATCACCAGTTCCGGGAAACGCCCGGCCGTGTCGCGAATGGTGCTGGCCAGCCGCTCGTAGGCCGGGGCCGCGCCCGAGTTCTTGCGCCACACGAGGCCCACGGATCGCGAAAAGCGCCGTCCTCGAAACGGGCGTGTCACCACGTCGCCGGCCGGGCGCGCGCCGATCTCCGAGCGCACGTAGAGCGCCGGCAGGAACGTCAGGCCCATGCCCATCGCCACCATTTGTCGGAGCGCGTCCAGCGAGGTGCCTTCATAGTCCCGGGACAGATGCGCCCCGGTCTCGGTGCACAGCGCCGAGATCTGGTCGTGCAGCGTGTAGGCCGGCGAAAGCGAGAGAATGGTTTCATCCTTCAGATCCTCGTTGCCGAGGTCTTGCTTCTCGCTCAGGGCATGATCGGAGGGCATCGCCACCGACAGCGGCTCGCGGAACAGCCGCGCGACATGGAGGGCGGCGCCGTTGACCGGCAGTTGCGTCAGGATAAGGTCCTGCGCCCCGTCGTTGAGCTGTCGCAAGAGCTCGCGGGGCGTGGCCTCGCGGATATAGAGGCGCAGGTCCGGATGCGAGCGGTGCAGATCGCCGACCACATGCGGCATCAGGTAGGGGCCGAGCGTCGCGGAGGTGCCCATGCGGATGGTTCCGGCCAGACCGGATTTCAGCGTCACGGACAGATCGAGGATGCCCTGGGCCGCGTCCAGCATATCGCGTCCGCGTCGCGCGACCTCCCGTCCGGCCATGGTCAGGCGGACCGGACCGCGTCCGCGCTCGACCAGCGTCTGGCCGAGGGCGTCCTCCAGCGTCTTGATCTGCACCGACAGCGACGGTTGCGAGATGCCGCAGCTTTCGGCGGCTTCGCGGAAATGGTGGGTGTCTTCGAGGGCGACGAGATAGCGAAGCTGGCGCAGCGTGAAGGGCGGAATCGAGTTCGGCATGTCGTCTTCTCCGAGGGGGCCACAGCGAATAATAGGAACTTCCAATTGAATTGGAAGGCCAGAAGGTGTTTTTCCTATGAGTTTCTTGCGGTAACGATTGACGCAGACCGACGTTTCGGTTTGGTCGGGGCGCAGGCACGTGCGTCCTGATCCGGTAACGGTGCTGTGCTGGCGGTTGTCCCTTCCAGCGCTCACGGACCTGCACCGTGACCAATCCGGGCGACTCTCATCCGGTCCCTGCCGTCAACCGGATGGGGGTCGCTCGGCCTTCGGTCACGCCATCCCTGCACCGCGTCTGCGCAATCAGTCGACCACTGTCACTTCCGGTGTGGTCTGCCGCAGGATCTGGCGAATGGCCTGCGCCAGTTCGCGGTAATCCGCCCCCCGGGCGGCGCGCTCGCGCCAGACCATCCCGACGGCGCGGAACGGCTGCGGGCCGTCGAGGGGGCGCGAGGTGACCATCTGGTTCGGCTGCACCTCCGAGCGGACGTAAAGCGCCGGCAATAACGAAATCCCGAGGTTCATGGCCACCATCTGTCGGATCGTGTCGAGCGAGGTTGCGCCGTAGTCGAGGCTGATCTCGGCGCCGGTCTGTTCGGAAATCTGCCGCACCTGGTCGTGCAGGCGGTGGCCGCTCTCCAGCGTCAGGATACGCTCTCCGGCCAGTCGGTGCGGGGGCACGCGGTCCATCTGCGCGATGGGGTGGTCGATGGCGGCCACCGCAAGCAGGGGCTCGCGAAACAGGCGGGCGACGGAGAACTCCGACCCGGTGATCGGCAATGGGCAGAACAGCAGGTCGAGTGAGCCCTCTTCCATGCGACGCACGAGATCCTCGCCCAGCCCTTCGCGCACATACAGGCGCAAATCAGGGTATCGCGTATGCAGGTCGGGGATCACCAGCGGCAGGAAATAGGAGCCGAGCGACTGGACCACACCGACGCGGATGGTGCCCGAAAGCATGGTCTGTCCGCGGCGGGCGATCTCGGCGATCTCGTTGACCTCGCCCAGGATGCGCCGCGCGCGGTTGGCGATTTCCTCGCCTTCGGGCGTCATCAAGACGCGTGCGCGCGAGCGTTCGACCAGTTGCACGCCCAGTTCTTCCTCGAGCTTCGCAAGCTGCGCCGAGAGCGTTGGCTGCGTGACATGCGCCCGCTCCGCCGCGCGGCGAAAATGCAGCGTCTCGGACAGAAGCGTGAGGTATCTGAGCTGTTGGAGGCTGGGCAATATCCAGTGCCTTATAGATGGCTTCTATCAAAATAGCCGTGAATTTCGATTGGACCAATCAAAATCCTTGCCGTAGGTCCCCCGGAACGGTGTGCGGAGGTCACATGCAGCAGTTCAAAAGCGTGCTTGCCGTCCTTGCGGAGGACAGCCTCGCCGAGGTCGCTTTCGAGCGTGCGATTCATCTGGCCCGTTCGAACAAGGCCGCGCTGACGCTTGTCGATGTGATCGACTCCAATCCCGGAGAGCTGGCGCGCATGCTCACGGCGCTGACCGGATCGCGCGGGACCGAAATCGCGGAGGACGTGCTCGCGTACCACCGCGGGCGTCTGGCCGAATTCGGCGCGCGTGCCCGGGACGCGGGGGTGGAGGTCTCCGAGGCGGTGCTGCAAGGTGTTCCCTTCGTCGAGGTTATCCGCATGGTGTTGCGCGAGGGGCACGACATCGTCATCAAGGGTGCGACGGTCGCGCCGCACGGGCGGGGCGTGTTCAAGGGGTTTGACATGCACATCCTGCGCAAATGCCCGTGCCCGGTCTGGGTGCTGATGGGCCCGGGCGACGGGTCCTTCGACCGCATTCTCGCCGCCGTCGATCCCGCGCCGGCGGACGACGCGGCACGGGACGGGCTGAACCGGCTGGTGCTCGACCTTGCCACCGGCATGGCCGAGCGCGACGAGGCGGAGCTGCACGTGGCCCATGCGTGGTACCTGCAGGAAGAGCACGCACTCCGCCATGGCCGCTACACCTCGGGCCGGCAGGACGAAATCGACCGCATGGTGGAACGCGAACGGGACGTCGCGAAGGAGCGCCTGCTGCGGCTTCTCGCCGATTATCCGCAGGTGCCCGAGGCGAACATGCACCTGCTCAAAGGCAATCCGGGCGACGTGATCGCCGACTACGCGCAGGCCCGGCATATGGACCTTATCGTCATGGGCACGGTAGGGCGGACGGGTCTTGCGGGCTTCATCATGGGCAATACGGCGGAGACCATTCTCAGGTCGGTGACCTGCTCGGTGATCGCGGTCAAGCCCGAGGGGTTCGAGACCCCGGTCACGCTGAACGGCGGCTGAGATACGGGCTCGGAAAGAAAACGGGCTCGGAAAGAAAACGGGCTCAGAAAGAAACGAGAAGGACAGGGGCGACAAGGGTGGCGAAAACCGGAGCAGAAGTGCCGCGCGTCTATGGCGGGCCGGCGGGGTGGATCTCGGTCCTCGTCCCGGCAGCGATCCTTGTTTGGTTCCTGCAGTTCCTCGCGCCCGTCGCGGCGGGCGAGCAGGTTCTCATCGGCACCGACTGGGTGCCGTCGATGGACATCCGCCTGTCGTTCCTCATCGACGGGCTTAGCCTGACCTTCGGTCTGCTGATCTCGGGGATCGGCGCGCTGGTGACGCTCTATTCCACCAAGTATCTCGGCAATCATCCTGAATACCCACGCTTCGTCCTGTTCCTGCTGCTGTTCATGGTGGGGATGCTGGGGCTTGTCCTGTCCGACAATCTCATCGCGCTTTTCGTGTTCTGGGAGGTGACGACGATCTCCTCCTACCTGCTGATCGGCTTCGACAGCGACAGCGCGAAATCGCGGCGTTCGGCGCTGCAGGCTCTGCTTCTGACCGGCACGGGGGGCCTCGCGCTTCTGGCGGGGATGATCCTGCTTGGCAACGCGGCGGGGTCCTTCGAGCTGTCGGAGATTCTGACCATGGGCGACGAGATCCGCGCGCACGAGCATTACATCCCGATCCTCATCCTGTTCCTCGCGGGGGCCTTCACCAAGTCGGCGCAGTTCCCGTTCCATTTCTGGCTGCCAAATGCGATGGCCGCGCCCACGCCGGTTTCGGCCTACCTGCATTCGGCGACGATGGTGAAGGCGGGCGTCTATCTCATGGCGCGGATGAACCCGACGCTCGGCGGGACCGAGCCGTGGTTCTGGGCGCTGGTCATCGCGGGCGGCTTCACCACCGTCTTCGCGAGCCTGCTGGCGGTGCGGCAGACCGATATCAAGCAGGTTCTGGCCTACACGACGCTGATGGCGCTGGGCGCGCTGACGCTTTTCATCGGGGCGGGCACGTCCTCGGCGATCAAGGCCGCGATGATCTTTCTCGTGGTCCATTCGCTCTACAAGGCGGCGCTGTTCCTGATGATCGGCATTGTCGATCACGAGACAGGCACGCGGGAGGTCGACCGCCTCAGGGGGCTTGCGCGGAAGATGCCCATCACCTTCGTCGCCGGTTCGCTCGCCGCGATCTCGATGGCCGGCATCCCGCCCTTCTTCGGCTTCATCGGCAAGGAATTCCTCTACAAGGCGGGGTTGGAGCTGGAGGTCGCGTCGCTCTGGGTGACGGGGACGATCTTCGCCGCGTCGGTCCTGATGTTCATGGCCGCCGGCATCTCGGTCGCGCGCCCCTTCCTCGGCCGCACGCCCGAGGCGCTTTCGTCCACCCATGAGGGGCCGGCGGCCATGTGGATCGGGCCGCTGATCCTGGGCGGCCTGAGCCTGTGGTTCGGCCTGTTCCCGGACCTGCCGGAGCTGTGGCTGGTCGCGCCCGCGACATGGGCAGTCTACGGCTCTACGGCGGTCGCGGTCGATCTCTACCTCTTCCGCGAGGTCAACGCCGCCTTCATCCTGTCGATGGTGACCTTCGCCACGGGCTTCGTGCTGTACCTCGCGCGCGACCGCATCCGGGCGCTGCTGGCCCGCATCATCGCAGCCAACCCGATCAAGTTCGATCCCGGCTGGGACCGCGTGCTGGACGGGCTCAAGGCGCTGGCGGAATGGCAGACCGGCATCCTGCAATCGGGCGTGCTGCAGCGCTACATGGTCATCACCTTCGTGACGCTCGCGATCGGGATGGGCATGACGATCTGGGCAAAGGATGCACTGGGCCCCGTGGTGCTGAACCTCGCCGCGACCTTCGACGACCTGGTTTTCATGCACTGGGCGGTGCTCCTCTTCATCACCTCCGGGGCGCTCCTGACGGCCTATACTTCCAGCCGGATGACGGCGGTGGCAGCGCTGGGCGTGGTCGGCATCGGCGTGGCTCTGATCTTCATCATGTTCTCCGCCCCGGACGTTGCGATCACGCAGCTTCTGGTGGAGACCCTGACGGTGGTTCTCGTCGCGGTGGCGATGCTGAAGCTGCCGCACCTCGAGCTGCGCAACGAGAAGCGCCGCCCCGGCCACGCGGCGCTGTCGCTGGTGGTGGGCGCGCTCGTCACCATCGTGATCGTGGCCGTGGTGCAAGGCGATCTCGACCGGCGGCTCACCGATTATTTCGAGATCGCCAGCTGGCCCGAGGCCTTTGGACGCAACATCGTCAACGTGATCCTGGTGGACTTCCGCGCACTGGATACCTTCGGCGAGATCGCAGTGGTGGTGATCGCGGCGCTGTCGGCCTACGCGCTTTTGCGCGGCACGCAATACAGGCGCGTCAAGCGCGGGGAGGACGACTGAGATGGTGAACTCGATCATTCTCAACGCCGCGACGCGGCTTCTGGTGGCGCTCTTGTTGCTGTTTTCGGTCTACATGCTGCTGCGCGGGCACAACCTGCCGGGTGGCGGTTTCATCGGCGGGCTGATCGGCGCCACGGGTTTCGTGCTCTACGCCATGGCCCACGGCGCCGAGCCCGCACGCGCCGCGCTGCGCTTCGAGCCTCAGAACATCGCCATGACCGGGCTGGGCATCGCGCTGGCCGCCGGGGTCTACGCGGTCTTCTTCGGGGAGGCGTTCTTCACCGGCCAGTGGTGGTTCATTGGTGCGACCGAGGATGACAAGGGCCTGCCGATCAGCTCGGTCCTTGTCTTCGACATCGGGGTCTACCTCGTGGTGTTGGGGTCGATCCTGACCCTCGTTCTCGCGCTGGAGGAGGAAGTCTGATGGAACTTCTAGTCGCCATCATGGTCGGCGTTCTCGTCGCGGCATCGGTGCACCTGATGCTGGCGCGCAACGTGCTCAGGTTCCTGTTCGGGCTGATCCTGATCTCCAACGCGGCGAATCTGACGATCTTCGTCTCCGGACGCCTGACGCCGGAATCGCCGCCCCTGATCCCCGAGGGGGCCGATGCGCCGCTCGAGACCGTCGCCAACGCGCTGCCACAGGCGCTTGTGCTCACGGCGATCGTGATCGGGTTCGGGCTTTTCGCCTTCGCGCTCGCGCTGGTCTACCGGACCTACCAGACCCTCGGCACGCTGAACTCCGACGAGATGCGGCTGGCCGAACCCAAGGGAGAAAACGGCAAATGAGCTGGATCCTTGCCGCCCCCATCATAATCCCCTTCGCCACGGCGGTTCTGGCGTTCCTGTTCCGGCGCGGACCGGAGGGGCGGTGGCTGTCGGTCGTGGGATCGGCGGGGCTGCTGATCGCGTCGGGCTTCCTGATGGCCGAGGTGCTGCGCGAGGGCGTGGTGGCGGCCCAGATGGGTCAGTGGGCAGCGCCCTTCGGGATCACGCTGGTGGCCGATCTCCTTTCGGCGGTCATGGTGGTCATCACCGGCATCACCGGCCTTGCCGTCGCGATCTACGCGCTGGCCGATGTGGACGAGGCGAAAGAGGCGCTGGGCTTCCACGCGCTCTACCAGGTGCTGCTGGCGGGGGTCTGCGGGGCCTTCCTGACCGGGGACCTGTTCAACCTCTATGTCTGGTTCGAGGTCATGCTGATCTCGTCCTTCGGCCTGCTGATCCTCGGCGGCAAGCGCGAGCAGCTGGACGGCGGGATCAAGTACGTGACGCTGAACCTCGTCTCGACGATCCTGTTCCTGTCGGCGGTGGGCCTGCTTTACGGCATGACCGGCACGCTCAACATGGCCGATCTCC
>Ga0102934_1000823_pt1 | contig 21412 bp, 13 predicted proteins | sample SalPonR2_A_D1_MG_FD_78175 | JGI IMG/M metagenome (GOLD analysis project Ga0102934, IMG submission 78175) | Salt pond soil microbial communities from South San Francisco under conditions of wetland restoration - Salt Pond MetaG R2_A_D1_MG | ecosystem: Environmental > Aquatic > Marine > Intertidal... | reverse complement strand
GGGGGGGGGGGGGGGAGGGGCGGGGGGGGTTGGGGGGGGGGGGGGCAGGAAGGAGTATAAAGGGGGGGTGGGCGGGGGGTGTATGTCAGGAGGGGGTAGAGTAGAGGAGGCAGGGTGAGACTGCGGCAAGGAGGGGCGAAGGGAGGAGGGCCGGAGGGGCGGGCCACTACAGAGGAGGGGGGTTGGGGCACTGCCGCGGCCTCCACGCCTGCCGAGGAGACCGAGCTCTCTGGATTGTCGGGGGAGGGGGGCGCGCCTGACGGCGTGCTGGGGGAGGGCGTGTGAATTAGAAAGGATGATGCCAGGATGATCGGCTTGGGGTCGAGGGGTCTGGGAGGGCGGGAGGGCGGGGACAAGGCGGGATAAAGAGCCGTGTGATGCTCCCCTCGCACCCAGGGTATGGGTTATGTACGGAGGACCTGAGGCAAGCACAACGATCGACGGGTGGGAGAAGCGGGGCTAGGAGCCATTGCTCGATTTTCTTCGCATTTTTTCTTTCGCGTTCTGCACATGCTCGATCCCTCGTGCGTCCACGACAGACCTCTTCCCAGCCTACCTCTTTTTCTTCCCCCCGCCCTTCCCCCCGCCGGGTTTGCGGACCTTGCCCCCCCCGAAGCCGCCTTTGCTCGGCGCTGCCCCCCCGGCATCTTCCTCTCCCTTTCCCTCCCCCCCCGCAGGCGCCGGGGCCGCCCAGTCCACCAGGGCCTGCATGGTCGTCTCCAGGTTCTGGTAGTAGGGCTGGGAGCGGAGGCAGGAAAGGTCTCGAGTCACGTCCGAGAGCCCGTATTTGACGTCGCTGTACATGGCCCTGAAGACGGAGGTCAGGGACCGGTGGTGGTCGAGGAGGCGGGCCACTACCTCCCCCAGCACCTCCGCCGCGCCCTCCTCCTCCAGCCGCTGCAGGACATGCTCGTCCTCGACCTCCCGCATCACGGCCTGGAACTCCGCCTCCACCCCCGCGCCCAGGACCTGCTTGAGCGCGGACCACCGCGTCCCCGCATCCGCCGCGGCCGCCTCCCTCAGGCCCAGTGGGAGCTGGGCGTGGAAGCGGACGAAGGCCTCGGGGAGGGTCTGGGTGGACGGGGGCGGTGGGGGAAGCGTGGCAGTGGGGCCCGGCTGGAGGCGGTAGAGGAAGTAGTCGCGGAGGGCGGCATGCGTGAGTCCCCAGATGTGCGTGTCCACCCCCAGGGTCAGGTGCACGGAGGGGTCCCTCTCCTCGGCCATGCCCACCACCGTGTCGGTCGTGTGCGGGAAACCCGCCGGCATGTACAGCACCTGCCCGGGCCCCAGCACCGTGTCGACCAGGGGGGGGCCCAGCTCCCCCAGACGGAGGCTGTCCTGGTCCTTGCCGCGGGCGAAGGGGTCGACGGAGGGCTTCTTAAGAGGGGCAGGGGGCGCGTAGACCCGCCACCGCTTCCGGCCTTGGGTCTGGAGGACGAACACGTCCTGCTTGTCCGTGTGCGGGGGCGCCGAGGTGGACTGCCCGGGGGCTGTCATGTACAAGTTCAGCGCCACGGGGAGACGGAAAGCCTCCACCGCGTCGAGGCAGACCCCGGCCAGGGCCGCCACCGAGCCCCCCACGCTGTTGAACACGACCGTGCCGCTCCGCTGCTTCAGTGCTGCCCGGACATCCTCGGGCCTGAGCTTGGCCTCCTCGAACGAGGAGCCTCGTGCTAGCCCCACGGCTGCCATTTTCCAACCCCCTGTCTCACTATTCTCCTCGAAGAACCCGCGGCCCGCCAGCAAGAACTCTTTGGCAATTGCCTCCTCCATGTCCGCCATGGTCCACGCTTGAGCAAGGCAGGGGATAGACGTACTCGTGAAACATGGGGCGCGTTGCCAGTATTTGGCTAAAAAAGGAGAGGACGGGGCAGTCAGGGCCTCGAAAACACGCTTCAAGTCGAGTTTGTCGCACCCCGTGCCCGCCTCCACAAGCAGGGTACCCAAAGCTTGATCAGCCACGACGGGCGCGGTTGAAATAGGGGCATTGGCGGTTGTTACTGCAGGAAGTGTAGTTAGTGGGCAGTGACCGGGCAGGCGCGGCACTTGAGGGTCCTGGTGCTTGCAGTGGGGGGGGTTGAAGACGGCGGGGCAGGGCCGGAGGAAAGCTTTCGAGCAAGCGACGTGGAGGAAGAGCGCACAACACGAAATTCTCCACCAGCGCCGTGCCCGCATCCGGGAGGGGGCCTCTTTTGGTCTCATCTGTGTTTCATGGCATGGCATGGCAAGGAATGAGCATCGAGACAAGGCGACCCAGGCCCTGAGGCCGCCTGGGGGCGGGGTCGGAACTCGCAGTCTCGTGCCCGTGCTGACGAGGCGAGCCTGACCACCTCCCCCTGCCTCGCGAGCAAGTGCCTGCGTCGAGCGCAAGGCGAGGGAGTGCACGAAAATCGTACTGACCCGTCCGTCTGTGTCTTTGTCTATTGAGCGCCGGCGTCGGCGTCTTTTCTCGTCAGCTTGTGGTTATGTCTGTAGCCCAAGGCGTCTCCTCGACTCCTGCCTACTCACTCCCAACATTCCATGATTCTGACCATACTTATAGAGGACAGAGCTAGCAAACGGAGCAAGACCAGTCAAACACGTGGACGCAGATAGGATGAAAACGCTGATCTCTACTTCGCTGTTGTCGCTTCTGGCGGTATTAATGTGCGCACCTGTGGCATCGTTTATTCCCTCTTCTCCCTCTGCCTCGTCAGGAGTCGCAACAGTGCGCAGATCCTTTTCGGCAGCACCTCTGAGGGTTGTCATCACACCAGATGGCTCACCCTCCATGCAGGAATACCGGAAGAAAGTGCTGCAGGATCTGGTGGAGCGTAAAAATATCGGAGAGCTGGATGGCTACCAGCTTTTCGACATGATCGTTGCGAAGTGGGGAGTACCTTATGGGGTGGAGCTGAGACGAATGGACTTCGCAGGAAAGAAATTGCTGTACATTAATGTAATGTGGAAGTACCTCGGGCAGCAGTCTTTTCCACTCAATGAGCGCCAGTATTTGGAGCATTTGGTGAGTGGGATCGGGGGGAAAGAGAGGGTGTCCTCGTAGTATCAGGATCTTTTTGGGGTCTGTACTTAAGCAGTTGAATGCGTGATCGTGCTAATTTTATACCGCGAGGGTTCTCATGGCAGTCTTCTTCCCGCGTGAATCGTGTGTAACTGTCTTCCCTCTGGGCACGGAACAGGAGTACATTTCGCGAAAGCTTGTGCAGTGGGGCAAGGTCGCCGACTTCAAGAAGGACCTGGCCGAATGCAGGAAAAAGCCCAACGCCTACTTTGGATATGCCGTGTCCTTCAATGTCCCGGTCTCGGAGGCGGAGATTGATCAGTTCGTGGAGGACGCCCGCATTTCAAGGGTAGGTCGAGGGCGTAAGGGGCTCGATATTGGCGCGGGGGGGATGCAATGTGTACCATGAGCGCTGTGTGGTGTCTAGCTAAACTTGTGCCTGACTCCACTCATTGCTCGCATGAAAGAGACTAATTTCCCTGTTGTGGCGGCTCCCACGTTCATCCCCCTGTCAGGAGGAGGACGAATAACCTACCCGCCAGAGAATCTTTGGTCGTCGCCGTACTTGCTTTCGAAAAGGTGCCAAGAGTCTGGGAACTAAGCGAGATGGGCTCGGTTGACATGACTCAAGAAGGGATACGACCAGGAGGATGAAGACAGCATAGAGCAGCGATCTTTTTGCGTCATGCGATTACAGGATCATGTCCGCACAAGGAGAGAAATACTTTGTAAAATTACACGAGCGAAAGCAGTCCTTCGAGATGTTTAATAGGAATTATTTATGAAGTGTTGCGCGCTGCGACTTTCCTTTACCCGTTGGGTCTCATCCCTCACCTTTCTCCTCGCTGTTCGGGCGTCAAGCCACCGGGATTGCAGGCCTCACAACTCACATACCCAAACCCCTGGCATTTCAAGCATTTGTAGCGCTCAAAGATGGCGCCATTTTTTTGGTCGATACCGGTTCCGGCACAGACCGGACAATTCACTGCTCCTTTCTTATTACAGACTCTGCAAGAGGCAATGCGAGCCCTCACTTTCGCAGGATCCTCTCCGCTGCCTTTCCCAGGATTAATCTTTTTGGAGGAACTACCGCCGAAAACTCCCCAATACAGATTGAGTGTTCTCCGACGACCATTATGTTGCCGGTAGAGACCGGGAGCAGGGCATATGAAAGGTGTCAGAGTACATACGGGTCGCCTACTTGCTTCAGCGGTTCTTGTGGAGAATAATAGAGCGAGACACCAACAGATTATCAACAGCATGTTTACAGGCATCGTAATAAGTCCCATCGTCTCTTTTCCTATGTAGTGAATGTGGTCGTATGATGGAATTATTTGAGCTAGCACAGCGGGATGGATGAAAGCGTTAGTGCCTGTCTGTACGGGTCGGGGGGGAGGTAGAGCTTGCAATCAGGCCTTCGTTCCATTTCGTACTTCAAAATGTTCAAGAGCGGCACACCATTCACAAGCAGACATTATGGAATGCCTTGCTGATTTTCCAGCTTGGAGGATTGCACTTGAGGAGCCTCATGAGCTTTGTCGAGGTAATCTAGCACCCTGCAACCTCTCCTCTACTTCCTCTCACGCGATACCCTCCCTTCCGTGTCTCTCACTCTTTGCTTGGCTGTCAAGACCTTCGGCAAGAAGGGTCTCTTTTATGCGGTTCATTGTGCGCCGGCTGTACAAATTCAATCCAAGCCGGTGATTGGACGACTGTCGAAGCTCTGGGCCGGGAGCTTGAGGAGGTGGCGTGGGAGGGTTTACACAGCAGCCCCGCATGGCGCGATGTCACAGTAACCACCAGAAGAGTGTATGCCTACTCTCAATTCATTCTAGCGGCGGTGCAGGCTGTAAAATTTCAACAAGAAGAAGACACGGACACAAACACTTCGACTCAAAAACGTTCCAGCGTAGTCTCCACGCGCTTGAAAGAATGCATACGCCGAATAGACATGGCCTTGCTCATGGGCCCGCCCAGCATTAAGGGGGTAGCCAACGGCTTGATCGAATGGGCAGAGCAACGCCTTCGCCCGTGCAAGCCAGAGGCGGCCCAATTCTTGTCGTCGCGACCCAGGGAGCTCCGAGTGAAGCGGCCGCGTCCCGTGGAGGGTTTAGTTGGAGACATTCCGCGCCTGGCGTGCCCCAGCCTCGACGCCTTTCTGGAGAAGCACATGGTACCGCAGGTGCCTGTTATTCTTACACAGTGCATGGAGCACTGGCCGGCGTTGAGGCGTTGGAGAGACATGGACTATTTGAAAGAGGTTGCGGGGGAGCGGGTGGTTCCGGTGGAGGTGGGTTCAGGCACCTACATGGCGGGTGAGGGGGAGGGATTGGAGGAAGAGGGGGCTTGGGGGCAAGAACTCATGCCTTTGGGAGACTTCATCGATCGCTATATGACTGGAGCCGAGAGTGGCCCGGAGTCAAGGGAGGGTGACGCCAGCAGCGGCGGCCCAGGGGGCCAGACGTGGGCAGACGGAGGGGAAGTGGAGGCCGGACGGCGTGAGACCGGTTGCACGGCGTACTTGGCGCAGCACGAGCTCTTTGAACAGATCCCAGCTTTGCAGAAAGACGTGTGGGTCCCCGACTACTGCGCCCTGGAGGTGGAGGGAGGGGAGGAGGCCCTGGAGGAGGACGGACTTGTGGTCACCAATGCCTGGTTCGGCCCCGGGGGCACTGTCTCGCCCACGCATACGGACCCCTACCACAACCTGCTTGCCCAGGTGGTTGGCTCCAAGGCGGTCAGGCTTTTCGCCCCCTCCGAGTCCCCCTGCCTCTACCCCTGCCAGGGCCTCCTCCGCAACAACAGCCGCGTCGATCCCCTGCGCCCCGACCTGGCCCGCTTCCCCCTCTTCGCGCGGGCTAATAGCCAGACTTGCGTGCTGGAGGAGGGGGAAATGCTCTACATCCCGCCCCTCTGGTGGCATCACATCCAGGCCCTGAGCCCGTCCTTCTCTGTCTCCTTCTGGTGGGGCCGACGCAGGGAGGGCGCCGATCCCGCGCCGGGTTGAGGGATGCACGGGCTGTGCTCGGGTGATTCGCTCAGAAACTACGGGCGGAAAGGAACATTTGCTTGCAGAAAGCAAGGCTCTGCCAGGGGGGGGGCTCTGTTTCAGTGGCCTTTTTCTTTCCTGCGAGCCAGCGAGGGGTGGGGGTAAAGTGAACTTCCCTCGCCTCTACCTCGAGCAAGGCGCTACCAAACCGACATCCGCCCGCTAATCGACTGCATTGATAGGGATAGGTCATTTAGCTCGGAAGGCGTGACCGTCTCCATGTCTGTCGCTGGCGGCGCCAGGTCCTCGAGCTGCCAGTACCGGCCTCCCACGGCGAGCAGGGAGGCCTCGGGGGGGGGCGTAAGAGCCTCCATGCTCGGGAAGGGGCGGAAGGAGACGCGTGTTTGCTCGACAGCATCGTTAATTGTGATGACGATGCTGTAGCCATGGGCGACAGCGGCCATCTCTAGGGATTCCACGGTGGGGCCTCTGCCGCTGAGAGGCGGGCCTGCGTTCTGCCCCGCCGCGATAGCGCCCGCATGGACCCCCGCATGAAGCCCTAGGCCTCCGGGCGGTGCTTGATACAGCAGTCCTCCATGTGTCGAGATGCATCGATCCATTGTGGCACGCACCTGCGCACTGAGGCTCGGTGTGCCGTACACTGCCAGGCTGATTTCTTCCAAGAAGCACCGACCAGGGCTATCGGGGAATCTGAGCGTGAGACCAAACCGCTGTTGGAGCAGCCAGGCGCATTCTTGCAGGCATATCAGGGAGAGATTCGGTCGGCAAAGGCTCGGAGAGGCCGCTTGCCACGGGCTCGCACAGGGGCTTGAAAGTGTGGACGGAATCGACGGCGGAGCTTTGTCCAGGAAGGAGGGCCACTGGGCAAGGCTCTGCATGCTTTCAGACGGAGAGCTGGGTGGCATGCCTGGACATTGAAAGTTCGGGAACGCTTTCCCCCAAGGAGACACTTGCAGGGGGATCTGCGGTATGGGTGCTGTATTGTTCAAGAGCTCTGATTGAGAGGGGAGAATGGAAGGCAAATTATTCCCCACCAAAGCCAGTTCTGTCCCAACACTTCCTGCGAAGTGGATGGCTTGGTCATTAGAAAGATGCTGTGGAGCGGAGAAAGTATCTCCGACCATCATTTCGACGTGTCTGACATCAGCCTGCGGATTCCGGTATCCTGAAGTCGATTTGCTGAGGAAATTTGGTTGTATCCCGCTCGAACGGTCTTGACGCAGCAAAGCAGAAATGGCTAAAATTGCTTGATTATTGGCCACTTGAGAGGGAGCCACTACTCGTATACCCAAATTGCGTACAGAAATGAATTCGATGGAGTCTACGCCACACTGGATAGCCACGTCGTGGATGACATGGCGTTGGGACATTTGGGCATAAAAACTGTAGTTCTTTTTGAGAAATTCTATCTCGTCGGAGTTTGAAGAAATATTGCTTATGAAAGGCAGGCGAATGTAGCTGTGCGAATGTCGTGACATGCTGCACAGAAAATTTGCGGGTCGGGGAGGACCTGAGGGCTAAAGCTAGGGAGATAGATCTAGGAGGATTGATCCCTGACAGGATGAAGAATAAACGGGAGAGAAAGAATATGGGAAATGATTAAATAAAGACGCTCTACGACATTTCATCCAAGGTTTTCCCGCAAGGAGCCAGCATGCGGGCGCCAAGACACAGAGGCCTGAATTGGGAGGCATGCCTAGGTGCCCCTGGGGACCGGCCCATGTCAGGCAGGGGAGAGGAGTCCGCGAAGCCCGGAGGAGTTCAAGCCCGGGGGCCTCCGTCCCTTGCCCGGCGCCCGCGCCCTGAATGACGGACACAGAGGCCAGATGCTGCCCTAGCGCCTTGCATGACTGTTTCGTGTGGTACACATGTCTCTGCTCGCTCGTCCTGTAGACGCAGTGCACGCGAAGTGGGTCCATGCATGACAGCTGAAGTAGCATAAATATCCACATCTAAATTGGGCCTCACTAGTGGCTGCTTTCTCTACAACAACAAAAAAGCTACCAGACCACGAGGAAACCTCATGGGATTTGACTTCATAAAAATGTCAGGGAGCTTATTTCGTCAAGCTGTGAGGCCCCTGACTTCGACTGTGCCTCAAGCCTCGGACAATTTCGACGACAGGAATGGCAGTGCACCTAGCTGTACCAAGCTAAACGAGTATATCACTTTAGAACAGCCTGATCGGCCAGAAGAAATGGCAGAGGAAACTCTTCGACAGGGGGCTTGGAATGAAGGGCAAGACCAAGACCAAGCCAATCCGCCAAGACAGCGGGCGCCCTCGACCCCTGACCGGAGGTGCTACCTCGTGCATGAGGAGGAGAGATTGCGAGGTGATTGCGAGGGCGATAGTGTCCCTTTGAAACGTCAGTCGGATGAATGTAGGTCAGAAACAGGCTATGTGATGGTCCAACGGCCATGCTCGTCGTCGGAACTGGATAAACATATGAGTCAAGAGGCGAAGGATGCTCTCCAAGAGGCGCCGGGTAAGGTGGCAGGAGATGCCGAGGCGGAACTTTCGGGCCCACCGTGGACTGCCAAGCTTTCTCCGGATTGCGGTTTCAAAAGCCAAGCATGCGACGGGGCGCCAGAAGAGGAGGAAAAGACTTCCCTGTCGGCCCCTGCGCTGCCCGCAGTCATCCCCCCTGTACCCGAGCAGGTTCCTGCCCCCTCCACCCCGTCCGAGACGTCTGCTTTGAGAGAAGAGAGCGAGCACCCTCCCTTCAGGAATAGGGGCATCAGCAACAAACCGCGGCGCGGGTCGCCTTTAAAATTGTCCCCCCCCACGAGCCTGGGAGAGGCGCCGGTCATGAGGAAGCTAATCCCCCTGGAAACGGGCTGGGCCCCCAAGGTCCGCTTCGTCATGGCGACCTCGGCCCGGGACTCGGAGACGCCGCTCTCGGTCATCAAGTCCGTGTCGAATGCGCTCTCCATACAGACCACGCCCGATGGGCAGAGCATCGAGGTGGTGGCCAGGTCCTGGCAGGAGCTGAAGGAGGCCGAGGCCCTGCTCCGGCTCGTCTTCCAGTACTACAAGGGAGAGGGAAAGTGGTGGCTCTACACCATTCCCACCTTCGTCTCCTGCATCATCGCCGGGATCGAGGGCACGGAGCTCCCTCAGTTCTCGAACCCGGCCCTGGGCTTGCACTGCGCAATCGCTCCCTACGATGCCGCCTCCACGCGTCGAGCCTTCTTCTTGACCTGCCCGGAATGGGGGCCCCAGAACGCGGCCTACCACTTCATCCGCCGGTGCTGGGAGTACTGGAAGGACCTGGGCTTGGAGCGGCAGCTGGACCGGTACCTGTCGGTGCTCTTGGGGGTGGTGGTGGTGCCCATCCGGGCGGACGGGAACTGTCTGTTCCGAGCCCTCGCAAAGAGCGTTTTGGGGGCGGAGGGGCAGCACTTGCAGGTGCGGCGAGAGGTCGTGCAGTTTATGCGCTCGTCGGAGGAGCTGAGAGGCTTCATCGTGGCGGAGGACGAGGGAGAGGACGATGCGGCCTTTGCGGAGCGGTATTTCGCGGAGATGGAGCAGGATGGGACGTGGGGAGGTAAGAGGGTGGAGAGGAGGGAGGGGGGACAAAGGGGTTGGGTTTCTACGGGGCAAAAGAGTGCTAGTTCACCAGGCTGAGGTGTGAAAAGCAAGCGCTTGTGCGAGCCCGCAGTCCTTTCTGCAATGCTGACCGCCTTCCCCCTTTTCTGCAGACCAAGTGGAGATCACGGCTTTCACGCGCGTCTACCGGCGTGCCGTCCGCGTCTGGAGCTACAACTATACAGAGGCGCGCCTCCTTTCAGTAGTTACACCCCTCAACGAGGCCACGGCAGGCAGTCACGGGGGAGCGGGGGACGATGCAGGCGGGGAGGGGAGGCTAGCTGGCGCCGGGGCAAGGGGCACCCGAGGGCCGGGGGAAGAGATCTGGCTTCTGCACTTGCACGGGCATTACTCCCTGCTGGAGGAGGGCAAGCCGCCCAGAAACGAGGAGTGGGAGCAGATGCTGCGGGAATGGGGAGAGGAGAAGGACGAACGCACCAATGTTCTCAGCTCCCCGCGGTGGGAGCCGCAGGAGGCGACGGAGGACACGGAGGCCGACGAGGAGAGGGCTGAGAGGGCCGAAAACATTGAGAGACAGGGAAGGCGAGAATTTGAAAGAGATTGCGAAAAAGATGCGACCAAGGAGGGGTCAAGAGGGGTGCAGCCGATTCGGATGGATGAGGAGAGCGACCTCGGCTCTGCTTCTCGCAGAGGCACTGAGGGGCCCTAGATAGGGGGAAAGGATTGGTCGCGACGAAGGGACAGTACATTTGAAGCTAAAGGACAGGAGGGAGGCATTTGGAACAGATGTCGGTGCGAGCCATGTGGAGGAGCAAGGGAGGCAGGGAATAAGCACAGGCTGTTGGTGTACTGAAACCTGTGGCTGCTTCGGAGTGAGGTAGGTATTATACTATACATAGGTTTCAGACGCAATCCCTGAAAGCGTGCCAAGACTAATGTCGGCAAGGAGGAAGCAGGCAAAGGTCGCCGGCTCGAGTGAGGGGGCAACCGCCCGAAGTGTGTACATGCTGAGACCGTGAAGGGGGGAGAAGTTCGGGGGAAAGGGACCGGAAGTGGAGGCATTGGTGTGCTCCGTATACATAGCTGAATGGCGGGCCAGATAAGGAGTACTGACTGACCTTCAACGAAACAGATCGACGAGGGCTGTGCCCTAGGATATACGAAGGCAACATCTGTTCGGGTTACCCTAACCCTGACCCTAAGCCTAACATCTAATTTCTTCTTGTTGGGCGATATCTCTTCTCAGTCCTGCAGGCACACGCGTTAATTATTGGCATGGGTTGTGCCCCCACCTTCCTTAGATTCTATGCACACCCTCCAGTTCGTATATAACCAATCCCAGTCGAAAGTAAGGTGACTGCCTCGAGGCCCGTCCACACTCCCCTCCCGACCCCTGTTCACACGCCACGACCCTCTTCCAATCCCAACCGACGAGTACATCCCCCCACTTCCCTTCCATGGCTCCCGCTTCCCCCTCTGCAAGCTATCCACACTGCCCATCAGGCTCGCAGGCCCCCCACGCTCCCTCCAGATATCTCTACGCCGCCTTCAGGCTGACCAAGGGGATCCCCTCCTGCACTACATCGCCCACTGCCCGTGCCACCGAGTCAACGGTGGCGTCCTGTGGGGCCGCGATCACGTGCTCCATCTTCATGGCCTCCAGGATGAGCAAGGACTGCCCCTTCCGCACCGCCTCGCCGGCCTTGACCAACACCTTCACGAGCTTTCCCGGCATGGGCGCCAGGATTCGCGGCATGACCCCCCCCGCCAGCTCGTGCCCCAGCGCCGCGGCCGGTACCCGCAGGGAGAAGGTGGTCCGCTGCAAAGGATCGTCCACGAGGCCGCCACTCCGGAGCCACAGCTGTACCCTCGCGCCGCCTCGCATCCCGCCGTCCTCTATCCAGGCGCTGTACTTGTACGTGACACCCTCGACCGTGGCCTCCCATTCGTCGCCGTGAGCCACGCTCGCCCTTTCTCCTTCGCAACGGGACCCCGACACCCGATAAGCCTGCCCGTCAGGCATCTCCACCCGCAGGCCCCACGCGTGCCTCCCCCCGCCCTCCCCCTCCTGCACGCCTCCGTCCATTACGCCCGCCTTCAAGGCAAAGGACTCCTCAAGCCCGTCCACGACGAATTCCACGGGCAACCTCCGTCTTCCCACGCCCCGCCATGCGCCCCCCAGCCAAGGCGTGCTCCCCCGCGGTGCCTCTCGCTGCTGCGTCAAGGCGTAGGCGGCGAGGGCCAACAGGTGGGGGGAGGGCGGGGAGGGCGGTGGGATGGACACGTCCGCTTCGTACTCGACCAGGAAGCCGGTGGTCACACCGCCGCGCTCGAAGGCCGGATGCCCGACGCAGCGCTCGAGAAATTCGAGGTTGTTGGGCAGTCCTGCGATCTGGTAGTCGCGCAGGCCGCGGGCCATGCGCCGAAGGGCCTCCGGGCGGGAGGGCGCCCAGGTCAGTAGCTTGGCGATCATCGGGTCGTAGTACATGCTCACTTCGTCCCCCTCCACCACGCCCGTCTCCACGCGCACCGCCCCCTCCTCCGACACCGGGGTCCGCAGCCGCTTGAGGGAGCCCGTGGCCGGTAAGAAGCCCTTGGCCGGGTTCTCCGCGTAGATGCGAGCCTCGATGGCGTGGCCCCGCGCCCGGATATCCGCTTGCTCCCGCACGGGCAGGGGCTCGCCCGCCGCCACTCGGAGCTGCCACTCGACCAGGTCGACCCCGGTGACCATCTCAGTCACGCAGTGCTCCACCTGCAGGCGCGTGTTCATCTCGCAGAAGTAGAAGCGCTGCGAGGCGGGGTCCAAGAGAAACTCCACGGTGCCCGCGCCCGTGTACCCGACCGCCTTGGCAGCTAGGACGGCGGCCCTCCCCATCTCCTCCCTGAGCGCCTCCCCGAGGCCAGGCGCCGGGGACTCCTCGAGCACCTTCTGGTGTCGGCGTTGCACCGAGCAGTCTCTCTCGTGCAGGTGCACCGCATTCCCGTGCCGGTCTCCGAACACCTGCAGCTCGATGTGCCGCGGGTCCACCAGGTACTTCTCGATCAGCATCCTGTCCCGCCCGAAGGACTTGAGCGCCTCGCGGCGACAGGCCTCCAGGGCGGGAAGGAAATCGGCCGCCGCCATGACCCTGCGCATGCCCTTGCCCCCGCCCCCCGTCACCGCCTTGATCATCACCGGGTAACCTACCTTCTCCGCCTCCGCCAGCAAGCGCGCATCGTCCTGCTCTTCTCCGTAGTAGGCCGGCGTCACGGGCACCCCCGCCTCGGTCATGATCCGCTTGGCTGCCGCCTTCGACCCCATGGAGCGCAGGGCTGGCACTGGAGGACCCACAAACACCACGCCCGCGGACTGGCACATTTCCGCAAAGTCTGAGTTTTCTGAGAGGAAACCATAGCCCGGATGCAGGGCTTGGACGCCTGCCCGCTTCGCCACCTCGAGGATTTTTTCCTTGACTAGGTAGGACTCGGTGGTAGGCGAGGGTCCGATCCAGTGCGCCTCGTCGGCCATCCGGACGAACTGCGACCGGGCATCGGCATCACTGTACACAGCAACAGTCTTGATGCCCATTTTTCGGGCCGTGCGAATGATGCGGCATGCAATCTCGCCGCGATTGGCTATAAGGAGCTTGGTGAAGGGCTTCGAAGATGGAGGGGACCCCTCAACAGGCGTTGCAGACGTGCTGCCGTGTGACATCAAACTCCGGGAATACAACACTGATCCTGATGTCCTCCATGGTAATGAAATGTGTATTTTTACCAGCCTCCCACAGTTCCACATGGAAATATATTAGAAAAGTATGCGCACTCCAAGGTAAAGAAGAATGATAAAAGGAGAAAGCTATGATGTTCAGGGGGTCGTACGAAGGATAGCTTCGCAGCTACGAAAGCTCGACGTGGTAAAATTTGATATCTACGCGGCTCCTGTATTAATAAATGGACCAGATTTGCATCCTATGTTAGGATTGACCTGTCAGGGCACAGAATGTTGAAGGAGGGCGGAAGGCAAGCGACCGTGGGCGATAGCTAAGAGGCGACCCGCTCCTAGAAACGCGCGAGCCCGTCCCGACCCCCGAACTTTTTTATGTGCCCGCAGTTACCATACGTACTCATTCCCACCTTATTCTTCTCTCTTATTTGAAGGCTGGCAGGCAACCCAGGACCTTACTTTTCCTTGAGGGCAAGGGCGTCGCCGTCCTCGCCGACGGTAGGGCCCATCCCCGAAGGGGGGCTCCAGCAGGACTTGGCTTGCGTGCAGTGAGACGTCATGACGACATCGAGAATACCTTTGTTTGCCAGCGCATGCGGTGTAGTATTGGCAGCAATGCTTCTGGGACTAGCGCAAGCGGAGGGGCCTTCCATGGGTACGTTTTAGCAGTTTATTTCTCTTTGCTTGATGTACTTGAGCTAACTGTGTTCATTATCTGTACAAACACAGAAGATGCGGATCTCTCGTCAACCATGGAGCACAATGTGGATGGCCCCGTAAGTATTCGGTCACAAAAAGTTTCATTCCTGCGTCTTCCGTCCCTCTTTCCGCGCTTGGAGCCCGCCTCCGCGTCCCCGGAGCGTAGCTTCCACAGCCTGGAGGCCCTATCAGTCGATCCAGGGACAGGTGGCGTCTACTGGGCCACGCAGCCCTGCCAGGCCCAGTCCAACAAGCCGTGCCTGTCATCTGTGACCAGTGTGCAGTTACTGCGGCAGGTGCTGGATGATCCGGGCCTGTGCGGCGCGGGAATCAGCTTCACCCTTGATCCCGAGGACCCAAGCCAGCCCCTGGGCCCCTACTTCCGGAAGAACTTCCACCCCGCCGCCTGCGCTGACCTCTGGTACGACCTGCTCCCTGGGGCGGTCATGTTCGAGGCCGACTGGGACCTGAAGCTCCTGCTGCACGACGTGGACGGCCGGGCGCAGGGCCTTGGCCCCTGGTACCGGTCTATCGAGGCTCTGAGCCGCGCCTTCCCCCCCCCCCTCGGGGCCGAGGTGCTGGGCAAGGTCTGGCTGGTGGCGGAGACCCTGGAAGTGGAAGAGTCGGCGCACGGCATCGCCTTCGGGAAGGTGGCCCTGCGCATGCGGGCTGCGGCCGTCCGCCGGGACCCGGGCGCCCCCTCGGGCCTCGCCGAGGCCGGCCCCCCCGCCCCGGCCCTGGCCGCCTTCGTCCGTGTCGCGAACCAGCACATGGAGGAGCTCGTCGAGCACATTCCCTCCTTCCAGTACCTAGAGCAGCTAGTCGTCGCCCAGGAGGCCGCCCGGTTCCTGGCGGCGCGGCGGATTTCTCTGCCGGTCCCGGCCGGTCTCGCCGCTCTGCGCTCCCCCCTAAGCGGCCGCCACCGGGTCCCGGCCCTGCACTTGGAACGGACGCGGGTGCTCAGCTATGCGGGCGTCGTGCTGGTGGACCGGTTGGACATGTCCCTGCTGCGCTTGGGCGAGGACGTGGCCCTGGGTCCCGGGAGCCGGGCGCTGCTGGAGGGCCTGCCCGAGCAAAGAGGGGGCCGCGGTCGCGTCCGCCGCTTCGCCTGCGGCCTTCGCAACGGCAGCACGCACGACCTGCAGAACCTGCATCAGCTCTTTGCGAGCAACGTGTCCTTGGAGTGCCGACGTGAGATGAGTTGGGCCGAGCACATGGCTGGAGAAAGAACCTCGGCGGAGGAGGGGGAGCGAGAGCAGGCGCCGGAGGAGGCCGCTGAATACGAAGCTTGTCCTGAGGCCCTGGCAGTCTGGTCCACAGAGGCGGAGGAATGGAGGGTATGGGCCAGTGAGACTCTGCGGAAGGCCCGAAGGGCCCCTGGTGGCAATGGAAACGAGGGGCGGGGGAAAAGGGTGGGCGAGGAGGAGGGGAAGGGGGAAGGGGACGACGGGGCTGGGCAGGAGGAGGAGAGGGAGGTGGGCGGAGAGGAGCAGACAATTTCGGAGGAGATATGCGCGGAGATCCAGGGAGTAGAGGACGGAAAAGAGTGTGGGCTTGGACAAGAAGGGAAGCACAAGGAAGAGGAGGAGGAGGAGGAAAAGGTGGAGGGCGAGGAGAAGGTTGAGTACGAAGCAGCGAGTCTGGCAGAGACAGTTGCATACAACGTAACAGGTAGGGTGCTGATCCTGGGTCGAGTGGATGGGGCGGATGAGTATGACTGCAGGGAGGATCCAACCTTTTCGAAGAAGGAGGAGGGCATGGAGGAAGAGGAGGGGAGGGTGCTTTTGGCGATGGAAAACCAAAGCGGTTTGACCGAAGCGATCGCGCTCCACGAGCCTGTGGGTGTTCTGCTTGTCCAGTTGGAGGAAATGAGGCAGCGGCGACGGCGGGATACGAGTAAGCCTAAGGGAGGGAAGGAGGAGAGGAGGAGGGGCAGCGCCCCAAGGCAGAAGGGCGTGGAGGATGACGGGCTGTATCCCGCCCTCCCGCCCGGCCTGCCCGTTCGGTTCATATCTGAGGACGTGGCCCGGGATATTCAAAAGGCCGAATGCCGGCATGGAGTGTTGCATGTATGGTTAACGTGCGGGATGGAGCGGGATCTGGGGTCAGGCCAGCAGGAGGAGGAGGAGAAGGAGGGCGGGGAAGAGGAGGAACGGGGCGGGAAGCGCTCCCTGGTGCACGAGGGAGCGCTCTACCGGACCTTGGACGCCGTCCTAGTCGATGCCGAGCATACCGGGTGCCAAGAACAGGATCTGCCCCTCCCAGAGGGCTTCGAGATAGCGCCTGCCTCACCTGGGGTGGTAGAGGCGGTGGTGCGACAGCACAGGTGGGGCACTAGCTCCCTCCTCCTCCAGGCCACCGAGGGCGGGGGCGAGGGGCCGGGGGAGCGGCTGCAGGTGCCCCCAGCCTTTGCTTCCCTCGCCACGGCGGCGCTGTTCGGTCAGGGAGGCCGGGCGATGGAGACGGGGGACCTGGTCGTCCGGGCCAGTGAGGGCTCCGGTCCGCCGCGCTATCGGCCCCGGCAATGCGACGCCCGCATCCTCATCCGCACGGCCGTCTGCACCGTCAGTTACGGTGGCTACTCATACCGCGTGCTGGAGTCTGGCGTGCCCGTAGACCTGCTGGAGGTGCCGGGCGCGCCTGCTGTCTTCGGAGGACTGCGCGGCCTCCAGCTGCCCGAGGGATGGGAGTTGTCGCCCGTGAACCGGGGTATCGCGCAGAGGGTGGTGGGCGCGCACGCATGGGGGACTGACGCGCTGATCCTGGCCGACGGTAAGGGGTATCCCACTCTGCTCTATTTCCACCGCCGATCCCAACAGCAGAAAGAGCAGCAGCGACAAGAGGGAGAGGGCCGGGCTCCTCTCGCCCCGCATCACCGGATCTTGATCCGACGGTGGGATTCGGACCAGGGTGGCGACGTGGCGCCCGAAGAGGCTGGCGAAGGAGAAGAAAAGGGCGGGGAGGGAGACTTGCGCATGGGAGACATGTACCGCGCTGATGCGAATGCCGTACTCGAGTTCAGGAGGCTCGCGAGGGAGGGCGGGGGTTACCTGCTTGAAATAGAGGTGAGCGAGCGGGTCATGATCCACGGAGGGGTGGATCTGACGTCCGTGAGGCGCGTCAGCCGAGACGAGACGGCGGCTGGGGGGCAGTGGCAGGGAGAAGGGGAGAAGAGTGTCTTGGCGGCTTTGGGAAGGGACCTGGCAAGGGGTCAAGTCGGGGGAACGCTCTGGGAGGGGAACGGCGCGTCCGCTAAGAGATGCGAGGTGTTTAGGACCACATAGAGTACATAAATCTGAAAGCAAATAATTCATAGACGCCAAGAAAGATTGGTACCCATCGGGTGCGTCTGGTAGCCCATCACCTTGCTTTCAAATCCAAAAACCGCTTTGCTCTGCCCTGCCAACATGGAGGGGGTAGCTGTGGCTCCTCACCTACTGATGTTCCCCGACCGGGACGTCTACATCTACTTTCATCGACATATCTAGAATACTTTCGCCGACGGTAAGTCCGGTTCCTCTTCTCCATCCCGCCCCTCGTGCCCGGCCTCGCCCGGCGCATACATGAGCCGGACCTGGACATAGTCTTTTTTCCCCGCCAAGTGCACGCGTTTCTGAAGGCGCCCGTCCTTGTCCGGGCGGGCTGGCCCCGTCAGAGTCGCAAAGGCAAGGTCGGCATGGCCCTTGGAGAGAAAGCGGGCGGTGGCTCGCCCCAGGGAGCCCTCGGCCCCCGAGGTCGCCACGGGATCGACGGTTACAGGGGCCACGTGGGTGCGGGTCTGGAACATGTCTTTGATGTGCGCGGCCGTGACAAAGGAGGGGATGCGGTGCAGCAGGAGGCAGGACTGGACCGCCTCCGCCCGCCGCCCCTTCTTGTTGGGAGCAGCCGGCAGGCGGGGGACCGGCGCCACGGGCCCTCGGTCAAGGAAGTGGCGGGCGATGCGGAGGGTGACCCGGGCGTCCGCGACCGAGTCGTGCATGTCGGCCATGTCCAGACCCAGGAGCGCGCTGGCCACGTCCTTGAGGGCGGGCGTGTGGTTGGGAGCGTCCTCCCGCTCGAAAAGGAGGGCGGTGTCCACGACGCGGGAATGCTTCATCTTGAGCGCCGTCAGATCGTTGCAAAGGCCGTGCCCGATCAGCACGGTTTCCGTGCAGCACAGGTGCAGCATGGCGGCCTGAGCGTGGCGGAAGGTGAACATGACCTGGCGGAGATCCTCTGGGCGGATCCCGTGGATGTCGGTCCGATAGTCGATGACGGGGAGGGAGGGCAGCACCAGCGTGTCCAGGAGCACCTGCTTCTCGTCGTGCCCGCACACCACGCTCAGGCGGATCAACGCCTTCCCGTCCTGCTCCATGCTCACCGGGTCTCGCGTGGCACACATCTCGCAGTCCAGGGCCAGCACGTGGGGCAGGTCTCTGCACCAAGCGCCGTGCTTCTTCGCCTCGATCCAATCCGCTTCCCCCTTTTTTTGGGCGGCCAGGGCTCGATAGTTGGCCTCAAAGCGCGCGTGCTCCATTGTCGCTTTCACGCAGCCAGTCCAGGGGCTGCCAGCGTGAACGCAAACCTCCTCTTTCACGGCCTCCGCCTGGCAACTCTCCTCCTTCGCGTGCTGCGAGAGGTTGGCCCCTACTACACTCTGCGCGCTGTCTTCGCCTTCCTCGCCCTCCCCTTGAACCAGCTCTCCATCCTCCGGCTCATCGTCGTCGCGAGTGGCTCCATTAGGCTTGCGGGCGATTGTGAAAGGCGTCACCGGCAGCGCGGATAGCTTGCTAAGCATGCTTACTCCGTTCCCAACCCTGGGGGACGCCGGCGAGGAAGCGGACTGGCTTGGTTGCACCGGCACGCTCACAGACAGCGCAGAGAATCCACCTCTTTTCTTTTGTACAGAGTGCACAGGAGCACCTCTTTTAGCGGCTGCGGCCACCGGCTGCCTAAGGTGAGAAGTCGCGGGAAGAGGAGGGACGACGGCGAGGAAGGGGTTCGTGACGTCGTGACCGACGCAAGGCTCGGCTGTTGGCTTGCCAGTAGAGGCAATATTATTCTTTCTGGACACGGCTGTGACAGAAGTTGGTCCAATATGGACAGCGGCCTTCACAGCCCGTGGTAAGCCCTCCTCTTCAGCCTCCTCGGTAGAAGTGCTTTCGTCCGTCTCGGGCTCCTGTTTCTTGGACCGCTTCCGAGGTGCCGCATGGGCAGCGGTGGAATACGATGGCGGCGAGGATGAAGTACGCTTCTTGCTCTGACCCTGTTTATCTGCTGCGATCTGGAGGCGGACTTGCTTCATAGCGTGGGAATTCTTGGTAGTGTTGGGGAGCGTGGCACGAGGTGCGGGCACTGTGGCCGCGACGGTGCCCGCATGCACAAAGGAACAATTAGCTCCATTGCGACAGCCTTGAGGAAGGGTAAAAAATGCGCACACTGCTTTTTCGCCCGCTGCACCGCTGTCTTCCGCCCGCACCAGCTTGTACTTGGGAGTGGCTGGGGCCATAGAGCACTGAGCGATTAGGAGCCCTTGACTAGGTCACTAGGTCGCGGCTTCTTGGGCTGCAATTCTGCTTTTGATAACTTGAGAGAAAAACGGGTGGAGAAAAATGGTATCGACAAATTACGTTGTGTAGAAAAGGTGAATGGGAGATGAGTGGGGATGCATTGGCATATTGAGAAAGTCCAGGATAAAGAGAAAAGATATCATCGATGCAACCCAGCGTGGTGTGTTTCGTGGCGAGCGAGACAAGTTGACTTGGCTAACATTTTCCGAATGGCGTTTCAGTTTTTTTTTTCAAAATAATAGTTAAGCCGCCAGTATCTCAATACAGGCTGTAGATTCCGCTTCCGCTTTTTTTATAGCTTTTTTTATCGGCACAAACGAATTGCTTGGTTGCACTAAAACCTCCTGCCGCATATTTTGTTCCCCCTACAGTCTAAGCGATAGCATGTCGACTAAACCACCTTAATTTTACATATCAGAGGGTTAAAAACATTGTATTACATAAATTTATGGATGTGGTCAAGCGTACTCGGGACTTTGATCAAAACAAGGCCCGGATTCTTATTGATTTGCAGGGCGGTGAAGGAGGGGGGGGTAAGGACAGGTCTAAGAAGGGCAGCCTCGATGCCCCAATCGTGGATTTGGTCGGCATGATCAACGCCCATAAAGACTATGTAACTACTAGTTCATGCTCTGGTCGTATTGCTCTTTTTGAGGACGTGGACGGTGTAGTGTGTCACAAGAGCGGAGGAAAATGGCTGCTGTCAAGCCACTCCCAGGTCACGACGCAAGCTGTGCGTGCTGCCTTGAAGAGCTGCAAAGCAAGAGGCCAAGAGGGCGGTTCAGTAACTTTAAAGCAAGAGCCTTTGGTTCTGCATATCGAATGTAGAGATATGTTTTCAGCAGAGCGCCTTCTGAAGGTGGGTGTGGGAAGCGGCTTCAGAGAATCGGGTATTAGCCTTGGAAAGAAGCGGGCACTGGTCGCAATAAGAACGGGAGCTAACTCGCTGGAGATGCCTCTTGTGCTTGATGGGATAAATGTTACGACGGACGCCGGCCTCGAAGCATTGATTTTACTGGCCAATCGGAAGTTCAACCTGAACGTGAAGCGCACGGAACGCTTTGCCAACGCTTTTGTCGCGGCCTGTCGGAGCGACAACTCTCCGGCCCGCCCACTAAGCCCCAGCTCTTCTCGTCCCTTGCAACTAGCTCAATCAACAAGCTTAGAAAGGGGAGAAGGCGCCGGCCAGGAGGCGGAGGACTCCCTCCGAAGCTTGCGGTGGGTGAAAGCCGAGGCTACCCCGGAGAGTCAGGCGTTGTGTCGGTGGGGGCACTCGCTCAGCCGGGTGGGGAAAGACGTTTACTGGATGTTCGGCGGATGGTGCAGCCAGCCTGCGGGGAGGCGTAACGATCTGATCGAGCTCAAGGTCTCCGGGACCCGGCTGTGTGTCCGGCCGCTGGCCCCCCATGCCGCGTGCCCCGCCCCGCGGCAGCGAGAGAAGCATGCAGCCCTTGTTTTGCCCGCCTCACACTCCTCCGACACACCCGTACTGCTCATATTTGGGGGTCGAGCCTCGCCGTCGCAGGCGCTGGGTGACCTGTGGGCTTTCGACGGGAAGAAGGGGTGGAGAGAGCTCTCGCCGTCCGGCCCCCCCCCGAGGGCTCGCTGGAGCCACAGCATTACGCTTCTTCGCGGTGGGCGGTTGCTCGTGTACGGTGGCAGAGACAGAAATATGGTGTTTGGCGGAGTCCTACACTTCCTGTCCCGCTCTGAGGACGGACTCTGGTCGTGGAGCGAGGAGAGACAGGAACCAAGCTCTTTCGGCCCGGAGGCTCTGCCGCCGCTTTTCGCCCACACAACGTCGGACGTGAGCTGCAGTGACAAGGGAACGAAATTGCTTCTATGGGGTGGTCTGAGAGACTTGAGTGGACGCGTATTCCAAAGGGGTGGTATTCTG
>Ga0102934_1000822_pt1 | contig 21424 bp, 16 predicted proteins | sample SalPonR2_A_D1_MG_FD_78175 | JGI IMG/M metagenome (GOLD analysis project Ga0102934, IMG submission 78175) | Salt pond soil microbial communities from South San Francisco under conditions of wetland restoration - Salt Pond MetaG R2_A_D1_MG | ecosystem: Environmental > Aquatic > Marine > Intertidal... | reverse complement strand
TCATCCAGGCTGCTGCTGTCCGTATCCCCGGCTGCTTCATTCAGGTCTATATCAGGAACATCCTCCAGATTATCATCCGTATCATCTTCTTTGTTTTCATTTGTTGCTGTTTCAGCTTCACTGAGATCAGGTACGTTTTCACTTAGATCAGCCATATCTGCGGCATCATTATTTTTATCCTGACTCTCCCGGGAATCTGTATCAAACTCCAGATCGGAATCACTCAGATCAGGCAAGTCAGAAGTATCGATATCACTGCTTTCGTTTTCATCAGTAACATTGTCATCCGGAGCTGTTTGAGCAGGTGCAGAGCCGCTGCTGTCATTGCCAGTACTATCTGTTTCCGGCTCGCTTGCTGTATCTGTTTCATCTGCAGCAGGTGCAGCAGGTTTTATCTCTTCCCCTTCCGCTGCTTCGGAAATGTCAGCATTATCCATAATGCTGCTTAATTCATCATCGGAAAGGCTTACCTCTTCCAGATCTTCTTCATTGTTAGTATTAGTGCTTTCTTCCTTTTCAGCCATTATTTTATTTGTTCCTGTACTTAAAAAATTTTTTATTTTCTTTTAAGCCTATTACCATGCCTTCTTTAATATCAGTTGCTGCATATTGTTGGTTAAGTTTATAGCCATACAACAATCCGCCGCCTCTTTGGACAGCCTTCAGCAGACTGGCCTTTTTCCTGAGTCTGTATATACCCCAGTTTTTAACCGGGTAGCGTAACTTTATGTTCACATAACGGGTATAGTGGTTAAAACTGGTCCATTCAGCAAAACCATTGATCCTGTAGGCAAGGTTAATAATTATTATAAATACAGCTATACCTGTTACACATAACAAAAATTTTAATTTTTCTTTATATATAAATATCGACATTATAAGTATAAATTATTAATAAAATTATATCATACAAAAAAATATTTTTATAATAAAAAAACTGTATTTACTGCGAATTTTGTATTTTTATATTAAATTTCACTTTTTATGTTAATATTGTCAGATAACAATAAATATAAGATAGCATTTTGCGCATGCATTCTGTTTTCTGCCTGGTCATAAATTACTGAATGTGAACTGTCAATAACCGCAGCGCTGACCTCTTCGCCTCTGTGAGCCGGAAGACAATGCATGAAGATATAGTCATCAGCTGCTTTTTCCACGAGCTGGTTATTGATCTGAAACCCGGTGAAATCATGGAGTTTTTGCCGGCGCTGCTGCTCCTGTCCCATTGATATCCAGACATCTGTATAAATAATATCCGCTTTTTCACAGGCAGCCCGGGGATCGTTGGAAAAGGTAACTGTGCTGTTTTGCACAGCTTTAATAATTTCCGGATTACATTCATAATTTAAAGGCGTGGCAATGTGCAGGTTCAGACCAATTTTGGCTGCTCCCACAGCAAGAGAATTGGCTATATTATTACCATCCCCGCAATAAGCCATTTTCAATGCATTGAATTTGCCTTTTTTTTCATATATGGTTAATAAATCAGCCATGACCTGGCAGGGATGATTAAAATCGGTTAAACCGTTGATTACAGGAATAGTACTGTAGCGGGCCATCTCAACTACCTCTTTGTGCTTATAAGTACGAATCATCAGTGCATCGAGATATCTCTCCAGAACCATTGCCGTATCTTTAAGCGGTTCGCCCCGCCCCAGCTGCAGATCGTTTTGACTTAAAAATATACCTTTACCGCCGAGTTTCTGCATGCCTGCTTCAAAGGATACGCGGGTACGGGTGGATGATTTGGCAAAAATCATGCCCAGTGTTTTACCGGCCAGGGGCTTGAAAGCCGTATTGCTTTTTCTTTTTAAATCAAGCGCCGTATTTAAAATAGTTATTAATTCATTTTTTTGATAATGAGAAAGATCAATGAAATCTTTTTTACCGTTAATCATTTCCTTGCCTTTTTATTATTTTATGTAAAATATTTAAACCCTTTTCCAGGTTGATTATACCTATAACAAGAGGCGGGAGCAGACGGATAGTCCTGGTACCAATAGCGTTTACGATAAGTCCTTTTTTTAAACAGGCAGCTGTTATTGCTTTGGCATTTGGTTTTTTCAGGTCCAGAGCAGCCATCATGCCCATAACTCTGATATCACTAATATAGTCCAGCTCCTTTTGCCAGGCTGAAAATTTATCCTTAATAAAATTGCCTTTTATTTTAACCTGTTTCAGAAAAGAGGTTTTAGCTGTTTCCTTCACTACAGCTGCGCCAACAGCTGTGACAAAGGGATTGCCGCCAAAGGTAGATGCGTGGTCGCCGGGTTTAAGAATATTTTTATATTTATCTCTTACGGTTAAACAACCTGCCGGGAACCCACCGGCTATGCCTTTTGCAGCTGTAAAAGCATCAACTTTCAGCTGGTAGTTCAGAAAAGAAAACAATTCCCCGGTACGGCCGCAGCCGGCCTGTACATCATCTATGATCAGTAAAGCTTTATATTGGCTGCATAATTTTCTGATTGTTTTTAAAAATTTTTCCTGCACTATATTTATGCCGCCTTCGCCCTGAACTGTCTCTATAAAAACCGCTGCTGTACGGGTATTGATCTTTTTCTTAAAATCTTTAAGGTTGTTGTATTTAAAATATTTTACGCGCCCGGGCAGGGGTTTGAAACTCTCTTGATATTTGGGCTGACCGGTCAGGGCAAGTGAGGCCAGAGTGCGGCCGTGAAAAGATTTTACTGCGCTTAATATTTGTATTTTATCCCGCGCTATACTTCTGCCGTATTTGAGTGCCAGTTTATAGGCTGCTTCATTGGCTTCAGTACCGCTGTTGCAGAAAAATGTTCTTCCCCTGAAGGTATGCTTTTGTATGATAGCGGCCATTTCTGCCTGGGGCGATATTTTAAAAAGGTTACTTACATGCAGGGGCCGGGAAAGCGCTTTGCCGGCGGTTTGGGTTATTACAGGGTGGTTGTAGCCGAGGTTAGCCACACCGAGACCGGCTAAGAAATCAATATATTTTTTACCTGAAGCTGTATACAGCATTGCTCCTTTGCCTTTTACAAATTCCAGATCAGAACGGTTATAGGTCAGCATGACGTGTTCGTTGAATTTTTTTAAATTCATTAGCTAGCTCCTGGAAAATTTAAGGTATTATTTGCGTACCGACACCGGCATCAGTAAAAAGCTCCAGCAGCAGAGCATGTATTGCTTTGCCGCTTATGATATGTATACTTTGTACACCGCGGTGGACAGCTTCGGCAGCAGCCTGCATTTTGGGGACCATACCTGTTTGAATGATGTTTTCCCTGATATAGCCGGGGATCTCTTTAGTGTGAATTTTGCTTATTCTGGTTTTACTGTCATTTACATCGCGGCGAACTCCGTTGATATCAGTAATATAGATCAGTTTTTCCGCATTAAGGGCTATGGCCAGCTCAGTGGCCGCATTATCAGCGTTAATATTAAGTGCAGAGCCTTCAGAATCAGCTGTAACCGGAGATATGACCGGAATAAAAACAGATATATCAATAGCATCCAGTATAGTTGTATCAATTGAATTTATTTTTCCTACATAACCCAGGTCACTTTCTTGTTCCAGCTTGACTGCCTGCATAAGATTGCCGTCTTTACCGCTGAGTCCGACTGCTTTGCCGCCTTCCCCGGCGATAAAGGTTACCAGGTCTTTATTGACCTGTCCGGCCAGAACCATCTGGGTTATCTGCATAGTCTCTTTATCAGTTACGCGCAAACCGTTGATAAATTTGTTTTTTTTACCGAGGCGGTTCATTAAGGAGGTAATATGCTTGCCGCCGCCGTGTACAACTACCGGCATCATGCCTACATATTTAAGCAGTACTATATCGCGCATTAAACGGCGTAATTCGTCAGGTTTGTCCATGACCGAGCCGCCGACTTTGATAACCATAATCTTTTTATGGAAACGGCGTATATAGGGTAAGGCCTCACTGAGTATTTTAGCTTTATCCTGATTTTGCATAAGGTCGAATTATATGATGATAAAAATAAATATGCAAAACGTCGGCCGGACAGGGTATGAATTTTAATTGCTGTATAATTTTACAGTTATATAACTTTTATAATATTATATGCCTGGTTGCAGTTATGCTGCTGCTTTCTCATAAAACTTAGTTAATCTCTGGTATAAATGAGAGATGTATTTTGATTGGAAATACGGATAGTATCATAGTCAAGTATGGTGATACTGAAATTTTGTTTTTTTATTTTTATAAGGCAATGGTTGTTAGTGGAATTTATAACTGTATAAGGAGCAGTAAGGACAGGCTCCTTGCCGTTAATGCTTTGTTTAACCATATTTTCTGTAAACTGCCAGCGTAAATCCCGGTGCCGGGCCAGAAATTTGTAATTGTTTAAAGCGGTTGTGTTGGTTTTTCTGGGGGCTGTAGTAATATGCTTTCTGGGATTTTTCAGGTTAATTTTCCAGGTGCCTATAAGCAGATCAGCTCCGTTATGCGGGGTGCAATTCAGCAGGAAAAGGATAAAAAAGCAGTAGTTTATTTTTTTCATTAGCTAATTATAATATATAAACAGTTTTATTTTAAGTTTACTGTATTATCAGGTAAAGTTATAGTTTTCGTTCTTCTTTGTCTGCGGTTTTCTGTTAAAAGCGAAAATGCAGAAACCAGTCTATAGTAGCTATCCCCTGTTTTTTCAGGCCGCCCTGAACCAAAGGTTTACGGAAAAAAATAATACAATATGACTAAAACATTTAAAATTTTTTGCTTATCAAGTTATAATATAAACCTATGGTTGGAAAATTACCGGCACTTTTTTTTTGTCTGTTATTAGGTTTAACATATTCTTTATCAGCAAAAAAAAACAGTATTGGCCGGATCAAGTTATCTGTTTTTCAAAGTAACAGCAAACATAAAAAATTTATCAGCCCAAACCGTCTCAGCCTGCTGGTATACCTTGATCTTTTTATACCCCTAAAAGCTTATAAATATATGTCTGCTGACGAACGCCGGCTTATCACCAAAAATATTATTAACACTGCCCTTAATGGTAAAAATATTGAATTTCATATCAATAATTATTATAAGCAGCAGCCGCTTATTATGTTTTCCAAATATTTGGAAAAGAAAAATGGATATTATATACTTTTTGCTGCAAATTATGATATACAGTCCAATTTTTTTACCAGTAATTTTGTAAAAAATTCTTTTGCTAAAATATATATAATAAGCAATAAACTTCCTGTAGCCCGAAAATATCTGGTTAGTCAAAACTACTGCCGCCTGTTGCGCAGGAGTGATCGTTACCGGGAACTGGCAGATATCTATCTTTTTGATGCAGATAAAGCAAACGACTCTGCAGTCAGCAGGCTTTTGTGCAGGGGCAGGTGGCGCAGTGATACAACCGCTGAGGAGATTGCCCTGCTGTGTACAGAGATCCAGTATTATGTTTTATATAATGATCCTGACGAAGTTGAAGACCTTGGTGAAGAGCTTGAAGAGTATTTTTCAGAAGACCAGGGACTTAAAGATTTTTTAAGCGGCTGCCGGGAGGCTTCCCGTTTAATTAAAAGTTTTGTTTACGAAGATTAATTTTTTATATTTTCTTTTTTTTATTTTTTATATTAAAGCGGAAACAAATATACCTGTTTTTATAGTGAAACAGAATTGGCATACCGGGTTTATTGTTGTTGATGCTTATATCAGAAAAAAGCAATGGCCGGAAAGATTGGCAACCGGTAAAGCGCCTTATTATGAGGTAGGCTGGGGTGATGAAGATTATTATATTTATGGAAGAAAGCCTTTGCAGGCTCTTTTTTTGCCTACAGAGAGTGTTTTATGCGTTGGCTTGCTTTATATAGATCCGGCGAAAATTTATGCGGCAGAAAAAATAATCACCTTAAAGATGAGCCGTACTAACTTTAATAAACTCTTGACATACTTTTCCCGGGCGTATAAGCAGAATGCTGACGGCAAGCTGATCAAAGCAGATACTAATGCCGAAGCTTTTTATACTTTTTATAAAGCCAAAAAAAAATTTCATTTTTTCCGGACATGCAATAAATGGACTGCTGAGGGGCTTGCAGCAGCAGAGGTGAATATAAAAAAATGCTGTATTATTTCACCCTTATTATTGTGGCGCCGTCTTAAAATATACAAAAAAACACCTGCCCGAAGCAAACCTTGAAATATTTTTCAAGTCAGCATATACAAATTGACTTTTAAATAAAAATGACATATAATTATGTTTACCTAAATTATGAACTTAAAAGATTTGAACCCTTTTGCCCCGCCGCCACTTAAAGAGAAAAAGAACAACTGGTTTAAACTGGTTATTTATATAGCAGTTCTTTTTATTTTTATATTTATCCTGCTATTCCGGTAAAGTTTAAAACTAATTTTGTTTTTTTTCTGGTATCAGTTTTATTTGTAACGGCCGTAAGTACGGGCGGTCTCTACCAAAGCATGTAGATTGTCCAAAGGAGTATCCCGGCCGCATTGGTCCCCGGTAGATAAAATAAAACGGCCTCCGGCTGCTGCATCATCAATAGCTTTTTTACTGGCTTGAACTACATCATCAACCGATCCTTTAAGCATTGTTTCTGTAGTATGCAGATTTCCTTTTAAAGTGAGTTTATCACCATAATCCTTTTTTAACCGGGCCAGGTTACAGTCACCCATAGGCGGTATCTCCAGGGGATCAATAACTGTAAGTCCGGTTTCTTCTGCCATTATTTTGACCAGTCTGCTTTCCGGTCCGCAGGAATGCATATGAGTCATCATGCCTGCCTCCTGTGCCAGTTCAATTATTCTTTTTACAGCCGGAAATGATATTTTACGGAACATTTCCATGGTTTGATAAAGGAGCGTGCCGGAACCGCCTACACACAGAAAATCAGGTTTAATGTCCATAGCCATAACCTGATGAAATCTTTTTTCTGCTTTTTCCAGTTTGGCAGCAGCCCATTTGTTATGCATATCAGGCTGGTCATAATAGCGGTATATTTGTTCTTCATTTTCGAAAGTAATAGAGGTGGTGATAAAGGTTCCTACCAGACCCTGATCGCCCATCATATTTTTGATTTTTTTAAAACCTTCAGGTCCGCAGTCAACTTCCTGTTGTCCTTTAAGCAGTTCATAATGTTTGGGTTCCGGCGGCAGACCAATAGTTTCCGGTTTTACCCCTTCTGTGGGCGGATCAGCAACATAATAAACATCAACTGTATCATTCCAGTGCAGTTTATTTTTAATTTTCCATGCTTTGCGGGTTATAATCCGCTCTTCATTTTTAAAAATGATATATTCTTCTGCTTCCTGCAAAGGATAGCTGGTTGTGTTAAAAGGGCTGTAAAAATAGGGTTCATCATTAAAAACGAGAGGGAAATAACCGTCCATTAAAGCGTCTATATCAAAATAACGGGCAGCTTCGATATAGGCTTCCCAGATCGGTTTTTTTTTATATAAATAGATATCCCAGAAAGGCATACCGGTAAGTTTGGCAGGGATCATATTAGAGATATCAGGCGCTGCCGGCACACAGTCCGGTATTTGTCCCTGCAGGGTTTTTAAAAGTCTTTCTCTTGAAGTCATATTTTCTCCTTATATTTGCTATTATTACATATATATATGATAATTAATGTAATAAATCTGTTAATTATTAGAACATATGTGATTTTATGCTGAAAAAAATAGACAGCCGCAGAGTATTCCGGGTTAATGATTATTATCATATAACTTTTCTCAGCAATACAGTTATTGATAAACATTCGCATAAGGGATTCAGTGAATTAACCTGTTTAAAGAGAGGCAGGTTAAAACACTATATAAATAACCGCCTTTATAAAGTGCAGGCTCCTTCTATAATTTATATAAGAGAGGGGGACAGTCATCATTTTAACGGATATGATTATGAATTGATAAATATTGCTTTTCCTTTAAAATATTTTTATAATTTTTTAAGTATTTACAGTAATCATTCTTTGGAGCAATTTCTTTTTGCCGCCGAACCGCCGGAGCTTTTACGTACCAGGACACAGGATTTTTTTTTTCCGGATAAAGAGATAGAACTTTTATTTAATAATAGTACCGATAATAATACTAAAATTGTATTGCACAGATTTTTACTTAATTTATTTTATGATTTCCTTTATCAGGAAAAGGAAATTGCACCGGATACCCCGCTTTGGTTTACAAAAGTTATAAATTTTATCCGGCAGAATTATAACCGTCAATTATCAGTAGCTATGCTGGCCGGTTTGTGCGGGTTAAGCCGGGAGCATTTATCGCGTACATTCCGTAAAGTAACCGGAATGGGTTTGAGTGCATTTATAAACAATTACCGTTTAAAAAAGTGCGCTCAGATGCTGCGTTTAAGTGATCAGCCGGTATCGGCGATTGCCTTTAGTTGCGGTTTTAATAATTTAAACTACTTTAATAAATTATTCCGGAAAGCATACTGCTGTACGCCGCGAAGCTACCGCAGACAAAGAGGCAGCAGTCTTATAAGAAAGTGGTAAGTTTAATTTATAGCGCGGAGTGAATATAAAAAGAGAGCTGTTCGTAATCTATTTGGTTCTCTGCATAAGGTTATTGGACTGCTGCCTGGCCATATCGTTTACTCTTTTTTTTAAATAAGAAAAAGGGTCTTTAATAAATTCTTTGGATTTTTGTAAATCAGGTTGGCCATAACTGGTGCCGGAAGCCTGACCAGGTAGCTTACGGTAAGTCGGTTTGCGCAGCGGTTTTTTATAACGCGGTCTCTCTTTAAGATCATAGTCCTGTTTCATTTTTTGTTCTATTTTGTCTGCGCTGCTGTCGTATTTTTCAATATCAAACAGGGGTTCATTAAGGTCTTTTATATTAATAATTTTCTGCGCTATTTCCTGAATGTTTCTGCTGGCCTTGCAGTTTTTATTATAGATGGCCAGCGGTTTTCTGGTTTTGATAGAATTATGCACTTCCTGCAGCCTGGGTATATATCCCAGCAGGTCAACATCAAGAATCAGTTTTTTATAGATTAAAGTTATAAGCTGGCGGATCATTTTAACATCACTAACGGTTTCTACCATATTAAAAACGAGCATTGGTTTAAAACTGTCTATAAGATCCTTGAATTTCAGGGCTGCTTTTTTATTTACTCTGGCCAGATCATTCAGGACATCCCAGAAGGTAGGATACTGACCGGCAGCATCTTTGCGCTTGATTTTATTAACGAGCCGTCTTAATTTTGCTTCGGAAAAATTAAGCCGGAACATTCTGTAAACTACGGTTTTCAGAAAATTAAAAGCGTTTAACACAGCCCCATGAGTAGGGTGGGTCATCAGGATGCCTTTGCCGGTTAACAAAAAGAAGTCAACTATAAACGGATTGGATCCGGATCCAAGATCAAGCAGGATATAATCATTGGGCAGATTATAAATAGCTTCCATTATCTTTTTTTTCTGGGAGCGTTTAACATTAGCCATATCCGGAACAAGCTGATCACCGGGTATCAGTTCCAGGCCCTTTATTTTAGTGGCGCATTTATAGCTGGCAAGCGGTTTGCGGGAATTGGTCAGAAATCCGGCAATTCCTTCGTTATTGTTTTTTAATCCGAAATAGGTGTGCAGGTTGGACCCGCCCAGGTCAAGATCAATTATTACCGGATTTTTACCGAGCTGGGCCAGGTGAATGCCAAGGTTAACATTAAAGAGGGTTTTACCCACCCCTCCTTTGCCGCTGGCTACCGGAATAATAAATTTATTGGTTTTTTTCAGGAAAAAATCTGACATAAAATCCTTTTTATTTATAAAAACGCTTTTGTCAAACTCAATCATATTATTATCCTGCTCCTGACATATTATTTTCATTATCGGCTTTGTTTTTATAAAATATAATTTCTTAATACCTGATACGGTATTATTTTAAAAGACAGTTTTTTACCGGGGTACATATACAGTAAACGATTTTAAAATAAATTTGCTAAATTTTCATTATAAGTGTACAATATAATGTATAATGTGATTGGGTAAAAGCGTTAAGCATATCACTGAGAAGATAATCTGTTTCTTTTAGGGAGGAGGATAGATAGATTTTTGCTGATTGATCCGGGAATTTTTTTAAGGTAAAAATTTGTCTAAAACCAATTATTTTGAAATTATAAAAGAAAACAGCGACCGGGTTTTCCAGATTGACCGGGAGTGTTACCTTTTATATCTTGGTTCAACTTTTTTTGAAAAAGCTCCCTATCTTCTGATAGGCTCATCTCCTGAGATCCCCCCTGTCTTTAAAAAGCAGATAGGTTTTATAGTACTTACCGGTAGTGCTTTCGGTTCTGTCTATGAACTGGAACAGTGCCTTACTAAAGGCCATTTTCCCTGTTTGATCGGTACTGATGATCTTTTTGATACTTTTTTTTCCGTAATTAACACCGGAAAATTTCCCGAAGAGAAATTTAAAAAAATTTTTGTCAAATACAGCCGGAAAGCACAAAGCTTTACCACTGAACTGCAGTTTGAGCAGTATCTTAACAGTTTGCAGAAGACTGTTAAAAATACAGATGTAGCAGAGGATAAAAATAAAACCAAGTTTAAACATGCTCCCAGTGAAAAAGCCGTAGATATTTCCAGGAAGATTACAGTTACTTTTAACCGCAAAGGTAATCTGTTTATAATGATAGACGGAGAAACTATTTTCGATCTTAAGTTAAGAGCGTCTGACGGATTAACCAATAATAATTTCTTTGATCATCTTATTAGCCGGTTTATTTATCGTAACCGCCATTTTTTCCGGGGCAGCGGTTTTATCATGCTTGATACTGAACTGGCCTATTATGATTACAACCGTGTATTCTTAAGCGGATTACCTTCTGATTATTTCCGCGAGCTTATAAAGGGTAATGTTGATCCGGATAATATTACTTATTTGTTTTCTAGTAAGGGAAAAAGCAATTTTGAAAATTTTATAAAACGTCAGATTGTAACTGGTGGTACGGCAAAGATATTTACGGAAAAATTTTCCGCTTTGAAACCGGTTATTGATTTTTACAAACCGATAGATATAAAAACTGAAAATGTTACGCAGAATAAAATTGATTTTTCAACTACCAGTGTGCAGCTCAAAACTGAAAACAGGCAGGTGCAGATCTATAATATCGATGCAGAAACCTATATAGATTATTTTTACGGCAAGCATGGCAAAACAAAACTTGAATCCGATATAAATATTATTCCTGCTGCTATGTCCTCCAGAATAAAAACAGCTCAGGGTATGATTAACCTGGTTTACGAAAAAGGTTCCAATAGATTTAACAGTAAGTTTAAGGGTTCTCCTGATCTTTATAAAATGTTTCCCTATATTGATTATCGTATTAACAAACTTTATAAGTTTGAACAGCGTGTTTACTATGCTCTTGATATATATGTGAAAGATATTTTATATGATTATCCCAGGAGTATCAGACGCTGTTTTGTTAATTTCAGCAGGCAGGTGTATGATCTGCTTGATTTTTATATTCAGCGTGATCCGGCCTTTAAAAAGACTTTAAAAAAAGTATTGACCTTTTCCCGCTATCTGCTGCCTCCGAACAACCGTTATGAATATTTCATACTGCATAATACAACTGAGTTTTTATGCTACCTCGATGACCTGCTTAAAGCAAGGGCAGTACTGCGTCTTAAGATAGTGGATAAAATTATTAACGATCTTCAGCAGTTACGCAATCATGGAGCTAATGTTGAAGTTTCGGACATGAACTATAAGGGTGATATAACTGTTTTCCCCAATGAGCGCCTTTATCTTTTTTATACTACGGTGGACGCCCTTGATGATGAGGCGCTGCCGCGTCAGCATGAGAGGTTGTTACAAAAAAACATCGAGACCGGTCCGGCGGTTATACAAAACGATAATCAACGCTTAAACCGCCAGATAACAAAATTTTCCAATGTAAAAGGCAACCGGCATCTGGTTTCCCGTTGGCAGGAGGAGGGCCGGGAGGCGGCGGATTATTTATTGGCAGACCAGCAGTACTTTAGCGAAGAGTTATACCGGTTGCACAATATAAATAATTTTTGCAATTTTTTCCGAAATCTGCCTGCTGCAGAGCAGAAAAAATTCTGTTTTATGATTAAAACAGTGCAGGGAGGGCTGAATGAATTTGAGAAAGACGAGCAGCTGTTTGGAGACCTGCTTGAAGATTTTTCCTTTAAATCCGTTAAAAAGAAAAAATTTAAAACCGGTACTGGTCTGTTTAAAAACAGGTTTAAATTTGCAATTTCATCTGTTATCATGATATTCTTACTAATGTTGAGTTTTATCAACATCAGTTCTTTGACATTTAGTAAACCTGTAAAAAAATTCAGACAGCATATTATTACCAATAATATCGGCAGGGTATTTTTTATCAAGCCTTATTTCAGGAAGTTAATCAGCCGCTATTCCTATCTTTATAAAGAGGAGTTGCCGGAGATTACACCTTTATATTATCTTAAGGATATAAATACTAACGGCAACCGGATAACTACCAACCTGGTAGTTAATGATAAATTATTTAACCGTACCCTGTATATATCTTATGAGGATTTTAACAGGCACTTCAGGGATGTTTTAAAATTAAATACCTTTGCTGACGAGGATTTAATATATCCTGGTGATCTGGTGCAGATAAACGATGCTGCATACTATAAGATAAAAGAGCTGGATACGCTTTGGGGTATTACTTTTCGGAAACTGTATGATAAACAAAAAGAAATTTTAGCTGAACTGGCCCGCATTGAACTTGTTATTATTTATTATGAAAAAGTTATAAAAGAAAAAACGGCAAATACTAAGCTGATGCATTATAAACGTAAACTTGATATTATTAATAAAAAGATAAAAACGATTTCTGACCTGACTGATATCAGACAGGTTAAGAATTATGCTGAAAAACTTCAGTGTAAAATAATACAGATAAATAAACTATTAGAAAATAAGGAGTTAAATGATGGCTGTAAGAGGTAAAAAAAGTCCGAATATTTTTCATCCGGTCAAACACAGTGCTGTTGCTTCTAAAAATTCTTTAGCCCAGGAAGGTCGCGACCAGAATCTGGAGTTTAAAAGAACGATAGATGACAGTACAAAAAAGATCGTGGATGATGCTTTGCATAAATTGCCCAAAGAGGCGCTTGAAAAACTGGATGTTATGTCCGGTGTCAAGGAAAAACTTTATAACTATGTCAACCAGGGATTCAGTAATATGCTGTCCCGTTATCTTACTACTGCTGAAGATGAGATGGGCAAAAAATTCCGTGACTTTGTTGATAAGGAAGAAAACAGGCTTGCCAATAAATATTCACCGCGTGAATTAAGTGAACTTATTGACCAGATAGCAGGTCCGGACCGTTTCAATAACGGTGAGGTTGAAAAATCAATCATAAATACTTACGGACATTTACATGGTCACATCAACCGTGAAATAACCGAGATGGAGCAGAACACCAATTCTCTGTTACGACAGAAAACAGATGTTGGTGCTTTTGTACGCGGGCAGAATTTTTATTCTGTTGTTAAATGCGCTTTTAAAGACGACAAAAACAAACCCAAGACAGTTATGAATGTCAAACTGTCTATCAATATTCTGGAGAATGAACTTATTTCTCCTATCTATCATTATCAAACCACTGTGGAACAGATAGCCAAAGATATAATAATGAAACAGATACAGGATAAACTGGAAAAAACTATTGAAGATATCAACAACAAACTGCTTGAGGAAGGTAAAGCTGAACTGCAGCACGGAGAAATCATCCTGAAAAAGATGCATAATGTGGAAAACTATACTGCGGATGAACGTGATGATGAGCAGTCCAAGCGTTATTCCATGATAGCCAAGCATCTGCTGGAAAGGCTGGAAGGTCTTGGCGCTGAAATTAATCCCAAAGATTATGACGCGCTTAACATCAGGGAAAATATTAAAAAAATTATAGACGATGACAATATCAGAAACAGAGGTTTTAATACAGCCATTAACTGTCTGACCAGTATTCTGGATACCAGTAAACTGGGTTATCAGTTCTGTGAAAATTTTAAAAACACCCGTGAATTTGAAATAAGAGAATATGAAGACACGGATGAGGATCAGCTGCCGGATGAACGCTATCAGATCAATATGAAATATTATAACCAGGCCCAGGTTATGTCTGAACGGCGCGCTTATGATCAGCAGGTCGCTGAATATAAAAAAGAATGCAAGCTGGTATCTGATATGGTAGAGTGTCTGGTGAAGAATAACAAAAAAGCCTTTCAGCTCAACGATTTTGAGGATCTGGTTAAAAAAACAGTGGGATGCCGTAAGAAAGAGATCCGGGAAGGTGAAACTCTTTACGAAGATTCACCCAAATTGTGGGGTATTACCCAGCGTTTCAATGAAGAAAAAAGGGATATCCGTCCGGAAGAGACAAATGTGGAAAAGGCCAACCGTACTTATTCGGTTGATAAAAAAGACATCAAAAACCTTCTGGATATGAGTCAGAAAAAACTGGCTGATACATATTCGTTTCAGCATCCGCAGAAACGGATTTTACTTGATGACCGTATCCGTTTCCTGAAAAGAAAATTTGAGGAATTTGATTACCGTATCAATCCCTATCATGTTCAGCCCGGGCTGCTGCTTGATATAGATATCTCCACAACCAAACGTAAAAGGTTCATTATGGGTAACATGGCTAATGTACTTAATGAATTTTTATCAGCTATGTCCAAGGGCTTTGAAGATGCTGCTTTCGCAGAATTTTCACGCCGCCGCAGTACTACCAGGGATGATCTGGATCAGGTATATGTCAGTGATCTGCCTGCTGAGGAACAGAATGCACAGGATGCTGAAGCTGAATCCGGGCAAGGCGGAGCCGGTACGGAAACCAATCTTGAAGATGAGGTATCAAGTGATTCAGATTCTTCCGGATCAGGTGATAGTGACGGCGGTTTGGACGAACTGTAAAAACAATAGCGGTTTTCGTAATGAGTGTTACTGCTGAAAGTTATTTGGACTATAGTTCGTTCGGAACCCGTAATGCTTTTAATGAAGCAATAAGGTTTTTTAAGACTGTTACTGCGATATCAGGCAGTCTTAAAAACCAAAACCTCTCAGACATCATTTGGGATCTGCTGCAGGAGGAAAAAATCGGACCGCAGCAGGTCCCCTCTGTTTACAGTACTTTGCTCATTGACAAACTGGGATACAGTGCTAAAAGCATCAATTTTTTAACAGAGGTTGCTCTGAAAAAAGATATATGCTCGGATATTAAGGACTGGACCAGTATTGATCTTAATTGTATATATTACTCAGCCACCGGTTATCCGATGGTATTTAACCCTAAAAATAAAAAGCATATTAATGAGATATCCAAATTTAACAAGGATTTTCATTTTGTTGTTTATGCCAGGGACCTGGCGGATAATAATACAGAAGTGAGTAAAGCTGCCTGTGAAGATTTCTTAAAAATTTTACTGGGCAAACCGGTGAAAAACGTTGCTGCTTATACAAAAAAGATTGCCCGCTCTGTACCTGCCGGAGGCGGAACAGCTTCCAAACAAAAGATCAAAAAGCAGGCGGCTGTTAAACCGAAGAATATGCTTCGAACTGATAAGCTGGGGGTTGTAGTTTCCAATGAGCTTTTTCATAACGGCAATGTTGAGGCCTGGACCAGAATTATAAAGAGTTATAGTGCTAAATATCCTGATAACCAGGTAAAAGTGTTCTATGACGGTGAACTAATCAAAAAACTGGCAGCTTTGTTTGAATGGGGAAAGGTAAAAAGCGGTACTCGCATCTTTTTTCAGGTTGAAGGCCCTGTACTGAAAGATATAGTAAAACTTAAAAACTATCTTTATGAAGGAGCCTCGGAAAGATTTGAGAATTTCTTACGCGGACCTGCTCATAAAACACTAAAACTTTTTTAGTTATTTTTTTATATCAAGCTTTTAAGGAAGTAAAGTGAACGATAAATATGTTTTTTTAGATGAAAAAAATAAGAAAGAGTTGTCGGATAATGAATACGGCCGGCTTGGTAAAAATATTTCCCTTATGTTTAAATACGGCCTGCCGGTTTTACCGGCTGTAATAATTAAAATTGAGCATGCCTTAAAATTATATAAAAATAATTTTATGTCTGAACTCAATCCTTATTTGAAAAAATTAACTCCCCACCTAAAAAAAGAACTTGGCGACAACAAAACAGCTGTTATTAATCTGGTTACCAGTTCATCTATGGCAATGGTTGCCAATTTACATATACAGAATATAGGGTTGCATTTACATACAATTGATGTATTCCTGAAACATTTTGGTGAAGATAAGACATTTACCATGTTAAATCAGCTGGTTTCCGATATTTTTTATTTTAAAAATAAATTCAAAAAAGAACTTACGGTAAAAGAAACCACCCGTAAGTATCTCGTAGAAATACTTGATGAGCAGCAGGAAGGGGCACTGCCGGAAGATGATTATGCTTTTCTAAAAAATTTTTATAAACTGCAGACAGTAGCTGCCATAAAAAAATACCTGAATGACCAGAAGGAAAAAGAAACAGTTAAAAATTATTTCACTGATACTTTAAAACAGCTGGAGAGTATTTTACGGGATATCAGCGCTTATCTGGATACCAATGAAGAATTATCTTCTATAATATTACAGCCGGTAATTCATGGACATTTTAATAAAGCATCATACCGCGGTTTTCTTTACACCAATGATCTTATTTCGGGTGAGTTGAAAATCAACGGCAGATATGTTCAGGAAATGGCTAAATATCATGAGGATAAAAGTAAGAGCTTGGAACATATTGAGCCGGAGTTATTTGAACGGCTTTCGCAGCTGGCGCAACAGGTGCGCTATGTTTTTAAAGATATTATGAAGTTTTTATTTTTAATTGAAAATAAAAAAATCTGGCTGCTTGATATATATGATGTGGAGGAATGTTCCTTTCAGGCTGATCTGAACAATAAACTTGATCTGTTCAATAACAATAAACTGGATGAAAAAGAGATTATCCGGGATATAAGCCTTGAGGGTGTAACCCAATTGCTGCATCCGGTGGTAAATCAGGATAAAGCGGAGGGAGTACAAAAGGTTAACGGCGGTTTGGTTGGAGCTCCGGGAGCTGCCAGCGGCAAGGTTTATTTTTCATCAGCGGCTCTGCTGGATGCTTATGAGATCGCAGCCAAGAATAATCAGCCTACTGACTTTATTCTGGCTATGCCGCATACCTTTGCTGAAGAGGTGAAAGCTATCAAAGTCGGTAAAGGTGTTATCAGCTCTTTTGGCGGTTTTGCCTCGCATGCACCTGTAGTCTGCCGCAGTCTGAATAAAGTTTCCGTGGTGGAAGAGAGTATAGAGTGGGGAGACAAGCAGCTTACGATCTTCGGTAATGTTATCAAAGAGGGTGATGAAGTTACTATCAATGCAGAGGTCGGCCGTAAACCGGAGATCTATTTCGGCAAGGTACCTTTGATCGAGCCTGATTTCAGGAAAAACAATCTTACAGCTCTGATGGATGTTGTTAACCGTTATAATAATAAAATTAAAGTTTTTAGTAATGTCGATGAACCTGTAGAAGCAAAACAGGCGCTTATTTTTCAGGCTCAGGGTATAGGTCTCTGCCGTACAGAACATATGTTTTTTGCGGAAAACAGACTTATCCCCTTTCTGGAGATGATACTTACCCGCAAGAAAGCCAATCAGGAAAAAGCCCTGCGTATCATAGAGGGCTTTCAAACTGAAGATTTTTACAGTTTGTTTAAAGTCTTCGGCCGTAAACCGGTAACCATCAGACTTTTGGATGCACCTTTGCATGAATTTATACCTAAAGAATCAGAAAAACTGGAAAAACTTATAGAACATATGACCCGTAATTTTCCCGATATTGACGAAACTCTGATAAAAAACCGTTGCGCATTATTAAAAGAGTTTAATCCCATGCTGGGCAACCGGGGCTGCCGTCTGGGCATAATGAAACCGGATATTTACCGTATGCAGGCCCGCGCTATAATAAATGCTGCCTGCAAATTAAAAAAAGAAAATAATATAGATCCGTTGCCTAAAATAATGATACCTTTGGTTAGTATGCAGATGGAAATGCGTTTTCTTAAAGACGGTAAGGTTATAGAAGGGGAGACCGTAACCGGAATCAGAGAGGTTGTGGAAGAAGTACTGGATACGAATAATCTTAAAGATCAGATCAACTATCAGATCGGTTGTATGATCGAACTTCCTTCAGCAACGTTAGCTTCTGACAGTCTGGCCCACTGCGCTGATTTTTTTAGTTACGGTACTAATGATCTTACGCAAACAACCTATGGATTGTCACGTGATGACACAACCGAACTTATAAATGAATATACCAAATATGACATTATGGATGCAAATCCTTTTTCTGCTCTGCAGCGCCGTGTTAAGGAGCTGCTTATGCTGAGTACCCGCAGGGCCAAAGTAATACGCCCTGATATTAACCTTAGTCTCTGCGGCGAACATGGCGCAGACCCGGCAAATATCAGTTTTTTAATAAAAAACAAGATAGACATTGTTTCCTGCTCTCCCTTTAGTATCCCTCTTGTTAAGCTGGCTGTTGCTAAAGAGGAGATCAACCAGTAGCCGGTATTTTTTATTATAATTAGTATGAAAAGGGACCATATTTTAATTACCGGAGTCTCCAGCGGGCTGGGCCGTTATTTGACCGAGTTGCTGCTTATGCAGGGCTATAAGGTTGCCGGTTTTACACGCCACCCCTCCAGGTTAAAATTTTTAAAAAAAAAATACCCTGATACATTTCTGCTTATACATGTAAATATTAATAATTATCAACAGGTTAATAATGCGGTAAAAAAAGTTATTAAGGCTTTCAGGAAAATCGGTGTTTTAATAAACAATGCCGGTTACGGACAGGTCGGGCCCGTAGCCGAGACATCTATACGGGATATAAAAAAGCAGTTTGATATAAATATTTTTGCCCTGATTAATCTTACGCAAAAGGTAATACCGGTAATGCGCCGTCAGCAGCAGGGGCTTATTATCAATATCGGCTCCAGCGCTGACCGTATAGTCTCCCCGTTTAACGGTGTATATGCAGCCAGCAAACATGCCCTGAGGGCGTTTAGTGAAGCGCTTTGTATGGAGCTTAGCCCTTGCGGTATCAATGTAACTTTAGCTGAACCAGGCGTATTGCGTACTGACTACAATAATAAAATTTTAAAAGTCGGCCAAAAATTATACCCTGATGTACACAGCTCCTATAAAAAACAGTTTAAGTATTTTTTGGATTCTGTAAGCGGCAGCAGGGGAATGCGGTTACCGCTTACAGGAAAAAAGATTATTGGTATAATCAATAAAAAAAATCCCGGTTTATATTACCGCTTTGATTTTTATACCAGGCTATTGTTTTTTATGCGCCGTTTTTTTCCTGCTCCGCTTTATGATTATCTTATCAGAAAGAAAAGCAAACTATAATTATAAACTGTATTCTGACGGGAATAAGTTAAACTTTTTTTGTAAGATATTGCTTACTTACCCGGATAATATTGATTAATTACAAGATATTAGTTTACTTGAAAGCAGTAAAAAGGTATAATTTAACAAGCTTTTTTTAGCAGGTTAAAAGGGGATCATGAAAACGTTTAAAAACAGTATTACTCTTATATTTACACTTTTTATAATAGCCTTCAGCCTGACCGCTTGCAAGCAGGATGGAGACAGCCGCGTTGATCCGGGCAACAGTTCCGACCCCCTTTCATCTGCCGGCTTTTCCATAACCTCCGGCTCGTCCGGTCCGTCCGGAAATCTCTATCCGCCGGGCACTCCTGTTATTGACGAGCCTTTTACCGGTTGGAATCCCTCTGCAGGCAGTCTGTGGGAAGCCTCCTCCCTGGGAAGTAATTCAAGCTGGAATGCTGCCGCGGGCCGGCTGCATATAAACGGCAATGACCAGACCATGCTTGGCAACATCGAGCTGGCTGCAGATAATACTGCGGGAACAGGTATTTACGAAATAAGTTCGGTCACGGGAACACACACTACCGGTGAGTGGAATATCCGTCTGAAATTTTATGTGGGAGCAGATCCTTCTACTTACGGTTTCATAGAAGTCAACCATCTCGCCGGCGGCGATACTGTGACACGCTCTACTTTCCCCGGTACGGGCTGGAGCAATTCGGAAAACAGGCTTACTCTAACCCCGGGAATGAATATCAAACTAAAGGTGGAGCGCTATGCTGACGGTAATATGTCTGTTTTCGGCTGGAATTCGGACATCGGCAGCTGGCATACTGTAGTGGACAGTGAAATGTTTGACAGCCGTAAGACCTATATGCAGTTGTATTTGACCCCGGGAACCTTTTCCGATACCAGAGAGGTGGCTATTGACCGGGTCACTACCTGGGGCACTACCGGTACTGCAGTTAGTTCCGCCCAGAGTATCGCCTCTTCGGGCAGCAGCCTTTCCGCCGGCATCTCTACCAACCTCTCCTACAAAGTCCATCTTTTCTACTACCAGTGGTATGGTACCCTCACCCATGACAGCGCCTGGCGTCATTGGCAGCAGAATGTGGGTACAGGCGGTCTGCCGGATAGTATCGGCGCAGATCTGTACCCTGCCCTTGGCCTTTACAGTTGTAAGGATGATAATCTGCTGGATCAGCATATGCAGATGATTGCTTCGGCCCGCATTGGTGTAATTGTTGTCTCCTGGTGGGGTCAGGGCAGTTGGGAGGATCAGATTGTTCCCCAGATACTTGCTGCTGCTGCTCCTTACGGTATCAAGGTAGCCTGGCATATGGAACCGTACGGCGGTCGTACAGCTGCCAGCACAGTAAATGATATTAACTATATTAATAATAATTACGGCGCGCATCCGGCTTTTTTCCGGGCCGCAGACCGCGGTAATCAGCCGGTATTTTATATCTGGAATAGCCTGGCAATCAGCGACTGGTCTGCCCTGACTGCAGTTAACCAGTCCAATATTATACTGGCCCAGCATACGGATCAAAGTAAGGCTGATTATTTCGGCGGAATGTTTAACTATTCGATTCCTTTTGCGAGTAAGAGCGATGCTGAGATACAAAGCATCTGGAACAGCATGAATACTTTCTGTAATAATAACAACATGGTCTGGTCTCCTTCCATTATTCCTGGTTATAAAGATGCCCGCGCTACGGGCAATACAGGTTTTTGTGACCGGGACAACGGCAATACTTATGACAAGTACTGGAATATGGCTGTTAATTGCGGCGCGTCATGGATATCGATTACCTCTTTTAACGAATGGCATGAGGGAACAGTGATTGAACCTGCAGAACATAATCCGCCTGCCGGTTACGGTTATCTTGATTATGAGGGTGTTTACGGTAAGACCGGAGAGGAATCCGAAACTGCTTATCTGGAACGTACTGCAGAACTGATCCTGGGATGGGATCCTGCGCTGCAATAGGTATACAATATTAAAATAATCATTTAAAAAAATGATTTTATT
>Ga0102934_1000820_pt1 | contig 21435 bp, 27 predicted proteins | sample SalPonR2_A_D1_MG_FD_78175 | JGI IMG/M metagenome (GOLD analysis project Ga0102934, IMG submission 78175) | Salt pond soil microbial communities from South San Francisco under conditions of wetland restoration - Salt Pond MetaG R2_A_D1_MG | ecosystem: Environmental > Aquatic > Marine > Intertidal... | reverse complement strand
CGCCGAAAAAAAAAAAAACCCATCCGGCCCGGGGGGTGACCCAGGGGGCTGGCTGTGACTTAAAGGAGAGGAAAAGGGGGGGAAAAACCACGGGGGGGGGGGGGGGGAGACGCGACTGATATCTGTCTCGCTGCCCGATCGTGCCTTGTGCGAAGTGTTGAGGTGCGATATTGAATGGAAAAAGGAGGAATGTGGGCAATGTCCTCGAAGTTGATCGACAGCGACGGTCGACTGGCTGGATCTTGGGAGAAGGGAATATTCCACTCCAGGCGTACAGCGCCTTTACCTACGCAATCCTTGCGCTGGACAAGCACCAGTTTTTTTCTCGCAGAAGTTGGAGCACCGCTCTTGTGTCGTGTGACTGCATGGGTGTGACAGGAGGGACAAAGTTTCGTTCTGGCGCCCGTGTCGACAGACCCTGAGATTGCGTCTGAGGGAGCTGTAGCATCGCTTGTAAGCGAGTATTCCAGACTATCCGTTTCCCCAATGCCATGAGAAAAAGTATCCGTCTGCACATTCGAGCAATGGAACGCCACGACGTGCCTGACGAAGCATACTTGTCGGTTGATATTCCGTTATCGTTTCAGTGAATCACCATTGGCAAGGTTTCCTTCGCTGACGCCGCACGAGGAACGATAGGATAGCTATCTCGACGAGAAAATGTGGGATACCTTCCCTACGGCTTCGAACCTCTCATACCGAACGAATTTCTCTCATGAACCTCGAAGATTGTCCTGGAGCGGCTCTTTCCTTCATCTTTGTCTACCTGCTCAGACGGAGTGCTCGGCACCTGTTCAGGCGCTGAGTGGAACGCGTCGGCAGGGGTATACGTGCTCCCAAAGCTTCTTTCTGAATGAGGAGTGGAAAAGGCTATAGTATCGTAGTGTGTATACGTTCTATGCATGCAATTTGGGGTAGGATGCTACAGAATGATGGAATAAGTTATGCTCTGAAGAGGAAAGAGTGCATCCTTTTCACCACCTTTAGGTCCTGTGTACTTTTTGACCCCTTTGGCAGCGCTTATTTCGGTTCATCCTGCCACAGAGTGACTATTGTACGAGAAAGCATCGTGAGAAAGCATTGTCCATAACCGCCTACATGCTTATGCGGTAGATCTGGTGGAAACTATAATCTTTGTTGACTTCGCGAACATCAAGTGAAGGCTGAGACGGGAGATGCGATTCCTTGTCCCAAAATCAAAATTCAAGAAAAATAATTTGCACACGATAAAGCCCGGCATCAACGTCCCAGACATGCAAATTATCGATAGAAACGAGCTAGATTCGATTTGATGCTTTTCTTATCCTTGTTCGGAAAAAAAATATGTAATACGAGGCTCGACGAGATCAAGGGATCCACTGTCAGAGTACGGTCGCAAGTGTTCACCTGCCATTGTCATCTAAAGAAACTCATTCAATGGGACGAAATAGTGCGAGAGATCAATAGAGATGGCTTTCGAATGTTTTCACTTCCGATGCATAATTTAAATCAGCTTTTACCTGTATGATGATTCGTTTACGGTGACGTTTCTAGTACCAGCCTACCCTTGGCAATTTGTCAAATAAACGAGTTGCAACAGAAAGTTTCGAGACTAAAATCTCAGAAATTTACCAAGGCTGATAATACTTTTGTGTAACTTTACTGATTGCAACGCATGGTCTGGGGAAACAGAGGCAGGAGGGTGTAATAGGAAGGGGCATTATCATGCTTTGAACGGACGCAGGACCGTTTCACCCTACTTAACGGCCCATGCTGAAGACTAGCTAAGAATATCACACCCCCACAATTACACGAAGGGTAGAGCAAAGAGACCCCGAAACACGGTGGATCCGCTAATGAGTACAAATTATTTTTAGCTTTTTAAAAAAAAGGACACGTTCAGTTCCTGACCACATCGATGTATGTATTATACGTATCATGTGCATTGATATACCATGTTTTGCCATCGCGGTGTACCCTCTACACGGCCGGATAGTAGAAGTACATATGGACATCCTCCATGAAAAAAAAATAGGTATATTCAAGGTTGAGCTGATACGCATTGGTTTCCTTGAGCGTATCTTGTTTGTAACATGCCGATAAAAGCTCGCGACCATCTAGGGTGCCAGCACCCACATGCACATATGCCGTCCACAAAGATAGATGGAAAGTAAGACAGGGAAATTCTTAACCAAGAGCCCTTTTGCTATAATATTTAGTCGTATTTAGGCGTATTTTTCCAGCACATATTAATCAATTTTTCATTTTTGTCACTGATTGGCCAAGGGAGGAGATAAGGCAGGGTGGCAAATGGTCGACCCTGGAAACTCGGATAGTGCACCGGAAGGGAAATCCAAGAAATGGCTTCTAATCGGTGCACTACTGACAATCAACCTCTTAGCAGTCTATTTCGCCATTGTTGATAGCACGGACTTCTGGGAGAAAGGGGCGACTCTGCCAGGTAACGTCGAGGCTCTTGTGGAATTTCTGCTTTAAGTGCCTTCCAATATCAGCTAAGCCATCCATAGCTATGCTTAATTCTTTTATGACTGTATTATATAACCCAAACCATTAAAATGATGCTGCCGTGCCATAGGCTCTTCTTTACAGCTATTCCAAGCAGGTCACAATGGTAGCGATCAAATACCCACGCTTCCTAACGACGAGCCACTAAATGAAGATCGTGAAGCTCGGTCTAACTCATTCCTACAAATGATGGGTAAGAGGTTGAGGAGATTGCATTGTAAATATGTGGCATTGTGTATGAGGCTCGCCTGCATTCGCACAGATGCATGCTGGAAAGTGCTCGTAACACATGCCTCATGATAGGATTGATCCTCCCTTTCCGTGTACATTAGGGAAATTTCCTTGGGCCGATGCGGTGGCTGCTTTAAACGATACGGCAAAAACCTCGCACTACACACAACTTCTACTCGACCAACTCTCCACGAGTCTGTTACAAGAGCCCATCGTCGCCCCTCGACCGAGCTGTCACCCGCCGCCTCTGATGCAAGCTGCCGACATCCAATGCTCGAAGTACCCCCACGCTTTTACGCCCAAGGAACGACGTGAGGTGAGAAGGGTGTGATAGTAGATTAAGTCTTTGGTATGGCTTTGAAATGTTGGCAGCTAATGTCTTTGCGGCGTGCGAAAGGGATCAATAATGGCATTTATTCCCACCAAGAGGACCTCAATTATCCAACTTCAAATCATTTTTGAATCCTGACAGAAACCCGTCAAGGTCGCTCACCTCATCCAGGTAAGTAATGCATTCATCTCTGAGATAAATCGTCCTGTTGCACAGTCAGCCATCAAGCCCCTTCAGCACCCATTCCTTAAGGCCTCGTTCTTGGCACGTGTCTTGACCAGATGGGCTTCGACGCCGATATGTTGGAGGTCCTACTCCACGAACTGGATGATGTAGTGGACAAATTTTTCGTCATTGAGTCCACAAGGACGCATAACAAGGTAGGTCAGTCCGGCATGACGGGCTCCGCGCCGTAGCGTAAGCTTTCGAGCAATTCTCCGTGTCGTGCCCGCCGAGACTGAAGCCATAAGTCTCACCACAATAGACGCGGTCTCTTTCTCTTCCCCACGCCTTCGTCCGCACAGGACACCCGGAAAATCCTCATGTGGGACCGGCTCAAATACCAACCTCGCTTCGATTTCGTGAAAGACAAAGTTGTCCACCTGGTCCTTGACGACTCCGAGACGTTGGTGAACCCTGAGGTTCCTTTTGCGCGCGAAAGCCTGCAGGAAAAGGCTCGGTGGGACTCGTTCCTCAGCTGGAACAAGCACAGCAAATACTTCGGACCCGAAGACCTGGTAGGTTTCGGAGATACCGACGAGATCCCTGCTCGCTCCAATGTCCAGCTGCTGCGACACTGCACAATGGCGGGTGCCTCGGTGGACATCGGATCGTGGTTCGCCCCGACCCGACTGGATGAGGCGTTTCGGCCCGACTGGCCCGTGCCGGGACATCCATGGACGTTAGGGGATCCCACATATTGGACAGTAGCCTCCGCAACAGAGTACGGGAACGCCGGGAACCAATACCCTAGCAGAATGCGGGGAATGTCCGGGAAATTCTTGCTCGGTGGGATCCATATGACTGACAACGGCTATTTCCCCATGCGGATGGCCAAGCTTGTTGCCTGCACTGAGTGCAGTGATCGCGCTGTCCGCCTGATTCAGGACATGGCGTCATATTTCCAAGACGGCAACGCTGGAAAAGAGGTGCTGAGTCAGCTTGACCTATATCTTAACCCAGTCTGGCCTGACCGAAAGCGGTTTGTGGAGGGGGACATGATTAAACCGACAGTGGGGGCGGCCTACCATATCCCGTGGTTCCTGAAATGCAATCCCGATAGATACGCGTCTTGGTACAGAAAGATTGACAGCCGTGTTGGGAAGCGGCGAAGGCGTTCATGGATATGAACAATTGCTAGAAATGTTGTCATCTTAGGGCTGTATTAGCCTCTCTTTAGGATGGTCGAGGAAGACTTGGCCATGAAGTGGGAGTCTCAGTCATACAGCCCATATGCAGGCAGAATGCAAAGCGAGTGTATGAAAAGACAGACTAGAGACCCAAAAGATCGATTTATTAGTCAAATTCAAAAAGAATCTTTGTAAGTGTTTTGTCGGAGGAAGACGTACTGATTGATCATGATCTGAATGAGGAAAGAAAAAGTGGTTTCTTTAAGGCTGCTCGTGTAGAGAGCGAATATGAACTCGACTGTCACAGGATTCGTGACTTTGTTTGAACAAGCGAAATAATTCATCGAAATCACTCCTCCATACGAATATAAATGTTGAATACGGCCAAAATATGAAAATCAGGAGTAAAGTTTCAAGCTCACCGGGCGGGAGCTCACCCTTTCCTCAAAGAGGGAGAGGACGGAAAGAGGAAACAGAATGTGCCTGCTAACAAAGGGATTTAGCGGGCGGTAGGCTCGCAGGCATGAGTATCCAAGGCACACATTCGCCGCGGATGCGAGAAAGGATTTGGGTCGATTGAGCTTTATTGCGTGGGGAGGTCGCCTTTGGATAAGCCCACACGATGGTTTTTCTACTCTCATCATAATTCTTAAATACCTTTTGAAAAAAGATTATTCTCTCTACCTACGTGTCTATTCATACGTATCAAAAGAATTCAGTCCCTGGGATGTCCCTGAGGCTTTCATGCCAAGCCTGACCTGCTCTCCCGATGGCCTCATTATTATTGTAAGCGTACTCTTTCTGAGTTGTTGACTTTCCCCAACTTTTCCACAAAAACCAACACGAATGCCAAAAAAAAATATTTCAAATCCAAAAAGGCTCAAAATGCCTCGTGCAATCTGGCCTCTACCACAAAGGGGGGTAAGAAGGTTATCTCGGATTTTTTTCCCAAAAAGCGAGCGAGTTGAACTGTTAGAGATCCTGGGGGACAGGCCCATATCTGCAACGTGACAATATAAAACATTCCTTACCATCCCGTCCATCGCAAATGGTGCGGGCGGCAGGTAAAATTGATGAATTTCAATCTACCAAAATGAATGCTAATATACGAGTTTCCACCATTCATTATTATCACACAGCTTGCGCTGTGAGGCTGGTGTATTCATCGCTCTGTAGCTCGGCGCACCATGTTTCGCAGTCCTGTGCGGAAACTTGGCTATCAAACACGTTGTCACAATCCTGGCATTCGATGGATACTTATCATTTTATTTGTAGCATGGATTTCATGCGCATTTCTTTTCTTACATTCCTTCCAAAGCGTGCGTTACAAAATGCTTTTCTCAAAGAAAATTCTTCCCTCTATATCCATGGCTGTGGAAACGGCACAACCAAGCAGCAGCCTTGACACGTATTTGCACCTGCGGTCGCGCGCCCGACAAGCGTTTAATATCACTGACAAATCAATAAGCATGAAAACGGAAAAGGTGGATATTCCGAAACGTATAAGAATCGCGCAGTACAGCCATGTATACGGTGCTGACCCTCTCTGGAACGACGACAGCGGTGCCTGGGAGTCCTGTGGACAGCCGTGTGAAGCAATTGGTGGATATGGAGACGCCTCGTCAGCAGCTACCGCCGACGTGGTCGTGCTGGACATACAAACCTTCAGATCTGTACCGTGGGCCCGACCGGCGAAACAGATATGGGTGGGAACATACTTTGAGTCCCCTGATCATTACCCGAACCGGAAAAACCCTCAAATCATGTCACAATTCAATGTAACGATGGGGTTCCGCCCCGATGATGACCTTCCAGTCTTCAACATGGTGTACGATACCATGAAGGGCTTCGCTGGCATTACTAATCTTACACTTCCGACCTGGGAAGCGAAGCAAGCCCGGCCTGAATTGATGTCTGTCTGGATCTCCAACTGCAACACGGACCGCACGCACCGGAAAGATATTCTTAAGCAGCTTGCATCTTCCAAGATCTCGTATGCCTCCTACGGCCGCTGCTGGAACACGCATTCCTCCGCGCAAGGTGTGACGGCATTGACGGATGCAGATTGGCGGCGCTACGGTTCTCAAAATCTGGGCGCGGAACTTGTCGCTGTTGCCGCTCAATACCTCTTCTTCTTTGCGGCAGAGAATTCAGATTATCCGTACTACATCACCGAAAAGGTCTTTCATGGACTTGCCGCAGGATCAGTACCTGTCTACGTAGGGGACGCAGAGAATCTAAAGAAGATTGCCCCACCTCATTCGATTATTTATGCGAATGATTTTGAATCCGTGGGAGCCTTGGCTTCTCATCTGCACACGGTGGCGCAAAATCCCGAGCTTTACGAGCAATATTTGAAATGGCGACAAGATTCTGACGCGCTCAACAAACTTGAAGCGATGATGGCTCTTCCCGCATGGGCATCCACGCACGGACGCGAATATGCATGTGCATTGTGTGAGTACATGCACGCCATTGGCAGCTGATTGTGACGTACACATACAGGCAGCTGATGTACGAGAAGCACAGTCGGCTATCACTTTCCTCCAAAGCCGAGGGCGAACAAAGGAGTGCTCTGGCCGGAGAGAATCGAGACGAAGGCTTGTCTGAGGGTGCTCACGCACGACAAAACAGTATTTCGAGAGTCATATTTACTCAGTAAGGGGACGAAAAGGCGAATCAATTGCTTCGCATGGGTGCATAGTGCTCTTGATTATGTGTACAAATGATCATGGGCTGATTCTGCAGCGGGATAAAGGGTGAAGGGTATCCCTTACCAAACTTTAAAATAGCGTAGTTTCGTCTGGTCATCAGACAGCAAATCTGAAGAAAATTTCTTGGACAACGAAATCAATCTCACTTTTCTTGTGAATGTTTCACAGGAATTAAATGAAGCATGTCGTTTAAAAACTCATGGGAATCTGACCTTTGAAGTCGGCCGCCTCGCCATTTCTCCCTTTCTGTTCCTCCTTTCAATGATTATTTCTTTCATGCGTTCCCCTCTATCATGGGCCTCGTTGGAAGAAGCTTTGCGCAGAGCTAGCTGGGCGCCTGATTACCGGTGAGGGAGGACAGAATGCGCGCTGGGTCGGCTTCCTCGTACTCGCTCACCTGGGAAACAAACCAACCGCATATTGAGGGCAGGTTTGAAAAGGTCTGTGAGTTCATATCACTAGCAAACACAATGGATGAATGTTGGAAACAAAAACATCCAAAGAAGAGAGGGGCGCTTGGAAAAGGGAAAAAGGGACACGGATGTCCGTACCTTAAGAGGTCGTAGGTTCGGGTTCCTAAGATTGCTCAGAACGCTCTCGTCCCCAACCGCACGAAGCAAATTTGTGTCCGCGAAAAAGTTGTCTCGTGCCCTGTCCACCCACTGAGGGTTCTGGTCAAAAAGTATACAAAAAGTGATACGATAAATCGATCCAGGAAGAGACTCAGAGATTGATGCTTTGATGATAACTTGCACTTTTTGCCTTATGTACCAGAAGATAAAAGCATGATGTTCGAGAAGTGAGCGGAAGAAAGAGCATGAAAAGGAAAGTAGATAAGGTTGCCTTCGTTTTTCCACGCCCTTCTGCTCCTCCCAGCGCTTTTGACGACCTCCTTTTCTATCCATTTCACCTGAAAAGTCTCCAGATCGATCCCGCCCAGGTACTGGTCCACAAATTTCTGTTGAAGAGTGGCGATAGCCCTGGGACTTCCCCTTTTGGCGGACGCGACGAGTTCAGGGGAGGAAGCGTCGTTTGCTTTCAGCTGGTGAAGGGGATTGACAGGGAAAGGGGGGGGTGGTTAAGTCCCAAAAACAGTCCCAAAAGTGGAAAGAAAACAAAGGTCCGGTAGCATTCCTTTGCACGAAAAGGCCAGAAAAGGGACGGGCCAACACATCGCCAATGACAGGCGTTCTCCTTTTCCCTCCCCTATCTCACATCATCGAGGAAGTCATTCGCGTGCTGGACGACAGTGTCGGCGTCTTTGGTGATAGATCTCGCCTCGATGAGGGTAGCCCCCATCTCTCGCACTGCCTCGACCATTGCTGCGGCGGCCTGGAGGGCGGAATGAGGGAATGTCAATGGGAGGGAAAGAGGGGCTCCTCGTTGGTAATTTTGTTTGAGGCATGCTAGGCTTACACAGGCGGGTAGAGAGAGCTGGACACAAAGTAGCTCGAACGCTTCCGTACACAGGGAATGAAGCAATGAAACAGAACTTTTTGGAAAAAATGCTGCATTATCCGCTGTTCTCTAGAGTGTCTCAAAGTTCCTCGTAATGGAGAGCCGAAGAGAGGAAGGTCATTTCAGTCGTAGGAGTAGGCTTGCCGGATCCACTTTTACTTACGGCGTCCTCATCCGCAGCCTCTCCCGTTTCTATAAATCTTTTCCAGACGTTGGTGGTTTTCATGAAGGGAAATTGCTCAAAGATTTGTCGTGCCTCCCTCTTTGTGACCGTTCTGAGAAAGGAGAAGCGGGGAAAAGTAGACGAGACAGCAAGGGAAGAATCCATCGAGAGGATTTAGGGAAATAAAAATGTATGTGAGGCAGCAGTACAAATGGTTTGCATCATTTGCGTGAGGAAATGAGGTGAGCGGGCTTTTATTTCTGTACTCAGCCCTACATACTCCTCCCAATCCTTTTCACTCCCGTCTCCTCCAACGTACTCGAGCATGCCGGGCAAGGAATCCCTGAAGAAATCGAAAGTGCCAGCCTTGATCCTTCTATGCGGGTGTAGGTGTTGGAATGATGTAATTCGGCGTGCTTGTGAGAAGAGCGGACATTAACGTAATGGAGCTGCTGTACAGTCTTTTCCTTTCGGTAAGCGTTTCACAAATTCATCATCATCCCTCATTCTAATGGTTCACATATTTTTAAGAATCATCTCTTGAAACCTCATTCGGTAACAAGCTTGTGGCATTTTGTTAAGAAGGATGTGTTGACGGCTATCCGTGCGACTCACCTAATCATGTCGAAATCGGGATCCAGAACGGTACTTGATTTTGTGGCAGCTTCCTCAGTTGAAGCCTGACTACTTGCACGACGCTGTCCAGATGAAGACTTTTTGGAAGTTTTGGAACTTTTGTCTCCCTTTTGGGGGTGTTGTTCATGAATCTTATCGAAGAGTGAGCTGCCCTGTGCTCCAAGAAAAATGCATCCACCAAGAATTATAAACTTAAAAACCAAGAATTTCCATGGTTGATGCTGAGCCATGGCTGCCCTTGCCACAAACTACTTTTTGAGATGAAAGTCTGGCTTGTCTCGTAGATTATGTGTCCATGTGGATTCCTGTAATATGTTATAAATCGGAATCAGGCACGGGCCTCGTTCATGTTTCTTGCCGGTACTATGCAATTTCAGTTATTAGCACAAATTTCACATCTTCTGTAGCCACGCAATACAGAATTTGATTGCCCTATGTCTTAACAAGCCTCGGTCACCCGTTGACCACGTTTTTACGCACGTGCAGTCTCGGCCTAGGCGAGATGGGCCAAGCCAGCGAGGCGCCGACGCTTTGCTGACCGCACGAGCACATCCATCCTTGTACTTTTTTTTCCATTCTTGTCCCGGTCAAACATTCGTCCATCCATCCAGCGAGGTCTTCTCCTGCTTTATTTGACATTTTATATGACGTGTCTTTCTAAGCCATGTTTCTTACATCTCTATGTGTGTATTTTGTATGCCCATAATCAACTGGTGGTGAACGATATGCTACAGGCTGATTACTGCATCTCTGCTTATTCGTCGGGTTAGAGGACTTTCGCGGCACAAAAGTGGTAACAACCCCTCTCGTTTAATCTTAAACTTTTACTTGGAGAAACTATGATCCTTGGCTGATGAAGGACGTTGTACAATGCCACGATTTTTGTCATGACAATGCTTCTTAATGGAGGCTATTGTCCCGGGGAAATATGACGCGTAACTTTTAGGCGAGATCATGGCATCTCGACTCTCGCCGGTTTGGCATACAGCTAGCATTACACAGCTCAGGAGGCCGACATCTTCAATAAAGACAGTAAACTTTTCGTGTATGATCACTCCCGAGTCTTGATGCAGGGCTATGGTATGGTGTGCTATGCTTTGGGAGGCCGAGTCGTCGGCATCTCTATCATGATGTCCTCCCCTTGTCAAATCAGTGACTGCTTGAACTCATCGCTGTCTCTGCGGGCATGGATTACTCTCTGGCCCATGATGTGTCTCGCACAAATGGTGTTACGCCATTCGCTCTTTTACTTTTCACAGCTCGTGGAGCACGAAGATTCTATCCAGCAAATGTGATACTGTCATTGTTGGAAAGCGGTGTATTTGACCTCAGATTCTCTCTTGAACTCTAATTCATGTTTCATCCAGCGCGACAGCCAACACTCTGATGCAGCAGCATAGGTGGGCACTGAGGCTGACATTTAGCATAGTAATAGTTATTGTGGCAGTACTGGCTGTGCATTTTGCCAAGCGGCGCGACGCCAATACTGAGGTTGTCAAACCGGAGTCCAAGGTAATGTGGTCGGAGTTGCGCATTGGAAGGACCCTACATTAAAAAGTCCACTATGGCCATCAATCAGCAGGACGCATCGACAGCATGGGATCAGCATCAAAATTCTTGGACTGACCTCTCTTTAGACGTTACGAGGGACAAGGCGGGTAACGGAACTGACTTAAGACCAGGCGAAGAAGCAGATGTGTCGTCCCCGACTACGGACGAGCGCACTCCACCTGCAATTCAACATTCCGTTCCCATAATGTCGAATGGTACAATAACGACAATAGGCAGTGGAATCTTTGCGCCCTTCATCGAGTCCCGATTAGGTAACATGGTACCAGAATGCACGCCAAAAACTGGAGTAGAGTTGCAGCAGATGGTAGAAGGTAAGTTTTAAAATATCGACATTGATTTCGCTATTTCCTCACCGCAGAAAATAAACTTTGTTCCGCTCAGGTACCCTCTGCTCTGTGGTAACTTTGCTCCCCGGAGTGACCTACGTCCTTTCGGAATTCATTCGTGTCAGCCGGCAAATTACTGTCATTGGCCGACCGTTAGACATGCCCACAGTTGATGCCCACAGGGCTTTTCGAGCCTTTACTGTTGAGGCAGGAGGATTCATAGACATTCGATTTGTCCGTCTTTTTCGTGGAAAGCCTATTCGACTTCGTCCGTCCCTCCTCGAAATCCGAGGAGGCGTATTCTACATTAGAAGAGGAGGGCGAGCGGTCTTGACCAGCTGTTTCCTCACGGTCAACCCTAGATTGATAACGGAATTTTTTATAAGCGAGCAGTTGGACACCTTGCGACTTAGAGGAGGATACATACTTCAAGAAGAAGGAACTCTGGTAATGACAGACGTACATATCTACGTTACACGACCCGGTGTGCTGTTTCGGGAAGTCTATACGGTGGGCGGGCAGGTACTACTATTGGCTGGCAATGCGGTGTTTACGGGATGCACTTTTTTAAGCAATTTGCTCTTCGTCAATGTTGTTGGTGTAGGGGACGCCATAGGGGTATTCGGGGGAACCGCAATTTTCACCGGATGTTCGTTCACTTTGAATTGTGCCTTTCTTTCGGTAAGTATTTTCGTTGACGACCAGTTCTGTCGTAGAAGACTAAAAATGGCTGTTAAAATTTTGTCTAATACATGAAACCCTTTTTCTGCGTTTTAACTCGCTTTTAGAGTCAAGGGACCGGGATGCTCCTTTTCATGGGAGGCGGCGTTTCCGTTTTCACAGGGTGTCAAGCGATACTCAACATTGGAGCCCGTACCTTTTTTGGAGCTGGTGGGACTTTTTTTAGTGGTGGTGGCGTCTCTATCTGGACGGGCGTGTCAGTACATGCAGATATTGCATTGCTATTCGGTGCCGCAGTCGGTGTCATCCTGGGTCAGGGGGCGGGCATATTTATCAAAACAGGAGTCTCCCAAACGGGATATATAGCGGTGAATGCCGTGGCCTGCTTAGGTTTGACACTTTACGTTGGCTCGGGCGTCGTAGTCCAGTCGGAGACACTGTGGGTACGTGTGGCGGCTGTTACTGCTTTTTACGGGGGCGGGGGCTCCGTCTACATTCATGCTGGTACAGGTAGGTAACACCTTATGAGATAAAGAGTTATTCAGCTGGAGTGGAACAAATCTAGAGTATAAGAGTATAAATAGGGTGCCATCTTACTGCTTGAGCTCTCATGGCATGGCCGGTGACCGAATGACTAGGTCAGGCATTGGTGACTACTCTCCTTTCGTGCACGCAAATGCCTTATATGACCTTTTCCACACAAATGGCAGTTTCTATCATCAACACTGCGGGTCTTATCATCAACATCATACTATTCGCCTCCATCGCCGGCGGTCATTTTTTTTTACATGCGGGCTGGTTGACTACCGTGAACATGTATTTCTATAAATTTGAGTGTGTTGGCGTTGTGTACGGCCAAGGTACCGAAATTCTTGTTCTAGCGGGAGGAGCTGCCCTGATCAACACAGGCTATCAAGGTGGTGTTTATTTTGTTTTTCACGGGAATCGTCGCCTTGCACAGTTCTGGATTGCCGGCCACGACGTGGTATTGCGGAGCAACAAAACTTTCAGCGGTGCTATTGCAACCAGGGATAAAGTAACTTACATCCTTAAAGACAGGACAAGGATGCGAGTTCAGATGCAGAACGTCGCTTTCGAAGACTACGATCAGACGGAAGTAGAAAGGGTGTTCGGGTTTAGAAACCATCGTCGTCACCTTACATCCCTGCAGGAGAAATTAGAAGCGTTTGCCGTATTCGCTCCTCCTACGCAGGAAGACGAGGAAGGCCTGAGTTTGACGCAAACTGTCAAGGCAACACCCACTCCTTCCACATTATCTCTCATGGCTGAGGCTCCGGTGCTTGAGCAGGCCTACCAGAGAGTCGCTCCCTTCACCCATCTTTACATACCCACCATACCTACCGACGTGAGGACCGACCATATCTTCCTAGCGGGGGGCTTGGACGACTGTTCTCTTTGCAATGTGAAGCCCGGACATACTAGCGAAAACGTGGACGGTCCCGGCGCTGCCACTTGCGCCCTGGCCGACCGTTGTGAGAACCGGGCACCCTCTCGTAGAGATGCGTTAGACGAGAATAGCAGTAGCAGTAGCAGCAAAAGCAGCAACAACAGTAGCAACAAACGTGATGGTAGTAGTAGCAAAGATGACTGGTGGAACCCGCCACCAGATTCAGGAATGCCTAACTCCTCTGTTGCTGTGCTGGATATACAGGTTAAGTACACGCCCACGTATCCTTTCACTGCCTACTTAGAGCCTGATAGCGTTGAGGTCGGTATTAAAAAGGCCTTTGTGACCCTGGGGGTTACCCCACGCGCCCATGTGCGAGTCCAGCCAGACTTGGTAAATCCATTAAATTTCGATGATGAGGAGTATGTGAAGGCGGTAAGAAGAGATACCGAGCAGAACGGAGGCCTCAATGCAGCAGAGGTAGGAACCACGCTGAGGGACGAAGAAGGAGAATTGCTTGAGGAGTTTTTGCGAGCAGGGGACAGGAATTTGGTCTACGAGGAGTGTTTGAGCAAGTCCTTTCGGGTGTATGTGGTCAGCGACTGGCAGAACGTGACCGACACGCACATTGACAAGCTCAAGGGAGCAGCAGGAAGCGGGGCTTTGACCCTGGCATTGCAGGACACACAGCCAGCAGACGACGGTGTAATAATCTGCGAAGCATTCCTGAAGACAGCCCGTTCGATGTTTATTCCGGGTCTCAAAGCCTCGTCGTCCAAGGAAGAGGCTCTAGAAAAAGGAAAATCTTCGATAGCCGACGTGTTGGGCGCAGGGAAGGCTACTTCGATGGCAGCGGCAGCACTGACGGACAGCGTTACAGGTGCGCGTGTTGATGAGGTATGGATAGGCAAGACCTATGCTCTGGAAATAGAGAATTTTGCACCTGCGACGCCTTTGGTTGTCAAGCTGGTTCCTCGTGACGGAGATGGGCCCCTGACATTGGACGCTTTCTTCCTGCGGGACGGAGAGGGGGCGCTTACCGCCTGGATGTGGACAGTGGACGAAACTGTTGAAACTGGGGCATATTTTCTGCAAGTCACGAGCGAGGAGGCAAGCGGTAGATCTTCGACAATCTTTGAGAAGTTGAGCACACTTGTGGGTTTAAAGTCGGGAACCCCAATTGCTGCTTCAAACTTTGCCTATACCCAGGCGTTTGACGTGCGCGAATGACGAAGAACGATGCATTTTAGATTCGATATCTACGAGGGTATTTGACAAGTCATTCAGGTAGCTACGCCTCATGGTAGAACCTCCTGTGTGACACACTACTTGCTGGTCATGACCGAGGTGTGTGGAGTCCCCGGGGTGCGGAGTTTACTACCATTTATGTCCGCCTCTGTCACTCAAACATTTCGGCCACAGAGGCTTTTTTTAAGGGAACCAGGTCCTATAAAGCATCCGAAGGAGCTCTAAACAGTAGGGGTAATATGATCTCACGTTTCCACGTCTACAATTCTTCTGATCATTAAAGTTTTGAGGGTTCTCTGTCTTGTGTAGCATAGATAGAAGCGATCCTGCTATAGCACTGATAATGTCAATGAGACATAGTAGCGCAGCCTCCGTACATATTAATAGTAGAATTTTCAGGCCGCCAGAATCTATGTGCAACCATGTAGATATGAGTGCTTGACTGTCACTGTTCCAAATGATATAATGATGTAGGTGGGATTCCTTTACACGCACTAAAGAGTACTGTGAAGAGAAGTGTGTGCGAGGAAGCTTACATGAAGGTTGCGAAATAGGATTGTAGATGTTAAAAGATTCGATGAGAATGCAAGACCTCTGTATGATCCATATCTCTCACACAAAGTTAGAGAAGTCTATCCTATAGGGAAAGCACAAATTTTGAAATGCGCTGGTTTCTGCTTTTGAAGTATTTAAGAGAGAGCACAGAGTCTTTGCAAGTCGGAGACTGTGAAAGAAAAGCGATTGGGGAGGCAATTTAAATGCTGGAGACACCATCTTGTGCTGTGAGAATGATGACGTTAGATCGTTTCTGATTCAAGACTTGTGACACGAAATATGAAGTGTGCTCTCTTTTAAGTCTTTAACACATCATCATTTTCAGAATTCTATCACGTTCTGCTAGTTCCAGTCTGATATCGAACAACAATCGCGATTCTCGACTTCGAAAAGCTAGAATGAATGTCGAACAAGTGTGAGTGAACCCGCGTGGATACGTAGCAAGAGGTAACGTACAACTTGAAGTTTCTTATCAAATTCAAATCACGCGCCATTTACCAAACAAAAACATGTCCTTTCTGCATTTTGTCAGGGTGAATTTGTTGCCCTTCTATTTTTCCCATCTTGCTCCAGCCCTTGTCTTTAAGTGGAACGGAAGGTCTAGAGCTGAATTATGCTTTTAAAAGGACAAAAAAAAACTTCCCTTGTATTTAAATTTTGGTCTCTCTTCAGTGGCCACGACAAAACTATTGTGTCAAGATCACTACCACAGGATGATTACGCGAGATGCTTCTGCGAAGTCACATGGCATTTAAAGCTCTTTTACTTGTAGACAGATCATTTTCTGTTTAAGCATGTCAGCAAAGGGGTAGATTTTTTTTTCCACTTTTTCAAATCATATCCTTCACATCCATGTTCCTCCATCCTTTATGCCCACGTAAGTATACAGATGGACATCGACCTTCAGAATACATACCCCGAAAATTCAAAGGATGGGACACATGATGGTAGAAGTAAAGAAGCTGTCGAGGGCATCGAGTCAGCACGTGGGTCTGGCAACGTTTCTCTCCCCCCCAACCCTGTACTTCACCCGCTAATTCCTATTCAAACCGGGCCCCTCGTCCAACAACGAGGTGCCGAAGACCATGACCAAGGACACTTGCAAATTCAAAGAGATCAGACAGCCCTAGCCTTGATTCGAAGCGGGTCTGGAAGCCCCACCTGCGCCCAAAAAAGAAGCATCTTAATGCAATCAGAGCACGGACTACAAGAGCCACACGAAAAGCGAATCCAGTCACAGGAGCAGCAGCCAGAGGGTGGAGAGGGATTGAAAGCACGAAACGGAAGTATTTCGGACAAATCTCTCCAGTCTTGGGAGAGTGGGACAGGTGGCCGGCACCTCTCCCGCACAGCCACCGTGAGCCAGTTGGTCAACCCCAAGGTGCCTCGACGGGAGTGTCATGTGTTGAGCGAGCTTCACGCGTACCCGATTCCTCAGCCCTACCCAAGAAAGGATCAGCAACGCTCGTTCATGTAAGTTATGCATGTGCGTCGGCTGCTCTGCATTTTCCTCGCCTTCGAACCGAGGATGCCAGCACTGGACAGAACTTCGTAAGCATCCTTTGTCTCCTCATCTCCCCTTTCCTGTCGGGGACTCCTCTGCCTTATTCCTTACGATTTGAGATATCTTGCGGGACTCATTTGCCCTTATCGGAGCGTCCACTCTCCGGCATTGTTGCTAACCCATCAATGCCGCTTTGTTTTGCCCACTCCCTACCCCGCAGCACGACGAGGCCCTGGTCTTTCATTCGAATCCTTTTCTACTTCAAGGGCACCGTCCTTGAGAACATTTGGCCTCAGGTGTCCCTCCTCCACCCTTTCTCCCTGCTTCTTTCTGATTTATCCACTATTGATGTCCGTCACCATGACCCTCTTGCAGCTTTGGTTTCATCCCCGCTCCTCACCTTCCACTTGCTTTCTTCCAGATTCTTTTGGGCGTCCTCGTGGTCATCTTTATCAAAGTTCTCCAGTCTGTCTTTGACGTCACGTACCAAGTCAACCCTCGGATCTCCACCATTCACACCATCCTGGGATCGGTCCTGGGCTTTATCACAGTGTTTCGAACGAATCGGTGAGAGGGAGGAGGAGGAAAAGGCAAAGATGGATGGAGGGCTGCATCTTGATGCATGGTAGGGATATGATGTGTCTTATAACAATATCGGAAGTCACCCTTTTTCGTGCACAACTCACCCCCCTCCTCTTTTGCTTTGTCCCTCGCTCCCTCCTTCCAGCGCCTATGACTCCTACATCGAGGGCCGTAAGTTCATCGCCCGTGTGGTCAACAACTTGCGAACAGCAATGATGGACATGTACATCAATGATCCTCGGTACTAAATCAGCCTTTTCCTCTATCTCTACTGTTTTCCGTTCCCTTGCGTCTTTTTAAATTTCTTCCAATCATATACCTGGTCTTCTTTATGTTTTCCCCCTTGTTACCTTTTTCCATTTCTTACCTTTAACATCGATGGTCTTCAGAGACGAGACGCTCGAGACAAGGGAGATCCTGGTAGAGCTGGCTGAAGATTTTAGGCGCAAGTGTAACATTCTTTACGCGTTCATCAGGGCAGAGAGAAGAAAAGGAGTGAGGGACAAAGGGAAAGAGGGGGGGGGGGTGAGAAGGGAGAAGGCGGCGGAGCCAAGCATGAAGAAGGTCGTCCCGGCCCTTCAGGGTGCATGCTCCTAACTCGCATGAACTTCCTCTCCTTGCCCTCCCCCCCCCTTTCTCTTATTCTCCTCTTCTCCGTCCTATATTGCCCCCCAATTTTCCGCTCGTACGCCAGGCAAAGCGCCCGGGAGGCCAAAGACGGCTTCTGCCCCGCCTCAAAACTCGCCAAGACAAAGTGCGCAGCATTCCAGAGATCATCCTACTCCATTCCTCTGATTCAGTGGACTTCGTTCTAACAATTGTTTTCTTGCCGTGTCTCTCTCCTTATTTCTGTCTGCCTAGATTCAACAAGGACACCTTCGTCCAAGATCCTACTCGACCTCGGCTTGTGGACTTGCTGACAGAGGAGGAAGTACAACACTTCCGTCGCATGTAGGGGTGGGGGGGAGGGGAAAAGAAAGAGCGGGGAGCCGAAAAGCTGAGAGGGCTCTCCGCTACATGTTCTATGATGAATTTACCTTCGACCCTTTATTCTTATCAACTTTTCATGATTCCTAATGTGCCTTGACATTCCTTCCCTCCTTTGGCTCCTTTTTCTCAGGCCAGTGAATTCCCGCCCAGTCTATTTGATCACTGAGATGAACCTGTTGGCCTACCGTATCCTGGGTCTATCAAAAGAAACCTCCATCAGGATCAATATTGGTAGGCTTCCCTTCATTCCCCAACCGCCCTTCTCCTTTCTCTCTTGTTCTTTTCCCTCTCGTCGTGCGCAGGAGGTATTGCCGGGTTTACTGATTATACGTCTGGATCGGAATCCTTTTGTCTGCTGCAAACTATTACTGTTATGCATATCTCCCCTTTTTCCTTTCCCGATAGCTTTATCGCTTCCTTCTTTGTCATTCTCTTCCATGTAGACAACAAATTTCAGGAGGTCCTTGCTGGCTGGAATGGAATGCTCCGGGTAAGAGGGCAGACGACGAGACAGAGAGGGTCAATCAACTAAGTTTAAGCATTGTGGATGATATCAAAAAGCCGAAGAGATGAGGGAAAGAGAGGAAGAAACGTTACAGTGGGAGCAAAGGACGGGCAGGAAACGACGAAGAGGGAGAGGGAATGGACGGACGGGGTAAGCCCACTACTGCTGAAATCTCATCCTCATCTCTCCCTGTCCTTCCCTTCCTTCTCCTCATCCGTCTTACCTTGTCGTTCACAGGTCGAAAACCTCCGCATTCCTTTCCCGTACACCCATGTCGTCAATCTCCTCACCTTCATCTTCGTCTTCGGAGCCCCTTTCATCTACACCTCCCGCACGCAAAACTGGGCGGAAAATGACGTCCTTCTCTTCGCCTCCCTCCTCCTCGGTGTCGCCTTTTACGGGCTTGAGGACATGGCCCGCAAGGTACACCCCTGTGTGTCTATCGCATCCTTCCTTCCTTTTTTCCTGTCCACTGCTATTCATGATCGTTCTACTTGCAGCCTCGGGGACACTCTGTACTGTTTTTCCCCCTCCCTCCCCCCCTCTCCCCTTTCATGACTCGCCTTGTCCTCGTACCAGTGTCAGCATCCTTTAGGATGGGATCCAGAAGACCATGACTTGGAGATCTTTGGGATCAGGCTCAATCTTGGTAAGGAGAAACGAAGGCGGGAAATTGGCAGAAAAAGGGACCGAGTAAACTTTGCTTCCCGACGCCTGTCATCCCCCCCTCCTTTCCTTCTTGTCCCTTTTTGTTTCTGCTTCTTCCCGCAGACGGGCAAGAAATGGCCAAAATTTGCGGGGTACAGGAGCCGATGGAATTCATGCCGTACTCCGAGCTCTTCGATGACCTTCCCGACTTCTTTCAGGTCATGTCGTACAAGAGCTACTTGCAGACTACAAGCGTGACTATGGAAGGGAAGATACCTCTCATCCCTCGACGGCCTGGAGAGTGAGACAAGGGTTAAAATTTTAAATTGTCCCGATGAAAGTATCTGCTGTGCATATCTGCATGTCTCTCAGTACTCTTACATGTTTCTTCTATCGCTTGTGACTAAAATTATAATTATAAATCAACGTTCAGGAAAGGATCAAGATGTATTTTTCGAAGAAATACAGTGAATAGCACACGACTTGATCTTTGTAAATGATTATCGAAGCATAGTAGGATTGTACCAAAAGAAAGTGACGTCCACTGTATGGATAGAAATGCAAGATGCACTCTGGTTTGGGCTCAATGACCGCTTGTCTTCCTTTGAAAAAAAGCTCAATCCTAATTAGCACACGGTTACCCCAAGGTCATTCGCACAAAACAAAAACAACCGATACTTTTCCGGTCATTCTTCGCGCCAATTTCTCCCTCCCTCCATCGCCTTCCTCGTCACTCTCGAACCCTGACTAGGTCTGTGCCTCCACCCCTCCTTCCGGACTCGCATGCCGTTCCCGGTCCCGTCTCCGCCATCATCCGCTCTAATCCACACCCTGAGCACCAAAGGCTCCCAAGCCTCCCAAGAACTCCATTCTTCCCCACTTTATCCGAATAACCCGGGCTCTCTCCGACGCTGCCGGGGATTGGGCGCCTTTTTCTTCGTTTTGACCGTTGTCCAACCCTCCTCCCCCTCCTCCTCCACCTCCGCCCCTCCAGCATGTGCTTTCCCTGCTCCACTCTCCATGCTTCCCGCATCCGCATCGCCTCTCTCCACTTCCATTCCCTTCCCGTCTTCCTCCCCCCTCGCCCGGCCCCCGCATCCTCCTTCCTCCTCCTCTTCGTCCCGCAACTCTTCCTCCCCCTCCTGACTCCTCCTCACGTCCTCCTCCATCCGGCTCGCCTCCATGCTCACCTCACTCCAGCGCTGCTGCAGCCTCAGCACGGCGGCCTCCTGCGCGCACACCTTCGTCACCCCCTCCCTCCTTCCTTCCTTGCACTCCTCCCAGAGGTTACAGACCCAGGCACTCACTTCTTCCAAGCTCCCGTCCTCCACCAGCGTTCCGAATTGCTGTGCATTCGAAGGAAAAGAGGGAATTCAACGAAAAACCAAGCGTGAGAGACAGGCTACTTGCCCTCCCGCTATCGGCATATCGAAAGGGGGGGATACAGACGTGGGGGCTGGCATCCACCTCTGAGTGTCTCCTCCCTCATGGTCCTCCACCAGGGACAAATTCCGCAGACTCAGGCCACGGTCCCCACGCGTCCACGCACCTCCTCCATGTAGTCCCCCAATTTTTCCTCGAGTTCTTCGGGCGTGGGGAGTTTCTTGGGTCGGTGGGCGGTTCGAGCGAGGGGGGGAGGGACGAAAAGGCGCAAGGTTTCCTCCAAGAGCAAGGTGGCTTTTCGGTAGCTGTCGCCGCCACCCCAATTATTGGTCACAGCAAGGTGAAGAACCATCCACTGGGATACAGGAAGGAAGGGAAGGAAAGATGGGATGGGGGGAGGCGGTTAAAGCGAGGATGGCAAGTACCCCATGGGGGTCCTTTGCCTCGAGTCCTACAACCTGGCCCCAAGATTGTCTTTCCACACTAAGATGACAGCCAGTGGACAAGAGGCATCGATTCGATAGCGCGCAGTGGCAAACATTGTTCAAATCAAAGTGGGCCCACCTGCCCTCCCCCTCCCTCTCCTTCCCTTTCTCCTCAAGGCCCTCCTTCCTTTGGCACCTGCTTGAAAACTGACGTGACGCCT
>Ga0102934_1000819_pt1 | contig 21437 bp, 22 predicted proteins | sample SalPonR2_A_D1_MG_FD_78175 | JGI IMG/M metagenome (GOLD analysis project Ga0102934, IMG submission 78175) | Salt pond soil microbial communities from South San Francisco under conditions of wetland restoration - Salt Pond MetaG R2_A_D1_MG | ecosystem: Environmental > Aquatic > Marine > Intertidal... | reverse complement strand
TCACCAGCTCCTTTCAAGAGAGGTGTTTGTACTAAGGTTTTTACTGCTACTCCTAAGAAACCTAACTCTGCTTTGAGAAAAGTAGCCAGAGTTCGACTTACTAACGGAATTGAGGTTACTGCATACATTCCTGGAGAAGGACACAGCCTTCAAGAACACTCTGTAGTTCTTATAAGAGGTGGTCGAGTTAAAGACCTTCCAGGAGTTCGTTACACAATTGTTCGAGGGGCTCTTGATTCAGAGGGTGTAAAAGATAGAAAGCAGAAAAGATCAAAATATGGTACAAAGAAACCAAGAGAATAAATAATATATGAGAAAATCAACTTACTACAAAAAAAGAGAACATGAACCTGACCATAAATATGGACGGGTTAGTATTGCTAGATTTATAAATTACCTTATGAAAGGAGGTGAAAAAAACGTTGCTCAAAAAGCTTTTTATGAAGCGATGGATAAAATAGAAGATACCCTTGATCAAAAACCTGAAGAAATTTTTGAAAAAGCTTTAAATAATGCTTCACCTAGAAAGGAAGTTGTTTCTCGAAGAATTGGTGGGGCTAATTATCAGATTCCACGGGATGTTAGACCAGAAAGAAAGTTTTATCTTGCCTGTAAGTGGGTTATAGATTCTGCAAGATCAAAATCTGGCTCTCCTTTACATCAAAACCTGGCTGATGAAATAATTGCTGCATACAACAACGAAGGAGCAGCTATAAAGAAAAAACAAGAGATGCATCGAATGGCTGAGGCCAACCGTGCTTTCGCTTCATTTTTAAGATAAATAATTAAATAACATGCCAAGACAATACCCAATAGAAAAAGTTAGGGACATAGGAATAATTGCTCATATTGATGCCGGTAAGACAACAGTTACCGAGCGTATTCTTTTTTATACCGGTATCTCCCACAAAATCGGAGAGGTTCATGAAGGAGAAGCTATTATGGACTGGATGGAACAGGAAAGAGAGAGGGGAATCACTATTACCTCTGCTGCTACAACCTGTTTCTGGATCCCTACGTATGAAAGCAAAGAGGTAGAAGATGATGAGGAAATGAAAGAGTTAAAGAATGAACATGAACATCGAATAAACATCATTGATACTCCAGGCCATATTGATTTCACTGTTGAGGTTCAACGTTCTCTCCGTGTCTTAGACGGAGCTGTTGCTATATTTGATGGAGTTGCAGGAGTAGAACCTCAATCAGAAACAAACTGGCATTACGCTGATGATTATAACGTTCCAAGAATTTGTTTTATTAACAAGATGGATAGAACGGGAGCTAATTTCTTAAAAAGTTTTCAATCGATAAAAGAAAGGTTAACCTCAGATGCAATCCCTATTCAGTTACCAATTGGTGCTGAAAGTGATTTTGAGGGAGTAATAGATTTGGTTACTAACAAAGCTTATAAGTTTGAAGGTGATCATGGTGAAAAAATGAAAGAAATTGATATTCCTGAAAATAAAAAAGAAGAAGTAAAAGAAGCTCGAAAAGAGTTAATTGAAAAAGTAGCTGAGTCTAATGAAGAACTTCTTGAAAAATATTTGGAAGAGGAAGAAATTACTATTCAAGAACTAAGAGAAACTTTACGTAAAGCTGTAATTAATATTGATGTTATCCCTGTTATGTGTGGTAGTGCTTTGAAAAACAAAGGGGTTCAACCATTGCTTGACGCAATCATTGATTATCTACCAGCACCTACAGATCTTCCTCCTATAAAAGGAATTAATCTTGACCATGAAGAAGAAGAGAGACATCCAAAAGATGATGAACCAGTTGCCGCTCTTGCTTTTAAACTTGCCTCCGACCCTTATGTTGGTAACCTAACTTATTTCCGGTTATACTCCGGAACCATCAAAAAAGGTAGTTACCTTTTAAACCCTGGAGAGGATAAGAAGGAAAGAATTGGAAGAATTTTAAGAATGCATGCCAATCATAGAGAAGAGGTGGATGAAATATACGCTGGCGACCTCGGAGCCATTGTTGGCTTAAAAGGCACCACTACCGGTGATACTTTATGTAATCCTGATCACCCAATTATTCTTGAGAATATATCATTCCCTGATCCTGTTATTTCTGTTCGCATTGAACCTAAAACAAAAGCAGATCAAGAAAAAATGGGTGTTGCTCTTAGAAAATTAGGAGATGAAGACCCAACTTTTCAAGTTAGTGCAGATTCTGACACTGGTGAAACAATTATTGCCGGAATGGGAGAGTTACATCTTGAAGTTATTGTCAGTCGTCTTAAAAGAGAATTTGGTGTAGAAACTGAAATGGGTCGCCCTCAGGTAGCTTATCGAGAAACTATCAAAGGTTCCGCTGAAGCTGAAGGAAAGTATATTCGTCAGTCTGGTGGTCGTGGTCAGTATGGACACGTTCTTATTAAATTAGAAAAACTTGATAGAGGTGAAGGTTTTGAGTTTGTCGATGAAATAAAAGGAGGAGCCATTCCTCAAGAGTTTATCCCGGCTGTTGAAAAAGGAATCAAAGAAGCTATGAGCAAGGGAATCTATGCCGGGTACCCAATAACTGATTTTAAAGTTACCTTGTACGATGGTTCTTTTCATGAGGTTGATTCATCTGATAATGCTTTCAAAGTTGCTGGTTCAATGGCTTTTCAAGATGCTGCTAAAAAAGCCGGTCTTGCCTTGCTTGAACCTATCATGAAAATTCAAATTATCGCTCCTGATAAATACCTTGGGGATGTAACTGGAGATCTAAATTCTAAGAGGGGTCAGATACAATCAATGGAAGAAAGAGATAAGGTTAGAGAGATTAATGCCTTAGTGCCTCTTTCTGAACTTTTTGGGTATTCTACCCAACTGCGTTCAATGACTCAGGGGAGAGGTTCGTTCAACATGGAATTTGCTCATTATGATATTGTGCCGGATAACGTTGCTCGGGAATTAGTTGGAGATTAATTCTTTGTATAAAAGTTTTAAACAAAGAGGCGTTTTAAGCGCCTCTTTTTTATTACTTTGTTGATTTAGTTTTTCTTGAGCAGTAAACTATAAATAATGAAAGATACTGAAAAAATTAAAGATAAGATTGATATTGTAGATTTTATTAAATCATATGTAGATTTAAATAAGACAGGGAAAAACTTTAAAGGTTTGTGTCCTTTTCATAAAGAGACCGATGCCTCTTTTATTGTTTCCCCAGAACGTCAAAGTTGGCACTGTTTTGGTTGTGGGGAGGGTGGCGATGTAATTAAATTTGTCATGCTGTATGAAAACTATGATTTTTCTGAAGCCTTACAATTCTTAGCTGAAAAAACAGGGGTAACCTTAAGTAAGACAGGTGGCCGAGAGAAGAAAAAACTTGATAAGTTGTATAAGATAAATAAAGAAGCAGAAAAGTTTTATTTCAAAAGACTTGTTAAGAATAAAAAAGCTTTGCAGTATCTTAAAAAAAGAGGCTTGACTGGAGATACAATAAAAGAGTTTAAATTAGGTTTCTCTCCTGGAGGAGATAAACTAGTAGTCTATCTTTTAGATAAAGGATATAAAATTAATAACATTGTGAAAGCCGGTCTTGCCTTTAAGAATAAAAGCGGTCTTCATAAAGATCGCTTCGCAGGACGAATTATGTTTCCCCTTCAAAATAGACTAGACAAAACAGTAGGGTTTTCAGGAAGAATCCTTAACCAAAAATCTGATGATGTTCCTAAGTACGTTAACACCCCCCAAACTCCTGTTTATAACAAGTCCAAGCTTCTTTATGGGCTTAATAAATCTAAAACCCATATCGCTGACTCAAAAGAAGCTTTTCTTGTAGAAGGTCAGATGGATGTTTTGATGAGCTGGCAGTCTGGCATTAAAAATGTTGTTGCTGTTTCAGGGACATCTCTTACTACCCAACACTTAATTAATTTAAAGAGATTAGCTGATAAAATATTAGTCAGCTTTGATAATGATAGTGGAGGACTTAGAGCCTTAGAAAGAGCTATTGATCTTTTAGGTAAGTTTGATTTCCATGTAAAAGCAGTTGACCTAGGTAAGTATGGTGACCCTGCTGAAGCTTGTCAGAAAGACTCTGAATTCTTAAAAGAATCAATAAAGGATGCTAAACCAGCTATGACCCTTCTTTTTAAAGCAAACTTTGAAGGTAAAGATTTAGATGCAGTTGAGAAAAAGAAAATTACAAGGAAAATGTTAAAAAAGATAAAAAATCTTCAAAGTTCTATTGATCAAGATACTTGGTTGAAAGAGTTATCAAAATATTCCGGAGTGTCGGAAACTTCTCTTAGGATAGAGTTTGAAGATATGGAGGAGTCCCGGTCTTATAAAGACAAAAAAGAAGAAAATAAAGATTTAACTTCAGAAGAGAGAATTGATTTAATCTGTCAACGTCTTTTGGTTTTAAGCTTTACTAACGATGATTTTTTCTCTATAGTAAAGAAGAACATCCAGCTATTTCCTGATAAATACCAAGAACTTATTAAAGAACCTACTGATGATCAAGCTGGTTATTTAGAAATGAAGTCAACCTATGAAACAGACAAGATAGAGAAGGATGAGGTTGAAAAAGAAATAAAAGATCTTTTAAAACATTTGGAGATAGAAAACCTCAAAAGAAAGCAGCTTAATCTGAAACAAAAGATGAAAAAATTTGATGATAAAGACTCAAAAAAAACAGATATTCTAGATAAGTTTCAAAAGATTGCTCGTAAGATTGACAAACTTCGTCAAAAAAGTGTTTACGACAATTAAAAAAATATTTTATAAATCATAAAAAAGGACCTTAAACCGCCTCCATGCGGGGTTTTTGGTTTTTGTTAATTTAATTAACCTTATAAAAATATGGCCAAAAAGAAAAAAAACAAAAAGAAAAAAAGAAGAAAAAGGTGTCCAGTATGTAATAAACTTTTTTATAATCTCCCAGCTCACATGAGGGTTCATTCAGATTCTGAGATAAAGAAAGCTAAAGAAAAAAAGAAAAAATCTAAAAATAAAAAACACATCTGTACTAAATGTGGTTTTGAGGCTAAGAGTGAGATGGGGCTTAAACGTCATATTACCCAGCAACATAAATTAAGTGAAGACAAAAAAGAAAAACTTGAAAAGAATCTTAAAAAACTTATCAAACAAGGGCAAGACAGAGGTTTTGTAACCGATGCAGAGATTTTAAATTACTTTCCAAGAATAGAAGAGGATATTACTTTTCTGGAAAGAGTATTTGATAAATTAGAAGAAGAAGGATTAAGAGTTTCACACCACTCTCCATTATTGTATGACCCTCGGGAAGAAGTAAGTGCTGATGAATTAAAAAAAGCAAGTAGTCGTCGAGGTATGCCGGACGTAGTTCAAATGTACTTAAAAGAAATTGGAAGAACAGCCCTGCTTACTAAAAAAGAAGAAAAAGAGCTCGCTAAAAGAATTGAGCGTGGTGATGAAGAAGCCCGTAAAAAGTTAGTCCAGGCAAATCTTAGATTAGTAGTTTCTATTGCTAAAAGATATGTAAATCGAAGCCCACACCTTTCTATTCTCGATCTCATCCAAGAAGGTAATATAGGTTTAGCTCGTGCTGTAGAAAAATTTGATTATACAAAAGGGTTTAAATTTTCAACGTATGCCACTTGGTGGATTCGTCAGGCAGTAACCAGGGCTTTAGCTGACTATTCTCGAACCATTCGAATTCCTGTACATATGGTTGAGACAATTACTAAGTATACTCAGAAAAAAAGACAGCTCATGCAGGAACTTGGTCGTGAACCACTTCCTGAAGAGATTGCTCCTGAGATGGATATTTCCCCAGAAAAGGTTAGATACATTCAAAAAATATCACAAGAAGTTATTTCTCTTGAAAAACCAATTGGAGATGATAGTGAAGATTCTACTCTTTCTGACCTTATCCCTGATGAAGAAGCTGATTCACCTCATGAAAAAGCAAACCGCACTCTTCTTAAAAAACAGATCAAGGATGTGTTAACTGATTTAACAGATAGAGAACAAAAAATACTTTCTATGCGTTTCGGCTTAAAAGATAATATTACTCATACTTTAGAAGAAGTAGGGAAGGTGTTTGGTGTTACTCGAGAACGTATTCGTCAGATTGAGGCTAAGGCATTAGAGAAAATAAGAAAACATAAAGAGGTTGAAAAACTAAAAGGATATTAAAATGAAGTCAAAACAAATTAGAAAAAAATTTCTTAAATATTTTAAATCAAAAAAACATACTATTGTTTCTTCTTCGTCATTAATTCCGAATGATCCTTCTGTGCTTTTAACTACTGCTGGGATGCAACAGTTCAAAGATTATTTTACCGGGAGATTAAACCCAGAAAGTGACTTTCAAAGTTTAAGTGTAACTTCTGCTCAAAAATGTTTCCGTACTTCAGACATTGAAGAGGTTGGTGATGAAAGCCACCTCACTTTCTTTGAAATGATGGGCAACTTTTCTTTTGGGGGGTACTTTAAAGAAGAGGCCATTCAATATGCTTATGACTTTATTAAAAATGAGATGAATCTTGAAATTGATTATGTTACCGTCTTTGATCCAGACAAGGTCTCGGACGATGACTGGCGTAAAGATGTCCCTTTTGATCAAGAGTCCTTTGATATATGGGGAGATAAAATTGGTTTAGCTGACGAAAAAATAAAAAGTGAAGGAGTTGATAATTTTTGGGGTCCAACTGGGTCGGAAGGTCCATGTGGCCCAACTACAGAAATATATGTAAATGGAGTAGAGGTTTGGAATATAGTTTTTAATCAATATTATTCTGATAAAAATAAAAACTTAGAAAAACTTGATCAACCTGGAGTTGATACAGGATTAGGGTTAGAACGTCTCGTTATCTTTAAACAAGAGACTGATAATGTTTTTGGTACTGATCTTTTCCAAGAGCCCTTTGGTGATCTATTTGAAAAAGATAATTTGGAAAGCGCCCGAATTTTAGCTGATCATGTAAGAGGTTCAACTTTTCTTCTTGCTGATGGAGTCCGTCCTTCAAATAAGGAGGCTGGTTATATATTGCGTCGTTTAATAAGAAGACTTATTATTCATGCTCAAAAAATAGATATATCTAGGGGGAAAATCAAAAAGTATATTAATAACGTTATAAATTATTATTCAGATTTTTATCCAGAGCTTAAGAAAAATAAAACTGAAATCTTAAAAGAGTTTATTTTTGAAGCTAATAACTTTGAAGAAACCTTAGAAGAAGGAATAAAGGAGTTTAATAAATTATACCCAGAAGGAGGTTCAGAAAATAAAATTTCTGGTAAGGATGCTTTTGACTTGTACCAAAGCTACGGTTTTCCTTTAGAAATCATTAAGGAACTTGCAGAAGAAAGAAACTATGATTTTGATGAAGAAGGTTTTAATAAAGCCTTTGAAGAACATAAGAAAATTTCGCGTGCCGGAGCAAAGAAAAAGTTTGGAGGCCACGGCCTTAAACTTGATACAGGGGAGATAAAAGCGGGGACTGATGAAGATGTTAAAAAAGTGATCCGCCTTCATACCGTAACCCATCTTATGCACCAGGCGCTCCACAATATTTTAGGTGAAACACGTCAAGAAGGTTCTGATATCAATCCAGAAAGAACAAGATTTGACTTCAAATCTGATAGGAAGTTAACAAAAGAAGAGTTAAAAAAATTAGAGGAGGTGGTGAACCAAAAAATAAAAGAAGATCTTCCTGTAAATAAAGTTGAGATGGACAAAGAAAAAGCTAAAGAAACAGGTGCCCGCCATTACTTTAGAGCTAAATATCCTGACAAAGTAACTATATATTACACAGGAGATTCATTAGATAATGCTTATTCTAAAGAGTTTTGTAGAGGGCCTCATGTAGAACATACAGGAGAAATAGGAAGGTTTAAAATTCTAAAGCATAAATCAGTTGGTAGTGATATTAAAAGAATAAGAGCAACTGTAGAAGATTGAACGTAATTATTTTCATAACCTATTAAAAACAAACAACTCACACATGTGTGGGTTGTTTGTTTTTAGTTTGATTCTATATCTTTTCAAGGGTAGAATTTTAATAAGATGGTAAAAGAGTTTAAAAAAGCATCTCAAGAGATAGTAGATATGCTTACCCATGGTAAGATCGGGGTTTCTTCGACAGACACTATTTATGGTGTTATAGGGTCTGCGTTATCTAAAAAAGTTATAGAGAGAGTATATAAGCTGAAAGAAAGAGACCCTAAAAAACCTTTTATTATTCTTATTAATTCGTACGAAGACTTATCTGCATTTGAAATAGATTTAACTGAGAAGTTAAAAAACTTTTTAAAAAAAATTTGGCCGGGACCGATCACTGTTATTCTACCCTGTGACTCTCAAAGATTTGAATATCTTCATAGAGGGAAGAAAAGTCTTGCTTTTCGCGTTCCAAAACCTAGATGGCTTCGAAATTTAATAAAAAAGACCGGTCCTTTAGTTGCTCCTAGTGCTAATAAGTCAGGTTTGGAACCAGCTTTGTTAATAGAGGAAGCAAGGATGTATTTTGCTGATAATGTAGATTTTTATCTCGATAAAGGTATTACTAGTGAAACCCCTTCATTAATTACTCAAGTAATAAGAAAATGACTAAAAAAGATGATCAAAAATACCTTGTTATAGAAGAGATTGATAACATTTTTCGAGTTTCAGATATCTTAGTAGATCAAGACAAAAATATTACCTTGCTTGATATTAGAGAGGTATGTGATTTTGATGAGCTTCAGAAACCAACCGCTAAGAAGTCTAAAATTATTCTTGCTCTTAACTCTAATCATGCTACTACCGTAGAAAAAGAAATCACTATAGAGCGTTCGTACACTCATAATAAAATAGATGAGGGGGAGATAGACCAGCTAGTCTTTAAAACTCTCTGGACTTTTCTTGATAAATACAGAAACTGGAGTTCTAAAAAAATGAACGTTGCTGATTTAAACATTGTTCTTTCAGAAGTTGAGATAAAGAATACTGCCTTAAACTCAAAAAATGTTTTAGACCCGGTTGGCTTAAAAGGGGAGAACATTACTTTTAGAATAAGAGGAACCTTAATACCCAGAAAATTTTTAGAACACATAAAAAAATTAAAAAACATCAGCAACAACATAAAAGTAGTAGAGAGATTAGCTTTAGTGTCCATATTTTGTTCAAGGGGTGACTTTAACGTTCACACTACCCCAAGAAATATGGAAATCTTTTCTGTAAAAGAAAATGAAATAAAGTATAAGAAGAAATTTTCTTGGGGAACGCATAGTTTGATAAACTCTGTAGCTACTCTTTTTTCTGTTAAAGACAAAACAGCAGTAAAAATTCTTGATAAATATTTCAAAAAAGAAGTCTCTAAAAATATATTTGAAGCAATAGGCACAAAAATTAATAAAAATCTTGAAACTTTTTATAAAAATGTTCGAGGAATAACCAAGAAAAGAAAAATAGATATTTTTGTTAACACACCCCATCATGTATACCAGAAATCTTTAGAAGAATATTCTAAGAGCCAGTATTTAGATTTATCTGAGATAATGAAAGAAAAAGGTTTTAATGTTATTATGAAGTCAGATAATAATCTCCCTTATTTCAAAGATATTCCTGAATCGATAGTTCTTGCAGGTGCTGACTTATTTTCAACCCATTATCGAAAATTAAACAAAATGTTAAGAAGAAGATCTAAATGGCTTGTTCCCCATACATAAATTAAAATAAAAAATAATGAAAACAAAAGAAAACAAAGTATTTTTAGATCCAGACGATGGTCTTGAGGACGTTATTAAAAAAATAAAGAAAAACAAGCATGATCAAATTACACTTCACATCCCTCAGGGCTCCGTTCTTAAATCTTCTCTTGATAATTTTCATACCATCCAAAGAGAGGCTGTTCTTGCTGAAAAGGAAATTCTTATAGAATCCGTTAATAAATATATTGAAGAACTAGCTGAGAGAGCTGGTCTAAAAGCCATAAACCCCATCTTTGGTCGAGAAGAAAAGCTTGTTTCAGATATTATTCCCCGGGACTCAAAAAAATCAGTCAATAAATCTAAAGATTTCAATGATAAGGAACTTTCCAAATCAAAAGAAGAAAAAGCTAAAACATTTTTTAATACACCTAGAAAAAAGAAAAATAAATCAAAAAAACAAAAGAAGTCCAAAAAAAGTTTGTCACCTGTTAACAAAAAGAAAAGAGCCTTGGTTACTACTGGTGTCTTTTTATTGTTAATAGCCTTTGGTTTTTTATCTGCCCATATTTTACCTAAGGCTGATATTACCTTAACACTTAAGAAGAATACCATAGACTTTGTAGAAAAGGTGAAAGCAAGTTCTTCTGTCTATGAGACCTCGGTTAAAAATAACCAAATAATTTTACCTGGAGAAATTTTAACTGCCTCTCAGAACATAGAAAAGAAGTTTCCTGCTTCAGGAGAAAAGAAAATAGAAGAAAAGGCTCACGGAGAAATTTATATATACAATGAATTTTCTTCTTCTCCTCAAGTACTTGTTGCCACTACAAGGTTTGTGTCTCCAGGAGGAAAGGTTTTTAGGCTTGATGAAAGAACTACTGTTCCTGGAGCAAAGATAGTTGATGGTGGTATAGAACCTTCAAAAATTAAAGTTTCTGTTACTGCCTCAAAACCAGGAGAGGAGTATAATATAAACCCTGACTTTGATACAAAATGGACTATTCCCGGTTTTAAAGAAGCCGGTCTTATGAAAAGATACGAAGGTTTTTATGGAAAACCTGCCACAAAAATGTCTGAGGGGTACTCCGGAGTTGCTAAAACTCCTACTGAACAAGATATTAAAAATGCTAAAGAGGAAATTTCTAAAACCTTACAAAACTCTTTAGAAAAACAAGCTGTGGTTGCCAACTCAGATGAGTTTAAAATATTAAAAGCAGCAAAAGAGTTTAAGATAAATGAGATAGATATTAGTAAAAAAGCAGACGAAGACGGTAATTTTAGTGTCTTTGCTGAAGGACACATAAAGATTTTTGTATTTAAGGAAGGTGTTTTAAAAGAAGCTTTGGTTAAAAAGAATGATTCTTCTGTTAATTTTAATTTTAATATTACAAAAGACCAACTTACCTATAAAGAAGAAAGTCCAGATTGGGAGAATAATCAACTTTCTTTTACCGCTGAAGGTTCTTTTGTTTTGAAACCTAAAATAAATGAGAAAAATCTCAAAGCTCAACTTGTAGGACAGGCAGAGTCTGTGATAAAGTCAATTATTTTTTCAGTACCAGGCCTAGAAAGAGCAAAGGTTTCTCTTTGGCCTTTCTGGGTGAATAAAGTGCCTGAAAATCCAAATAAAGTTAATATTAAGCTTAAATAAGGTTATTGCTATTGACTTATCTAAGTTTTCTTATTAACATATAAGACAAGACCAAATTGATTGGTTTTTTATTTTTATGGCAAAAAAAGATAACGTTGTAACAATTAAAGGGCAAGTAATGAAAGCCTTGCCCGGTCTTCAGTTTAGAGTTGAACTTGAAGACCAAGATAGAACTATCCTGGCTCATCTTTCAGGAAAGATGAAGATGTATAGAATTAGAGTTGTTCCAGGTGACACCGTTCGTGTTGAGATGCCTAAAGAGACAAGTGAGCGGGGGAGAATAGTAAGAAGGCTTTAATAAAATTATTAACTCTTTACACCGAGTCCATTTCGTTGTAAATTGTAGGTTGTAATAAAAATAATTATGAAAGTAAGATCTTCAGTAAAAAAAATATGCAAGGACTGTAAAATCGTTCGAAGAAAAGGACGGGTTTATGTCATTTGCAAGAATCCTAAACATAAACAAAGACAAGGATAAATTATGCGTATAACTGGTGTAAACATACCCGATGATAAAAAAATTAAAATTGCCCTCACCTATATCTTTGGTGTAGGTCAGACTTTAGCTGAAGAAATTTTGGAAAAAGCAGACGTTGATCAAGAAAAAAGAGCAAAAGATCTTTCATCTAAGGAAGTGAGTAAGGTTCAGAAAATAATCGAAGAAGATTATGTAATAGAGGGTGAGCTTAGACAAAAACGTAAGCAGAATATTAATAGATTAAAGAATATTGACAGCTACAGAGGGAAGCGTCATTCAAAAGATCTTCCTGTTAGAGGTCAAAGAACCAAGACTAACTCTCGTACAGTTCGAGGCAATGTTCGAAAGACAGCGGGGAGTGGTAGACATAAAGTTGAATTGAAATAATCAAATTTATAACACAAACTTAGTATGGGTAAAAAACAAGTTGTAGAAAAATCAAAAGAAGAGATTGCTAAAGAGCAAAGAAAGATAGAAGAAAAAAGAGCTAAGCAGATAAGTAAAGGATCTAAGAAGAGAAAGATTAAAAAGGGTAAGGTGTATATCAAGGCTTCATATAACAACACCTTTATTAACGTTACTGACAATGAAGGTAATACCATAGCTTGGATGTCAGCTGGCTCCTTGGGTTTTTCAGGTCCTAAGAAAGCAACTCCTTTTGCTGCTTCTAAGGTTGCCGGTGCTATTGCTGAAAAGCTTTCCAGAACAGGTCCTTTTGAAGTTGAAGTTTTTGTGAAGGGGATTGGTCCTGGTCGAGATTCTGCTATAAAAACGTTAGCTTCCAAAGGTTTTGATATTAAAGCCATTGCTGATACAACCCCTATTCCTCACAACGGCCCAAGACCAAGGAAATCAAGAAGAGTATAAATTTTTATAAAATAAAAAATAAAAAATTATGCGTAGACGAGCAAAAGAAAAAAAGGAGAGAGCTTTAAACGAAAAGCTGTTCTTAAAACCAGAACGGTGTAGTTCTCATAAATGTGTAATGGTTCGTCGACCTTTTCCACCTGGTCAGCATGGTCAGAAAAGGCGTCGTAGACCTTCAGAATACGCTCGTCAGCTTAAAGAAAAACAAAAAATTGCTATCGTTTATGGTTTGACTAATAAACAAATGGCGAATCTTTTTAAAGAACACGCCGGTGACCCTAAAAAGATAGTCTCTATTCTTGAAAAAAGATTAGATACTGTTGTATTTCATCTTGCTTTTTCTCCTTCTCAAAGAATGGCCAGGCAGGCTGTAAATCATGGTCACATAATGGTAAACGGTAGAAAAGTTGATATCCCTTCTTATCAAGTCGAAGAAGGCGATACCATAACAATCCGACCCCAGTCTAGAGATATTGGCTTATTTGATGATCTCGATATTAGATTGAAGAAACACGAACCACCAGAATGGCTTAAACTTAACAAGGATAAATTTGAAGGAAAATGTGTTGGTCAACCAAGCGAAGATGCTATTCTTCCTTTTGATATAAACTTAGTCGGAGAGTTTTATAGTCGATAAATTTAAATATTTTTTAAAAATGTCATATAAATATTTAAGCGAAAACGTCAAAATAAAAACTGTAGAAGAAACTGACCAAAAAGGAGAGTTTCATATCGAAGGTTTATACCGAGGTTATGGAATGACAGTAGGTAACTCTTTAAGAAGAGCTTTACTTTCTTCATTACCTGGTGCTGCTATTTCTCAAGTTAAAGTAAAAGGAGTTAAGCATGAATTTTCTACTATTCCTGGAATGATGGAGGATGTAGTTAATTTTAAGGTGAACCTTAAAAAGATAAGATTTAATTTTGAGGCAGATGAACCTCAAGTTTTAAAACTAAAAGCAAAAGGAAAAAAAGAAGTTACCGCCGGTGACATTGAATCAACGGCCTTAGTAGAAGTTATTAACAAAGATTTGAAAATAGCTACTCTTACTAATAAAAAGGCAGAGCTTGATATGGAAATTACGGTAGAGAAGGGGTTAGGTTATGTTCCTGCTGAAGACAGAAAGGATGAACGACTTCCTATCGGAACCATCATGCTTGATTGTGTGTATTCTCCTGTTAAAAATGTTAGATTCTCTGTGGAAAATATGCGAGTTGGAGAAAGAACAGACTATAACAGGGTTAAAATGATCATTGAAACAGATGGTTCTATAAAACCTTCTGCAGCGGTTCATAAAGCTTCTAACATTCTCAAAGACCATTTTGATAAAATATCAAAAATATATGAAAGTCCGGAAGAAAAAGAAGAGAAAAAGAGCAAAAAAGATAAGGAGAAAGAAAAGAAAAAAGAAGACAAAGAAGAGAAGAAGGAGGATGAAAAGAAGTCTTCAAAAGAGGATAAATTCATCTGTGACGTATGTGGCTTTGAAGCAAAAAGTGAACGTGGATTAAAATCACACAAAACAAGACAGCATAGCTAAACATGAATCATTTAAAAAAAGGAAGAAAATTAGGCCGAGAAAAAGGACAGCGGAAAGCACTTTTAAACACTTTAGCCGCTAGTCTTATTCAGCATGAAAAAATTAATACCACGGAAGCAAAAGCTAAAGAACTGCGTCCTTTTATTGAAAAGTTGATTACACGAGGTAAAAAACAAGATTTGCAAAGTTTAAGAATGTTACAGAAACGTTTACCCAAAGATGTTGCTTATAAACTGTATCATCAGATTGCTCCTCGATATGAAGACAGAGAAGGAGGTTATACTAGAATTTTAAAATTAGCTAAAAGAAGAACCCATGATGGGGCAAAAATGGCTGTAATAGAATTTGTATAAATATGACTAATAATAAAAAGACAAAAGAATATACATTTAATGCAAAAGGCAAGAAACTAGGTCGCCTAGCTAGCAAAATTGCCCATGTGCTTCAAGGAAAGGACGATCCTTCATATGATCCTAGTAAGGTAGCTGATAGAAAGGTTATTGTTAAAAACATTGATGAATTAGAGATTTCTGGTAAGAAATTTGATCAAAAAATATATTATAAACATTCTGGTCGTCCCGGACACTTAAGTGAAAAAAAATATGGTGAAGTTTTTGAAAAAGATCCTGAGTGGATTATTCGACATGCTGTGCGTTTAATGCTTCCTAAAAACCGGTTGACTAAAAAAAGACTTGCTAACATGATAGTAGAAAAATAAACAAAATATTAATATGGCTAAGAAAAAAAAGAACGAAAAATACATTGAGGGAGTAGGGAGAAGAAAAACAGCTACAGCTAGAGTTCGAATTTACCCTGAGTCAAAAGGAAAAAGCTTTAAAGTTAATGACAAAAAGTTAGAAGATTATTTTTCTCAACCTAAGCACCAGAAAAAAGCAGTTGCTCCTTTTGATGTTTTAGATAAAAAGTTTAAAGTTACTGTTCAGACTAAAGGAGGTGGATTGAATGCCCAGTCTGAGGCTGTTAGGTTAGGTTTATCCCGAGCTCTAGTGGATCATAATGAAGAATGGAAAAAATCTTTGAAACCCCATGGCTTCCTTACTCGAGATCCAAGAATGAAGGAGCGAAAGAAGCCTGGATTGAAGGGTGCAAGAAGATCCAAGCAGTGGAGAAAAAGATAATTATATTTTCGCTTGGTATTCATACACCCGGTTAATTCCGGGTGTTTTTAATTGACATTTAAGTCATTACAAGACAAAATAAAATTAGATTATAAAATCATTATTTATCCATAATTATGTTTACAAGAAGATTAGGTATTGATCTTGGTACAACTAACACTTTAGTATTTCTCCCTGAAAAGGGGATTGTTATTAATGAACCAACAGCAGTAGCTATTAGAAAGCCAGATGACTCAGTTTTGGCTGTTGGAGCGGAAGCAAAAGAAATGGTAGGTAGAACCCCTGATAATATTGTGACTTACCGACCCTTAAAAGAAGGAGTTATTGCCGATTACTATATTACTCAAAAAATGATCAAATACTTTATTAGCAAAAGTGTTGGTTCATTTAATATTTTTCGTCCAGAAGTAGTTATCTCAGTTCCTGCTGGTATTACCTCTACTGAGTTCAGAGCTGTAATGAACGCCGCTAAAGAAGCTGGCGCTAAAGACGTTCATTTAGTCAAAGAGCCGCTTTTAGCCGCTTTGGGGGCTGGGATACCTATCCATTCCTCAGAAGGGAATATGATTGTAAATATAGGTGGTGGGACCACAGAAGTAGCTGTTATTTCATTAGGTGGAATTGTTGCTTGGTCTAGTTTAAGGGTGGCCGGTAATTTATTTGATAGATCAATATCAGACTACATCAAAAAGAATTATAGCTTAGCAATCGGTGAAACAACTGCTGAAAATATAAAGATTAATATCGGTACTGCTTTAACTGGTAAAAAGGAGATGGAGATGAAGATAAGAGGTCGTGATTTAGGAACCGGGTTACCAAAAGATCTTGTTGTAGATTCAGATGAGGTTGCTGGAGCAATAAACCCTCATCTTGTAGATATCGTTAATGAAGTTCAATCTGTTTTTAATGTCACTCCTCCTGAGCTAGCAGCAGATATAATGGAAAAAGGGGTTATTCTTTCTGGTGGTAGTTCTCAACTACGACAGATTGATAACTTTTTCCAAAGATCTTTAGGAGTTCCTGCTTACCGAGCTGAAACACCTTTTTACTGTGTCTCAAAAGGAACTGCTAAAATACTAAGTCACATTGATGTTTATAAGAGAACGCTTTTAAATAAACGCTCTTAAGCCGTATTAAATATGTTATACGGTTACGAAAAAAAAGAAAAAATATTTAAAAATCTTGTCAAAAAAGATATGTTATCTCATGCGTATCTTTTTTTTGGTGAAAACCAGATAGGTAAATTTTATTTTGCAAAGCATCTTGCTTATTTCTTGGAATATCAAAAATTTGATATTTTGGAGAAACCTTTAGTTGATGCTGTAATCGTTAAACACCCTGAAGATAAAAAGACAATAGGCATTAATCAATTAAAGGAATTGTCTGATTTTTTTCATCAAAAGCCGTTAGTTTCCGATAAGCGTTTAATAATTATCGATGAAGCCCATAGATTAACCCGCCAAGCTCAAGCTAGTCTTTTAAAATTAGTTGAAGAAGCTCCTGACCACATTACCTTCATATTTATAACCAATGATAAAAGATCTTTATTACCTCCATTATTATCTCGTCTTCAAGAAAATTATTTCCAAAAAATTTCTACGAAAAAAATAAAAAAAATATTAGAAAAAGATTTCCAGATATCTTCAAAAAGATCAAAAAAAGTTGCTAAGCTTTCTTTTGGATGTATCGGTAGAGCTATAAACATTGTTAATGATAATTCTGAATATACTGATGATCTTGAGGGATTTTTGAATAAAAAAATCATTAATCTGTTTTTGAAAAATAAAAAAGCCAATTCTAAAATAATTAAAAAACTTCTTGATAAAAAAGTGGAAGTAGAAAGGTTCTCTTTAAATCCTAAACTTCAAAAAAAGGCTGTTCAGTATATATTAAACAGAAAATGAATGTTAAAGAGCTAAAAAGGGTATTAATAATAATAGTTGTTATTTTTATTTCCTTTTCCGTGTTTGTTTTTAAAACAGATGTAAATAAAGGTGCTGTAAAGAAAATTAACAATCCTCAAGAAGCTAACCTTTCTCAAGTTTTAAAATCTAAAAAAGATCAGGAATTTGAAATTACTAAAGTAACCAAAGTTATAGATGGTGACTCCTTTGTTGCAGAAAACGGAGAAGAAGTGCGTTTAATCGGTGTTGATGCCCCAGAATATTCTCAACCTTACTCAAAAGAAGCTGTTAATTTTTTAAAGGGTTTAATTTTAAATGAGGAAGTAAAATTAGAAAAAGATATTAGAAACCGTGATCGGTATGGGAGATTGCTTCGTTATGTTTATCTTGAAGATATGTTTGTTAACCTTGAACTTGTTCGTTTTGGTTATGCTAATATTTATAGCTACCCCCCGGATGTAAAATATCAAGATCAAATAATAGAAGCTGAGAAAAAAGCAAAACAGGCTGAAGCTGGTTTTTGGGGGATAGATTTACAAAATGATTAAACTTATATGATAAAATAAAACTAATGGGAAGCTTCTTAATCAGATTAATAGTAGCTTTAGGTATCTCTGCTGGTATTCTGTTTTTAATTACCGGTGGTCAACCAACAAAACTTCCAGAAGTTTCGGAAGAAGGTTTTAAGATGGAGTTTGGTGACTCTTATTCTGTTGAGGGAGTGAGAGACAAGGTTAAAGATTTCTTTTCTGGTAAATCTACTTCTACTGTTATCGATCTTAGAAATGATTCTAACTCAACCTCAACAGAGGCTGATGTAGAGTTTTTCAAAAAAATATTACCTCAGTCTGAATCTAAAGATACAGACCAAGTAAAAGATGATGAGCTTCAAGAACAACCAGGAGAGGACAAAGAAGAAAGCTTTATTGAAAAAATTGCCAACCAAATTAAAAATCAATTAAATAAAGTATCCTCTAATGAAGAAACTAAAAATGCCCTTTCCGTTAAAGAAGACAGCGTTCCTTCTTTTACCACTGCCTGTTTTCCTGAAACAAAACAAGTCTGTTCTCGTGATAGATGTTTAAAAGAATCACCTAAAGCAGAGTTTACTCTTCTTGATCGTGGTAAATCATTAATTGCGCATTGTGATTCTGAGGGTTGTGTAACTTATAATGCAGAATATGAAGAAGTTGATGGATATGAAAATTATCAGCCTGTAACTCCTAAAGGTTATATTATTAACAAAGAAAAGGATGTATCAGAAAATGGTAGAAGTGAGTATGTAGAAGTAGTTACTGGGGGTGTTAAAACCACAATGTATTCTGGATATTGTATTAACAGGGAATAAAAATTGATAGAATTTAATTATCGTCTTATACTAATAATTACTATTTATGAAAAACATAACAGAAGAATATCAAAAAAGATTAAATAATATTTTTAAAAAATACAAGGAAGAACTGAAAAGCGTTCGAGTTAATCGACCAACCGCTTCTTTAGTAGAAGATTTAGAAGTTAATTATTATGGTTCAAAGACACCTTTAAGTCATCTTGCTTCAATTCAAGTAAAGCCTCCTCGAGAAATTGTAATTCAAGTTTGGGATAACGAGGCAGTTAAAAGTGTTTCTGATGCTATAAAATCTTCTGATCTTGGTTTATCAGCTAATGCTGATGGTAAAACTATAAGAATTTTTATGCCCGAGCTTTCTAAAGAAAGAAGGGAAGAGTTGACTAAACATGTAAAGAAAATAGTAGAAGAATACCGTATAGAGATAAGGAATGCTCGTGATGAAATTAATAAAAAAATAGAAAGCAAGGAAGAGGCCGGAGAGGTAAGTGAAGATGACAAGTACCGCTTAAAAAAAGAAGTTCAGAAAGAAACTGATGAAATCAATAAAAAAATAAAAGAGTCATTTGCAAAAAAGAAGAAAAAAATTGAGAATTAACATTTAACAACATGATCGTATTATATGTCATTGTAGGTCTTTCGATCTTAATCCTAGTTCATGAGCTGGGTCATTTTTTTGCTGCTAAAATATTCGGAGTTAAGGTAAAAGAGTTTGGTCTTGGTTATCCCCCTCGTATTTTTTCAAAAAAATATGGGGAAACTGAGTACTCTATCAACGCTTTGCCATTTGGTGGCTTTGTAAAAATACATGGAGAAGATGCCGTTTCAATTGATAAATCTGATCCTGATTATAAAAGAAGCTTTGCTTATCAAAAACCTTGGAAACGATCAGTAATAATTTTAGCGGGGGTCTTTATGAATATTTTGTTAGGTTGGTTTTTGCTTTCTATAGTTTTTATGGTTGGTGCTCCGAAACATCTAGGGGTAGCTTCTGTTATAGAAAAATCTCCAGCAGCTGAAGTAGGCATAGAAGCGAGTGATATCATTGTAGGATTAGAGACAAACAACAAATCTCTTTCTGACCCTATTTCTGTTGATGACTTTATTGATGTTATTAATAAAAATAAAGGAGAAAAAGTTACCCTTTCTATCCAGAGAGGAGAAGAGATTTTTAGAAAAAAAGTTTTAGCAAGGGAAAATCCTCCTAAGGGAGAGGGTAGTTTAGGAGTTGCCTTGGTAGATATGGGCATAGAAAAACGAGGATTTTTAGGCAGTATTTTCTATGGTATTAAAACAACCGGTTCTATTTTAAAAAGGGTTGCTATAGGATTTTATAAGATAATCACTGGTATTTTTACTAACCCGAAAATAGTCAAAAATGTGGCTGGCCCTATTGGTATTTTTATGATTACAAAACAGACTGGGTCAGTAGGATTTATTTATCTAGTTCAGTTTATTGCTCTTATATCCTTGAACTTAGTTATTTTAAACTCTTTACCTTTTCCTGCTTTAGATGGTGGAAGATTTTTGTTCATCCTTATTGAGAAGATAAAAGGGAGTCCTGTTTCCAGAAAATTACAAGCGGGAATTAATGTTACTGGGTTTTTATTGTTAATAATCCTTATGATTTTGGTGACAATTAAAGATATAACAAACTTTATTTTATAACTTAAAGGGTTTACTTTTTATCCACTTAATTGATATAGTAAAATATATGAGTAAAGGAATTACAAAAAAAGAAGAAAACTTTTCTGATTGGTATCATGACATCATTAAAGAGGCTGATTTAGCAGAACATGCTGAAACTAAGGGTTCTATGATCATTCGTCCTCATGGATATGCAATTTGGGAAAAGTTTCAAAATATATTAAATAAAAAAATAAAAGAATCAGGAGCCAAAAATGTATATTTTCCAATGTTCATCCCTGAAAGTTATCTTTCGAAGGAAAAAGAGCATGTTGAAGGATTTTCTCCTGAGCTTGCTGTAGTTACTCACGCAGGAGGTAAAAAACTTGATGAACCCCTTGTTGTTCGACCTACATCAGAAACAATTATCAACAAAGCCTTTTCCAAATGGATAAATTCATGGCGCGATCTTCCATACATGATTAATCAATGGGCTAATGTAGTTCGTTGGGAGATGAGACCTCGTTTGTTTTTGAGGACCACAGAGTTTTTGTGGCAGGAAGGTCACACTGCTCATAAAAATGAGAAGGAAGCTGAAGAAGAAACTTTAAAAATTTTAAAAGAAGTTTATCAAAAGTTCATTCAAGAATATATGGCTCTTCCTGTGTTCACCGGTCTTAAATCAAAATCAGAAAAATTTGCTGGTGCTTTAAGGACATATACAATTGAGGGAATGATGCAAGATGGGAAGGCTTTACAGATGGGGACCTCTCATAACTTAGGTCAAAATTTTGCTAAAGCTTTTGATATTACATATTCCAATGAAAACAATGAGAATCAATACGTTTGGCAGACAAGCTGGGGGGTTTCTACACGGTTAATCGGAGGGTTGATTATGGCTCATTCCGACAACAAAGGTTTAGTTTTGCCACCTAAGATCTCTCCAATTGATGTTGTTATAATCCCAATATGGAAAGATGAAGCTAATAAAGATAAAGTACTTAAAAAAGCTAATGACATTAAAGACTCACTCTCTTCTTTTGAGGTTGAGTTTGATGATCGTAAAAATGAAAGCGTTGGTTCTAAATTTTATGAATGGGAAAAGAAAGGTATCCCTGTTAGAATCGAGATAGGAGAGAATGAAATAGAAAAAGGCAAGGTTGTTCTTGTAAGGAGGGATAATGGTGATAAGCTTGAAGTTGAGTTTGGAAAAGTAAAGGGAATTCTTAAAAAAACATTATCTGATATTCAATCAAAATTATTTAG
>Ga0102934_1000818_pt1 | contig 21449 bp, 22 predicted proteins | sample SalPonR2_A_D1_MG_FD_78175 | JGI IMG/M metagenome (GOLD analysis project Ga0102934, IMG submission 78175) | Salt pond soil microbial communities from South San Francisco under conditions of wetland restoration - Salt Pond MetaG R2_A_D1_MG | ecosystem: Environmental > Aquatic > Marine > Intertidal... | reverse complement strand
TCGGCAGTCCAGAGGGGCATAGATACAAAGGAGCTAAATCGATGATCCACACCAGGGCGGGATTTTGCCAGGGATTGCAGAATTACAGGTTCTTTTCTTTTACTTATCCAGCTGGTTACACCTTGACCGCGTTCAAATCCTATTTCACTGGCCAGATCAACGATCTCTTTACCTTTCTTATGAATAACTTTAAGGCTGTTTCTTTCTTCCTGATAGAGAAAGAGAGTGGCTGAGTCAAAAGCGATATTGCTTTCAATTAAATTAAAAATTGCCTCGAAAGTATCCTGGGATTCCATTCCTTTTTGCAGAATTGTTACTATTTCATTTAAAAAAGTGGTGTTGAATGTTTTGGCCATTTTCCTATCCTGTATTTAACATCTTGATTAAGTTCATTAATTGTGCTTTTTCATCTTCCTTGGTAATTGGAATTCTAACAAGAAAGCTGGCTCCTTTAGATTGTTTCTCCTGGGTACTGATATCACCACCAAGAGAAGCCACAATATTTTTAGATATTGTTAAACCAATCCCTGAGTGACTATCTTTATCCCGGGTGGTAAAAAAGGGCTCAAAAATTTTATTTTTGATATCTGAATTTATTCCTTCACCATTATCATCAATCTTTATTTCCACCCATTTATTTTCCTGTGATTGGAGCTGGATATTGATCTTATTTTCACGCTCATTATCATTTGTTTCCTGTTCCCTAATGGAGTCAATCGAATTTTTGATCAAATTAATAAAAACCTGCTCGAGCAGAAGTCGATTTGTGAGAACATATGGTAACTTATCTGGTTTATTTATAGAAAGATGGATGTTTTCGTCATTTAATTCGTAAACAACTAGTTTGTGGGCTGCATCAAGAACTTCGCTTAGATTTACCATAGAGATTAAATTGTCTTCGGTTTGGCGGGCATAGGAGCGGATATTTTGAATACTGGATTCCATTCTTTCTATTAATTCGTTGAGATCCTTAATCTGACTTGTTAATTCCTGACAGACGTCAGTACCGTTATGTCGGGAAGAAATAAATTCTAACCGCATTTTCAATGCACTCAAGGGTTGGCTTAATTCGTGGATCAGGCCTACGGAAAGTTCACCAAGCATTCTCAATCTATCTCGGGAAATGGAAATTGCCTGCTGTTTTTTTAATTTATTTTCTAGCTGGCGCCATTGAGTTATATCTTTGGCTGTTAGAATTATATATTTATCCTCATCATTATCTTTAATTACACTGAAATTGAGGATAACAGGTACTATATTACCATCATTTATTAGAGCCGCTTCAATATTCTCAAAAATACCTTCATTGAATCTTGCTATTATCTGGTCGATTTTTTGGGGATTATCATCATCAGAAGATTTGATCTTAAAACTTTCGTCAATCAAAAACTGATCTATGCACCTCCCAATTAGATCATCTTGTTTTAATTGCAATAATTTGAGCGCGCTTTCATTGGCATATTCAATATTACCCTGAATATCCAGAATAAATATTGCATCGGAGAGACTCTCCAGGATGGTAACAGTGGTTACATAATCCTGCAATTTATTGTTTTTATTATATTCCATTAATTCCTCAAGTTTAATTCACAATAATATCTGTATGATCATCGGAGCTATAATCTTCGATCCTGGGTTTTTTGTAATAGGGATTGAGTATTAAATGGGGTACAGTCTGAATAATCTTAAAATGGAGTTTGTCTTCCACCTGTAATTTTTTTTCGCTCTCTGTATAGATATTATAGCCTCGAATACGAATTAAATATTCATCATTTTTAACATGCTCTAAAACTCGACCTTTTACAATCATACCTTCTTCAAGACGACGAAGAAGGTCCTCTAAATCATTCTTAATTGCGTAGCTTTTATTGTATCGGGATGATGATCTAAGCATTAAAATTACTCTGGTTCATGTTGTAATAAAGTTCGGCTTCATCATAGCTCAGGCCTTTCTTTTCCATGATCTTTTGAATTTCAGCGACTTTATTGTCAATGCTCTGAAATTGTGAGGCCGATGAAGCAGACTCTGTAGTTCTATTGATTGGAATTCTGGTATCTTCTTCTGGTTCGGGCTGCGTATCTTCCTTTGATTTTTGGGGCTGTTTATTGCCGGATTTCCAATTTTGACGAAGTTCTTTTAAATAGGGTTTTAATAGATTTTGTCCGGAATAGACTTTGATTACTAGAATTGTTGCTGAAATTAGAAAGAGAATCACAAAGGCGACTAAAAGCGCTGATTTAACTGCTCGCGATAAAATAGTAAGGATTTGGCTTTCTGAGTTTTGAGATTTTACAGATGAACTGGCTGGCTTATTTTGTGAAGATGGAGTAAGAGAACTAGATTGTGATTTTTGGCTGGTGGCTGTGACCAGATTTGTATCAGTATTCTGCTTTTTTTCCGTTTTGGCGGAAGTGTTTAATGCAATATTCTCCTTTTTCTGAAATAGAGTGGACTTTGAATCAGGTTTAGAATAAGTAATATCAAAAGTATATTTGTGATCATCAAAGGAATAAAAACCACTTATATTTTTAAATTTGGTTGTTTTTCCAACAATCTGTAATTGGTTATTATCGCGAAAGAAAAGCACCAGAGAAAGAGGTTTGTTGTTATTGGTAGAAAATTGTTGTTTTTTATTGGGCGATAGATTGATAGAATTAAAAGTGATTTCGATTTCACCTGAGCTTGTATCTGCATCTATACGGGGCACTGGAATATGACCATTAGAAAAATTTTCAGGTAAATAAACTTCAATCTGCTGGCGGCTAGATTGCTCTTGATTTAGATTGATACGTAAACTATCTTGAGTAGCGCTGGCCATTAGACAATTAACCCAAAGAATGGCCATAAAAATAAAAGTTGAAAAACGGTGTAAATTTTTTGTCAAAAGCATAATAACACTCTATAATTTGAGTTTTTTATTCGATAATGATGTCAATATTTTTGCCTTTATCGCTGGATTCATCGGCATCTTTTTTCTCTTTGACATGGGGCGCCTGTTCCTCTAATCTTTGCTTGCCTCTGATTTCAACAGAATCTTTCTCTTCTTTCCGTTCCTGCTTTTTTTCTTCCTGCTTCTTTTTGGTATTTTCCTTATTCTGGTTATGTCTGGAGTCCCGGCTAATATTGCTGATCGAGTGGATGGATTCGGTGGGGTTTAAATCCTTGTTGTCAAAATTTCCATAACTCATAACTCCCTAACCTCTTGTTATTCATTGGCTAATTTTTTACGTAATTTTGCTAAAGTTGAACTCATGATCTGGGAAACACGGGATTCGCTGACGCCCAGTACCTGACCAATATCTCCGAGAGTAAGCTCTTCGTAATAGTAAAGGGCCAGGATTACTCTTTCCCGCTCAGGCAACTTTTTAATGTATTTTTTAAGGGCCTCTTTGATGTTTGCTTTTTGTAATATTTTATCCGGAGTTTCCTGTTTTTCATCGGCAATCACATCTTTTCTGGTCAAATTTTTACCGTCATCATCGCCATTTATTTTATCATCCAGTGATAGGGTGTATCCCAGGTTCATTAATTGGGTAATATGATAATATTTTTCGGTTGTGATCTCAGCTTGTTCACAAATTTCTTCAACTGTAGGCTCGCGTCCCAGCGTTTTGCGAACCTGTTCAGTAGCTTGACGCACTTTTTTGATATTTTCATTTTGCCGACGACTAAAAGCACCATATCTGCGAAAGGAATCCAAGATTTCACCATAGATCCGTTTGTAGGCATAGGTTTTAAAACTGGCTTTGCGGGAACTATCATAGCGCTCAATGGCTTCCATAAGCCCTATTATTCCAAATTGTTGCAGATCATTTCTTTTAAGGAGAATATTATTGGGAACTTTTATGCGACCGATAATGTATTTCACCAGTCCGAGATACTGTTCAATGATTTTTTCCTTTATGCTTTTTTCTCGAGTCTGATGATATTTTTCTATTAAGCGGTTAGTTTCTTCCACTCCTTTATTTTTCTTTTGGGCAACTTTATGACTCATTCTCTACTCCTTCCTGTGGAGGATTGGCTTCTTCCTCTTCATCGGATTTATTACCAAATATTATTACCAGTCGTAATATTTGTCCGGCAATGGAAAAAGTGAATAAAATACCAAGAAAAACAATAGCGCTGCGAACAAAACCAGTAAATATTGAGATTCCACTAATATTACAAAAAATGAAAGTGATCACAGCGATGAATAATGCGAACGAATAAATGACCTTGTTCATTTGTCAACTCCAAGAGATTTGTTGCGATTGGCAATAAATCGTTCAAATAATCTATATTGGTTATCTTTATTATTAGTTTGCAAACTGTATAGATTTTTAGCGATGACCTTGATATTGCGGGCTATTGGAGAGCCGGGATGTTCGAGTAGGATTGCTTTTTGCTGCTTGACAGTCTCCTCGATCAAAGGCTCTTCATTGATTGTCCCGCCGTAGGTTATGCTACTGTTCAGAAAACGCTCTACCATAAGTTTCATTTTTCTGTAAATTGATTCTCCCTCACTTTTACTTTTGACCCGGTTAGCGACCAGCAAAACCGGAATAGAATCTTCAAATTTTTTAATGATCTTGATCATTCCATAGGCATCAGCAATAGAGGCCGGATCTGATGTAACAGTTATCAACACTTTGTCGGCGCCCAAAATAAAGGGCAAAACAGTTTGCGAGAGACCGGCTCCAGAATCTACGATCATATATTCATAATCTCGTTTTGACTGTGAAAAAGCTGCATTTAATTTTTTGGCAATTTTTTCTTCAGACTCCAGCAGGTCTATGACAGCTGAAGAAGCTGGCAAAATATCAATTCCGCCCGGTCCCTGGAAAATGACCTCGTCAATTTTTTTGTCTCCATTAATAACATCGGCAATTGTATATTCTGAACTTATACCAAGAAATAGATCAACATTTCCAAGGTGGACATCAGCATCCAGGAGGAGCACTTTTTTACGCATCTGTTTGAGGGCAATCGCAATGTTGATGCTCAAATTGGTCTTGCCAACTCCGCCCTTTCCACTGGTAATTGTACAGATCTGAGGGGCTTTTCTGTCTGTATCCATTTTTGGAATGCTGAAAACATTATTCCCTAATTTTTGCATTAATTTGCTCCCTTTATTCCGCTTTCAATTTGTTTCCAGACAATTTCTTTGTAATCTTTGCGCAGGTGATCCGGAATTGATTTCCCCTGAGAAATGGCCATGACTGGCAGATTTATTTTTTTGATAATGGATATCAGCTTTCCAGTCTTTCTGGTCTCATCTAACTTGGTTATTATCACAGCATCAGGGTTCAAGAATCTATATTTTTCAAATATGTATTCCACATCTCCAGGATCACGGGGTGCATCCAGAACCAGAAGAGTTATAAGATTGTCAATCTGTTTTAGATTTTTATAAAATTTTTGAATATTTCCGGATTTGGAACTGCTTAAAGATGGAGTATCAAAGAGGAGTATGTCCTGCCCGGAATTTTTCTTGATAATCCTTTTTATTTCCCGGGCTTTTTTTGATAATTCAACATCAATACCAGTTAATTTCGCATATTTTTTAAGAGTACTTGCTGTTCCCACTCCGAAATTGCCACTTGAGATGATCTTACGTTGATCTTTTCCGAAAAAGTCGGGATGAGTGGCTAGTTTCATAATAGTCGTAGTCTTTCCACTTCCCGAAGGTCCCACTAGAGCAATTGACTGAGGATTTTCAGTTTGGTTGCGGGGGATGTGAAAAGGCCTTAATAATGAAAAAACCTGCCGTCTTATCTCTCTAACGATCGGTGCTTTTCCAGTATGGTCAGTTGATTCCAGCCGCTGGTAAGCTCTCTTGATCATTTGTTTGCTCTGAGTTTCACCCACTCCTACCTCCCTTAGTCTATTGAATATGTCAATATAATTTTCCGGATAATTGGGCATGTGAAATTTATTGATGTATTTATTTAATTTAGCCATTTCCTGATATAGAAATTGTTTTTCATCATCAGAAAATCTATATTTTTTATTTGAAGATGATCTACCCATGGATGCATTATGCTGGTCATCTTTTGTGTTATTACCATGATTAAATTGAGCAGGATCGACCTGGGTAGAACCATTTCCAGAATCATCCACAACGCTGATCTGGATCAATTTTTTAGAACCTGGTAGATTATTATCACTGTCAACTTTTTTAGATTCCAGAATGGCGATCTCTTCGCCCAATTCTGCTTTTGCATTTTTGACTGCATCTTTGAATGATAATCCAATATAATTTTTAATTTTCATTTGAATATCCTATTGTTCCTAGAGATTTAATTTCAGTATCGGAGGTTAATTCAGAATAGGCCACAACATGCAGGTCTGGCATAACAGGTTCAGTGAAATTGCGGACTGCTCTACGAATTGGCGGCGAAACCAATAAAATTGGGGAGGAGCCTTCCATGACAATATCCTCTTTTTTTTGGTTTAATGATTCAAAAATATGCTGAACTTGAGGAGGGTTGAGGCCTAAATTTTGAGCTTGTCCGCTTCCATCCTGGATTGCCGACATAATCTGATCCTCCAAGCGCGGTTCAAAAGTCATGACCGGAAGTTTGTCAGCGTCCTGCCTAAGGTGATCGGTAATTGTCTCTGCTAGTGCTTTGCGTACATATTCAGTGAGCACATCTGCTTCTTTAGAATAAGCAGCGTAATCAGCTATAGTTTCAATAATCTTGACCATATTTCGAATTGGTACTTTTTCTTTCAGTAGATTGCGTAGTACCTGAGTAATTGTTCCCAATGAGATCATATCAGGGATCACACCTTCAACAACTGCCGGATGGGTTTCTTTGAGATGCTCTAGCATCTGCTTGGTCTTCTGTCGGTCAAGTAATTTATGGGCATTCTTCTTCAATACCTCCATGAGATGGGTGGCAATGATAGCAGGTGGCTCAATAACTGTATAACCGGCTACTTCTGCTTTTTCTTTTTCCTTTTTGGGAATCCAGATAGCAGGTAGTCCAAAGGTCGGCTCAACAGTCTCGTGCCCTTCCAGTTCTACTCTGTTATCAGGATTAAGTACCAGAAAATGATCTAGTAAAACTTCACCACTGGCTTTCTCTATTCCATAGATTTTAAATACGTATTGGTTGGATTTGAGTTGTATATTGTCCCGAATTCTGATAGAAGGGATAACAATCCCCAAATCCATGGCAATACTCTTACGAATGGTGGAAATTCGTCCCAGCAAATTACCGCCCCGCTCCTTATCAACAAGAGGAATTAATCCATATCCGATCTCAATTTCAAAGGGATCAGGATGGAGATAATCTTCGATCTTCTCCTCTTCCGATTCTTCAATCTCCTCTTTTTCGGCCTCTTCCATTTCCTCTTCTTCGATGATTTTATCCTGTTTTTTCTGAGTGCTATAAGCCACTACCCCAACAATTCCAGCCATTATTGCGAATGGTATAAAAGGTAGTCCGGGCAATATTCCGAGTAGAAACAAAATTCCAGCACTGACAAAAGCTGCTTTGGGTTGCTTGGCTAGTTGGCGGGTGATTTCATTACCCATGCTGGTCTGACCCGTTGCTCTGGTAATGATGATACCGGCGGAAGTAGAAACTATCAAAGCCGGAATCTGAGCAACCAGTCCATCACCAACTGTCAGGATCGTGTAGCGATTGGCAGCTTCACCAAAACCCATTCCATTCTGAAAAACTCCGATTGCCAGACCACCAATAATATTAATAGAAGTGATCAAAAGACCGGCTATGGCGTCACCACGCACAAATTTTGCTGCACCGTCCATGGCTCCGTAGAATTCCGCTTCCCGGGCAATCAAATTGCGTCTCTGTTGAGCTTTCCGATCATCAATTAATCCCGCATTCAGATCAGCGTCAATAGCCATTTGTTTACCAGGCATAGCATCTAGAGTAAATCGAGCGGAAACCTCTGCAATGCGACCGGCACCTTTGGTAATAACCACAAAGTTGATAATGACCAAAATCAAGAAAATGACCACGCCAACAACATAATTACCACCGATCACAAAACTTCCAAAAGTATGGATGATTTCACCAGCGTAACCCTGGCTAAGAATCAATCGGGTTGTGGAAACATTTAGGGAAAGCCGAAAAAGAGTAATGATCAATAGTACACTGGGAAATACAGAAAAATCCAGAGGATTGTGAATATAGAGAGCAACAAAAAGGACAATCAAACCACCAGTTATGCTCATGACAAGAAAGATATCCATAATAAAAGGAGGAATTGGCAGGATCATTAGAGCCAGTATGGAAATGACAGCGACTGCCAGATAAATAGTGCTTCTATCTGAAACTTTACCTGTCGGAAGTTTAGCCATTTACATTTCCTCCTGTAAGGGGATTACCCTTTTCTTTGAATATTTGAGCGAGAATTTCCGCTACTGTCTGATAAAATATTGGCGGAATTTCCATTCCAATTTCAGTAGTTTTAAATAATGTTCGAGCCAGAGGCTTATTTTCAACAATTGGGACATCATGTTCTCTGGCAATTTTTTTAATTTTTTCTGCAATTTTCCTTTTACCTTTGGCAATTATGACTGGAGCATCGCTCTTTTCTTTCGGCTCATATTTAATGGCAATTGCAATAAAAGTCGGGTTGGTAACAACTACTGTGGCGTCAGGAACATCGGCCATCATACGATTCCGGGACATCTCTTTCTGGACAGAGCGCATTCTTGATTTGATCTGAGGGTTACCTTCGTGTTGTTTGCGCTCTTCTTTGACTTCCTGTTTTGTCATCTTTAACTTCTTTTCATGGCGCCATTTTTGATAGGCAAAATCAAATAAAGCCATTATAAATAGCACTCCACCAATTTTTATGCCTAATTCTATGAACAATTTTCCCAAAAAAGTCATCATCTCAGCAACTGTAACATTGTGAAGAACCCAGAATTGATTGGAAACCACATGTTCTCGTAAAATGGAGTATGCGATATAACCTACAATGGCCAGCTTTAAAATCCCTTTAATCAATTCAACAAGAGAATCTGGTGAAAAGATTCGCTTGAGACCTTCTATCGGATTGATACGTGAGAATTTGGGGCTTAAGGCTTTTTGACTAAAGTGAATTTTGAATTTATCCTGAGCCAGGTTGGCAATAATTCCAGTGATGAAAATGGATAAAAAGAAGATGCCAAAATTCTCAGTAAGAAAGCCTACAATTCCAAAAGTCTGCCCGGGTATAGAAGTCAAACTCAAATCAATGCTAGATAGATTGTTGTAAATGTATTTAGCCAGACTGGTCAACTCAGACATGCTGTTGAAGGCCATGTAGCTGAGAATAAAGATCCCCACCAGCATAATTCCAGCCGAATTGAGCTCCTGACTACGGGCGACCTGGCCTTCATCGAGAGCCTTTTGTCGTCTGCGTTCTGTTGGCTTTTCTGTTTTTTCCTGGGCTGGTTTTTCAGCCATTTTTAAGCACCCTTTAGGTGTATAATTGTTGAGTTCAAATAATTAAAAATTTGATTGTAAAAAGAATCAAAGATCAGTTGAAAAATTTTCAAAGATGTCATTAATGCGAACAAGCCACAACCAATTCTCAAAGGCAGCATCACAAACATAACATTCATCTGAGGCATGACCCGCACACTAAAAGCAGTTGCAATCTGGATCAGCAGAAGAAATATCATGGTCGGTCCAGCGAATTTAATAGCTATCTGATAGGCAGTAGAACCGGTGGCAATGATCGTCCTGCCCTGAGCAGCCGGAAAACTAGCCATTCCAAGGGGAATGATTTCAAAATTTTCAAAAATAGTGCGAATGAAAAGATAATGGGAATTGGTGATCATAAAATAGACAATTAAAATCAAAGTCATTAGCGGACCGATTACATTGCTTTGCTGTCGGGTCATGGGATTGATCGAGCGAGCCATGAAAAGTCCCATTTGCCTTCCCATAAAAGAGCCGATCATGTTGAAGCTTTCAAAAATAACCAGAGTACCAAATCCAATTGTCAGACCGACTAAAAATTCAACACTGATCAGAATAACAAGCTGTAAAAGAGAAGTCACAGCCGGAAATTGAGTAATGAAACCAGGCGCAATCATACTTGTAAACAGAACTGCAATAATGACCTTGGTCTTGCGATTTATAAGAGGAGAACTCAAAATCGGAAGACTGGTCAATAGGCCGGATATACGGGCAAAAATGAGCATGTAGCCCGGCAAAAATGTTTCTAGCTGATCGATAAATTCCAGCATTATTGAGCCACCATTGAAATTTGTTCAAATATATTTTGAGTAAATGTCAAAATTACATCGAGATACCAGGGCATGAGCAATACAATAGCAAGAGCCACAGCAGCCATTTTGGGAATCAGGGTCATGGTTTGTTCTTTGATTGAAGTCACTGTCTGGAAAAGCGAAACTACAATTCCGGTGATTAGACCGGCACCCAGAATGGGGGCCAGAATATAGATTGCTGTTTTGATGGTTTCTCTTGCGATAAATATGACATAATCTTCATTCATAATTACATAAATCCTTTTACGAGAGATTCGACAATTAACTGCCAGCCGTCAACAAGTACGAAAAGTAGAATTTTTAGGGGCATTGAGATCATCATGGGCGGCAGCATAAACATTCCCATAGAAAGTAATACGCTAGCCACAATTGCATCTATCAAAAGCATGGGGAGATAGAGAAGAAATCCGATTTGAAAAGCTGTTTTAATTTCGCTAATAAGAAAAGCGGGGATGACAGTTACTAAAGATAGATCCTGGGGTGTATCCGGCCGCTCCTGATTATTAAGATCGAGGAAAAGCCCTAGATCACTTTCCCGTGTTTGAGCAAGCATGAATTTTTTAACTGGCTTTTTACTTTTATTAAGAGCTTCTTCCTGTGAAATTTGTTCCTGTAAATAGGGCTGGACAGCATTTTGATTAACATCGTTTATTACCGGTTTCATGATAAAAAAGGTGATAAAGAGAGTTAATCCGACCAGAATTTGATTGGAGGGCACAGTCTGAGTGGCCAGGGCGGTTCTTAGAAAATGGAATACTATTATCAGGCGGGTGAAACTTGTCATCATAATCAGAATTGAAGGAGCAAGTGATAGGATTGTTAATAAAAGTACAATTTTGATACTGAGGACAAAATCCTGAGGATTCTCAGTTTCTTCCAGACCAAGAGTGACTTTGGGCAAAGGAGATTGAGCCTGCATAGCCAGAGGCAGAATAATTAATAATAGCAGAAATAATATTTTGAACTTGTGTTTCATTGTGATTTAGTCTTTGTTAAAATTTATTCTTTTTAAAATGTTGGGAAATTTTTGGAAATTCTGATCCGGTTTGTTCGGTTGTTTATAGTTATTTTCATCATCTTCATCAACTTCAAATTCTTTAATCAAATGAATGGATTGGTCGGTTACGCCCAGTAATAGTTTTTTCCCTTCTATTTTAACCATGATCAGGAACTGTTTTTGCCCGAAATATTTTTTCCCAAGGATTTCCATATCCATACCAAAAGCCCGACTGGATTTAAATTTTTTCCTGAATAATATGATACCGGCGATCAGAAAAATTATAAAAAGGGCGCTGATCACGATTGTTTTGATAATGCCTCCGGAATATTCGTCACTGGATTGCCGGTATTTAATTAGACTGGTGTCTTTTCGTGATGGAGTGGTTTGTTCTTGGGCACTAACAGTATCGGCATAACTGGATTGGGCTTTTTGAACCTGGCCTTCTGATTGAGGCTCGGAATTTTTCGAAAAAGCCATCCAGATACCAATTGCAGCAACCACTAAAAAAAGCAAAGCCACAAAATAGGATCTAATCCGGTCTTTTTTATTTGAATTAAATTTAGCCATTTATTTAAGACTCTTTATTCTTTCTTTGGGTTCTAGAAGATGGGTTATTCGGATTCCAAATTGTTCATCTACGACGACAACTTCCCCTTCTGCCAACTTGCGACCATTAATAAAAATATCAAGAGATTCACCAGCAGTTTTGTTAAGCTCAATAATGGAGCCTTTGCCCAATTTGAGAATATCTTTGATTGGAATTGTTTTTCGGCCCAGTTCAACAACGGCTTCCAGCTTAACATCCATAAGCATATCCAGATTGCGGGGGCTGTTATTATTATTGCCATTAGATTCAAAATCTTCAAATTCTGCGGGATTTACTTCAACCTGGGGCTCTGGTTCTGCAGTTTTCGGCTCAGGAGTTTTAGGTTCAGGTTGGGGAGCGGGTTCAGGTTCTGACTCCATCCAATAATAATGGTTTGCAGAAAAATTATTGTCCTCAATATTGACTTGATAATTTACTCCAATCACATCGTCTTCTGGTTTTTCGGGAAGTTGATCAGAATCTTCTATGCGAGAAATATCAAGATCGGTGAACTCAATATTGATATCCTGAACTTCCAGAAAGGTCTGAAGCTGCCCGAATATCTGATTAATGGCCTCCTGGAGTCCTTCCAGATGCTCGTCTCCTAGATCACCTCCAGGCTCATCGCCAATCATCCAGGCGTAAATACTGACAACTAATTCCGGGGGTAGAACCAACCAGTGAGCCCATTCTCCTGAAGTATCACAGCCAAAGGTTATCAAAACTCTGGGAAATTCTTCTTCGCCCAGCAGAGTTTCTGGATTAGTATCTTGCAAAATATCAAAATCTATTTCAGTTGTACGACCGCATAATTGATTTATGGATTCTTTTATTGGTGTTATAAGGGATTGATAGGATTCCGGAAATTCTGATTTCCTTTGCTCAATCTTCATTGTTTTCTCCTTTTAATATATCGGAAATTTTGATAGCGTATTTTTTACGTTTTTTACCAACCTGGGCATCGAACATGGGCTGATTTTGGGCATAAACCATTATTTTATCGCCCAAGTCTTTGTCAAGGGTGATCACATCGCCCTTTTGCAATTCAATAAAATCCTGAACAGTGAGCTTTGTTTTCCCTAGAATTGCTCGCAGATTAGTAGGCGTGTGGTGAAGTTTTTGCTCGACTAATTCCTGTTTGCCCTCTTCGCTGCTTTGGTTGCCGAGCATTATCTCATTCTGGATATTGGGATTGGAAAGAATTTCTGATATCCAAACGTGAGGGTAGCAAATATTTATCATAGTTGTATGATCTCGTAATTTAACTTCAATGGAAACAACGATAACAGGTTCTGAAGCGGAAGCTATCTGGACAAATTCGGCATTGTGCTCAAACCGATTGAATTTACAGCCAAATTTCTGAACAATTTCCCAGCTGTTGGAGATTTCCGAAGCGATTTTATCAATGATCCTTTCCATAATTTTTTGTTCAATTGTTGAAACCCGATGATTGGAAGCGGTATAGGTTCCCTGGCCACCAAAAAGTCGTTCAATAGCTGAGGCAATAAACTGAGGACTAATTTCCAAAATAAATTTGGAATAGGGATTATCAAATTCGCCTACATAGAGAGCGGAAGGTGATGAAATAGACATTACAAATTCAGAATACATGATCTGATCGATTCCAATCAGATCCATTTCCACGATCATTTTTAACTGGGCAGAGAGGAAGACTCCTAGTTTGCTGATCAGTGCTTCGTGAATATTATCGAGTAATCTTAATTGCTCTTTGGAAACATGGTGGGGCCGCTTAAAATCATAGAGCGTTACTTTTTTTTCTTTTTGTATTTGAGCTTGCGCCTTCTCAGCATCTTCTCCTTCACCAACACTGGTCAAAAGGGCATCTATTTCTTCCTGAGATAATACTTTGTTCATTTAAAGGCCTTCCTTATTGGACTACTAATTTTAAATAATAAAGGCTATCAATCTGGCTTTTAAATAAGCGTTTATTGATCTCTGATCTTAAAGCAACTGCTGAAGAATCCTGAAAATTTGGATTCAGGATCTGGTTGGTTGACCGTTCCCGGAAATAGCGAATTAACAGATCTTTTATCTGCGGTTCTCTTTTTTCTAGTTCTTCAATCATGTCTTCGTTTTTAACTTCAAGGGCAACTTCAGCGATTACAAAACGCAGTCCATTGGATCCATAAGGATTTACAGTTAATTCACCTATAGTATAAATTGGCCCCAGTTTGTTTACCTGCTTTTTCTCTTCCTCTTTTTTGGCCTGTTCTCGTTTTTGCTGAAACTTTTTGTACTGAGGCCAGAGAACAAATTTAGCGAGTACGACTGTACCGGCCATAGCAATTAATATACTGGTGATTAATAGAATCCATTTGGTTTTTTCGCCAATAACTGATTTCCCTGATTTTTGTTCATTGTTTTCAGGATTTTCTTGATCTCTTCCGGATCGATCGGAGTTAGTATTCTGTCTTTGTTTAGCCATCGAATCTGCACCTGTTGATTTTTATTCTTGAGTAATTTTGAGGGAAACTCGAGTATTCAAAAGTGATCTGGAAAAGCCTACCAGCTTTCCATTTGGCTCGATTTCCCTGATTTTCATCTATTTTTTTCAATTGCATCAAAATTCCAGATTGAGCTTCTAGTATTCACTTTTTTAACAGTCCAGAATAATGGAATCAAAATTTATGCCATAGATATTAATAAACCAGTATAATAGAATTACCATGAAGTTTGCAATCCAATGAAAAGTATTTATTGTTTATTATAATTGAATTCTTGGAGGAGACTCTTTAGATTATCACCCATTTTTTGTTAATTATTATTAATATTTGGCGAAATTTTTTGCTGTTGAATGGCTAGAAATTTTCATCTTTTTAATTTTTTAATGGCTTGAAAATTTAGGTAGTGGAAATTATTTCCTAGCACTTTTATCTTTTTCCTAGCTTCTATAGTTTTTTTGAATGCTAGTAAAACGGCAAATCCATATATTTAATAACATGTTTTTGGATATAAAAAACGATTAATGAGGTAAATTAGTCCAAAAGATATTCGGAAAAAATTAAAAAAATATTGCTGATGGGGCTTGAAACAAGCACTAGGAGCAATCACCAGTTGAACATAAATTCAACCCGTCGATTTTTTTGCCGGTTGATAGAATTATCATTAGGAGCGATGGGATGGTATTCTGAAAAGCCGGCTGCGATTAATTTTTCCGGAGGCACATTTACAGAATCAATCATAAATTTTACAACCGATAGAGAACGAGCGATTGATAATTCCCAGTTGGAAGGGTATTCGGAACTACTGATTGGTAAATTGTCCGTATGGCCGCCCACAATAACATCATCTGCATCATGTTCCTTGATCGTGTTGCCTACAAATTCCAGAATTGGATAAGCTTTGACGCGGAGTTTGGCTTTGCCAAGATCAAAAAGAACTTTATTCCCCAGGCGAATCAAAAGCCCACCTTCGTTGAACAATACAGTTACCTCCTCCTCGTAACCCAGACTTTTTGCCAGCTCCTTCAACTTTTGAATTTTTTCTTCCATCTTCATTTTGTCTATTACTTTATCGCTATTGATGCGAGTTTGGGTGGAGCGGTTTACTTTTTTCATACGAGGCATGACACCAAGGGCTCCTTGAAGAGCGCGCATACTCATGGAAAATTTTACTTTGTCAATATTGGAGAAGGAGAGCAACAAAACAAAGAAACATAGCAGAAGGGTCATCATGTCACCATAAGTAGTCATCCAGGCTGGTGACGAAGGTTGCTCTACATCCTCTTTTTCTTTTTTAGCCATAGTCTTTTTTTTGTTTATTCGTTTTCCAGGTTATACTGCTCGCGTTCTGCTCGTGGCAGGTAATTTAGCAGTTTGGTTCTGATACTGCGAGGATGATCACCGGATTGGATGGATAGAACACCATCAATTATCATCTCTTTGATAATGATCTCCTCGTCAGAACGTATTTTCAATTTTCCTGCAATAGGAAGAAAGATCAAATTGGCAATTAATGCTCCATAAAAGGTAGTGATCAAAGCCGTAGCCATACCAGCACCAATTGAACTGGGATCATCAAGTCCCTGGAGCATATTGATCAATCCGATCAAAGTACCGATCATTCCAAAAGCAGGCGAATATGTACCTAGAGAAGTAAAAATTTTCTGTCCCTTCTTGTGTCTTTCCATGGTATAGCTTATTTCCGATTCCATAATAGTTTCCAGCGTCTCAGGATCAGTACCATCAACAGCCATTTCTAGACCTTCCCGCATGAACTCGTCATCTAAATCATCAAGAGATCGATCAATTGCTAGAATCCCTTCCTTTCTGGCTTTAACTGCCAGCTCTTCAAAGGTACGAATTAATTCCAGATCGGTGCTTTCATGATTCTCAAAAGCCTTTTTTACTACACTAAGAACACCAATTACTTCTTTGATAGTAAAGTTGACAAATATAGCAGCAAAAGTACCTCCTACAACAATTAACATAGAGGGAACATCAATAAAAGTTGCCAGGGAACCTTTTCCCATGATTGCGATTGCCACGAGACTGATACCAGAGACTATACCCAGAATTGTAGCTATATCCATAATAAGGTCTAAACTTTCTTTTTAATTAATAAAGTACATTTTATTTATTTCTATCTTTCCTGAAAATAGAGTAAGAAGGAAACCATCACAGTGGAATCTCCCCTGTGATGGTATCTCTCAAATAATATCTAAATGATCTTCCTTATTTTAAAAAGCGGTTTATTGTTTCAATTATCTTTTCAACTGTGAAGCCTGTGTAGCAACTTCTTCAAAAGTATTAATCACTTTGGCTGCTGCTTGATAGGAGTTCTGGGCTTCGATCAATTTTGTAAATTGATCGGCCAGATCAACAGTTGAAGTTTCCAGAGATTCTGACTTGATTTCTGATTCTTGACTATCAGCTTTTCCTATACTGGCTAAGCCACTATCCTGAGTGGGAACAAAATTACTACCACCAGCTTTTTCCAGACCACCGGGGTTGGCGAATTTTGCAGTAGCCACTTGGCCTATCTTAGCATTTTCACCATTCGTAAAGGAAGCAATAATAGAACCGTCTTTTTTAAAATTGAAGCCTTCGATTTTACCAGAAGCCAATCCGTCCTGATCTTTCATCTGAACACTGGATACGGAATTGTACTGAGTTAAACCGGTTGCGCTTTCTGTGGAGCCAGCGTGTAATTTGATTTCCATATTCTGAGCACCATTTCCCGGAGTAACAGTCAATGAATCGGCATTGCCATCGTAGGAGAAGGAGCGCAGATTTCCATTTTTATCAAAAGTTATTTTTCCAGAACTACCAGTAGTGATCTTCATTCCTTCGGGGCTACCATCTGGGACCTCAGCCTTCCAATTCCATTCGCCATCTGTGTCAGTCTTTTCAATTTTCAATCCGATGGTATGACTTTCGCCAATGCTGTCGTAAACTTCAATAGAAGAATTGACAGTTGCGGTGCTCCCTTCTTCAGTACTATTGAAGAGAGGCATACTGATTGCACCGGTATTGCTGCTGGCTGCGGCCAGGCTAAGGGTAGTAGAACTATCGCCGGCTTCATCATCTGTTAAAATAATTTGGCCATCTTCTAATTCTGCTGTGCTACTTCCACTATAAGCATTATTAATCTCGGTTAAAATTGCACCAACTGTATCGCCAGCACTGTAAGTATATTCTGTTGATATACTATTACCTTCGGAATCGCTTCCCGAAATTACAATAGTATCACCGGCCTGGAGGTCTTCAGAAACCTGTAAAAGACTATTCAAGTCTGTATCTTCGCCTGCAAATTTAAAAGTAGAAGTGCCAGGGGCTATTCCTAGGTCTGTGAGGGCATCATTATCACCGGCTGTATTTTCTCCTGCAATTAATTCCATGGTAGTGTCATCTTCATTAGCAACATTTCTGATTTGTAGTGTTTCATTGGAGTTGTAAGCTTTGATCTTACCGGAGAGGTTGACATTGGAGTTGAATTGAGTATTGAGTTCATCAACCAGGTCATCGAGACTATCATAAGTGTCATTAGTAATAGTGACAGTCTCAGCTACAGCTCCATCAAAACTGACCTGAAAGGAATCATTGGTTTCAGTAACTTCCAATGGACTATCCACACTGAGAGGACTGCCGCTCGTAATTTGAGTAGATTCAAACATATTTTCATTTTCAGTCAAAGCTTCTTCAGTTTGCCAGACTTCAGTAGTGGTTTCCAGAGCAGAATTTAAGTTCCCTGATAACCAGGCATTTTCAGTGGCCTCGGCAGGAATACTCAGATTGGGGTCAATGACAATATCTCTCAAATTATTGGAAAGAGTTGGATTTGGTTCGGAAATATCCTGCATCCAGCCCTGAACATTGAGACCGTCAACATTAACAAGTTCACCCTGTTCATTTACTTCAAAAGATCCAGCCCGAGAGTACATATTTTTTTCACCATTATTCAAAACGAAAAAACTTTCGCCCTGAATGGCCAGATCAGTAACCTTACCTGTGCTTTTAATGTCACCCTGGGAAAATTCAAATTGTTTGACACCGGAAACTGAACCCAGAGTTTCAACAAAGGTCATGCGATTCCCTTTGAAACCCGGTGTGTTGATGTTGGCAATGTTTTCACTCAACATCTTGATACGATTTTGATGCTCATTAAGAGCAGCAACTGGTGTTTGAAATGCAAAAGACATAACGTCCTCCTTTTGTTTTGTTTTCCGCCTCTTTCAGTCAGCGGAAGGAGGGCTTCCCCAATAAGGGGTCCGGCCCTGTTGTTAAGTTTTAAGTTATCGTCACACTGTCAATATTGGTAAACACATTTCCAGTTGTGTTGGACTGTGGTATGGCGGTTATAACAGTCTTATTTTTGACACTCACGATATAAGCGTCGTTATCCACCATTACCAGAGAATTTTTGGCTCCTTTTTCTGCTGCTTTTCCTACTCCATTTTCCAGTCGGGTCATCTGTGCTGGAGAAATATCCATTTGACGCTGCTGGATCCTTTTGGCAGCGTGACTGGAAAATTTGAGAGAAGAATTTTCACTGAGTTTGCTGTTCAGGACATCGCTAAATGGCCGGGAGGCCTTGCCTGACTTCTCAGATTTAGCAGGTTGCGCCGGAGTTTTGGTTTTGCCAACCTTATCAGGGCGCAGGGAGTTAAAATTTTGATTGATTTGTAGTTCATTAACTTTCATTTTTTATCCTTACTTAATTGATTCAGGATTTCCAATTTCCAGAACGCTGGAAAATGAAGCCTCAGCGCCATCCAGAATAATAAATGAACCATTTTGATTAAAGCGAACTTTGTTGACCATTCCGATCATCATGGGATTGGCCGGAACAGTTTGCTCGCCATTAGTAGCCTTGACCTCAAAAGAATAAGTTTGACTGCTAAAATCCAGACCTGATTCTTCAAGAGAGAATGTGTGTTCTCCACCAGGCAGAGCTTTTTTGGTAATGGTCTTCACCCGATCACCTTGTTCATCATTGATATGAATTTTGACATTGTCAGCATATTCCTGAAGTTTGAAAGAGACCTCACCAGTACCATCTTGGTTGGCCAGAACTTTGTTGCCAGAAACTTTGGCTTCTTTGCCAACCATAGTGGTGGAGAGAGAATTAGTAATTGAGCGGGTTAATTGAAGATCAATTTCATTGCTGGATTTAAGTCCGCTATTAATATTTTCCAGCTGCTCAACCTGACTAAACTGCGCTAATTGGGACGAAAACTCCTGTCCCTTCATAGGTGAAAGAGGATTTTGATGTTGAAGCTGTACTGTCAACAATTTCAAAAAATCCTGTTTACCCATGGATTCCTTACCTCCGAGTGCAGATGCGGACTGACTGTTCGGAGAGGAAGTGCTTTGGATAACATCCGCTACATTCATGGTTTGTTCCTTTCACATTAATTATGCAAAAACTTCAATTGTATTATATCCATAATCCAGGGGACGGGAAGTTAGTTCTGACTGATTTTTTTGCGGGGAACTCTTCTGCCTGTTTTGACGAAAACCCCTGTAATTTTGTTGGTTTTGACCCCATTGATTTTCTGATTGAAAGGCCTCTTCGCGATTACCATTATTAACTTCAACTTCTAGAGATGAGAGGGAGAAGCCTTTTTGCTGTAAATTCTCCTGAATTGATGGAATATATTTTTTAATTGCTGCTTTGACTGATTCATTTTCAACCATAATTGTGGCTTTTTCGCTGTTTTGACTTTGAGAGAATTGAACTTCTAGCGAGCCATATTTTTTGCCGTCCAGTTGAAAATTGGTTTTTGTTGATTTGCTATTTTTGTAAAGATAAATAACCTGGGTAATCCTGCTGATCAAATTATTCATTTTTCCGGAAAAGCGGTTCATGCTGGCAGCCTTAGTAGAATTGGTGAAATTTTGGGCCCAGTTCTTAATAGATTCTGCAGAATTGGTTTGTTTGTTGGACTCATTTTTGATCTTTGCTTGATCAGCTTTTAATTCAGATTTAAGATTCTCAGGATTGAATTTTTTCGATCCTTCCCGGGAATTATATTGTTGATTGGAATTGGAACTATTTTGAGAATTGCTAGAGGGGTTTTTCTGAAAATTATGGCTGGAAGATGAGTCATTTCCTGACTGTTGAATTTGTGATTGTGTTTGTTTCTGTGTTTGGCCAGAATGAAAAGTGTTTTTGTTAGAAGCTATCTCTGAACGATTTTCAGCTTTTGGATTCCTGGATTGTGAAATATTTTGACTGGAATTTTGCTGAGCCTTATGATCATTAATTCTGACTTTTTGGAAATTTTTGACGTTTGAATCAGAAACTGAGTTTTCTTTGGATCTGTTCGGGTTTGATTCAGAATTATTAAACTTTACACTTTGGTTATAGTCCGTAGTCTTGTGTTCAGGATTTGATTTAGCAGAATGTTTTTCTGATTGATTAGTATTCAAAGTTTGCTGCTTGTTAATTTGAGAATTCTCATTGTTATTTTTCTGAGCAACTTTTTCCTGATTTTCTGCAAAATTCCTATCGGGAATATTTTTGCGGACATTTTTTGAAGAATTGGACTCGTGTTTTCTATTTTTATGAAATTGTGCTTGATTCTCAGTTTGACTTTTTTGACTATTCTCTTTTAGTGACTGATCTGGGACTTTGTTTTCTTTAGCTATATTTTCAGGTTGATTTTCAGTTTTTTTAGTCTGCCAGCCACTGGAACTTTTTTGAGGATTATTCTTTGGCCGAGATGGATTTAGGCCGCTTTCCTGATTCAATGTTTGTTGCGTTTTCTCTGTACTAATCTTCTGCTGACTTTGTTCTTTTGGATTATTTTTTAAATTTTGCGTTGCATTTGTGTTTTTTTGACTTTGATTTATCTGGCTTTGTTCAGAATTGGTTCTGATTCTGTTTGGATGTGAATTGCGATCAGTATTTGCTTTTATCTTTTGAGCACTATTTTGCTGGTTCTGGCCCTGTTTTATATTTTCAGGATTGGTTTGCTGGTTTACAGTCTGATCCTCTGAATGAGCAGATTTACTGGATTGATTTTTATCACTAAAGTTGCGCACATGGACCTGATTTTGCGAATTGTTTTTTGATGAGGCTATATTCTTAGAACTGGAATTGTTAGTGCGGGCAGTCTCAATATTTTCAGATTGATTGGGTTTCGTATTGATTTGTG
>Ga0102934_1000817_pt1 | contig 21461 bp, 15 predicted proteins | sample SalPonR2_A_D1_MG_FD_78175 | JGI IMG/M metagenome (GOLD analysis project Ga0102934, IMG submission 78175) | Salt pond soil microbial communities from South San Francisco under conditions of wetland restoration - Salt Pond MetaG R2_A_D1_MG | ecosystem: Environmental > Aquatic > Marine > Intertidal... | reverse complement strand
CCTTTGGGATTGAGGGGTCTCGGGGGTAGGGACGATCCTCTGGTGAGGAGGACGTGAAATCACATGGAGGTGTCTTTATGTGAATGGGGGTGGGAAAGAGTGTAGGGCCCCCTGGCTTCTTGCCTTGGACTACGAGCCCTGTGCAGGCCATTCTCCATTCGTTTTCTCTCCTGCCGCGAAAGAAAGAATTTGATCGACTTCAATTCCTGAGGGGGCATTCCACCCACCCACACACACACGCCCATCTCTGCCTCCGATTGTCATCTTCTTTGCGAATTTAAATATGCGGAAGCTGTGCTCAGGTCATGCTTTAGTTCTGACATTGCTCTTCATTCGATTTCAATGATCCCTCTCGCTTTAAACCTTCCGGAATACTGAGGACCGTTTTTCTTGAATGGACCGAAAACCTTTATGCGTACAAACAGGAACACCTTATAGTCACCAGTCTCGCTCCGCCAGATTGGGAGCATCGCGCTGCATTCGTTAGATCCCCTGTTTTCTCCTTTTGCACGTCATACCCCACGCTTGACACCTTTGAGCTGAGCACATCCAGCAATCAGCCCATCACGACGTGGTTGCTCCAAATCGCTCCATCCGTGCTTTCTTCCTGTGTTCGAAACCAAAACAGTGAGTCCCCACGTGCGCAGCTGGGCCCCCAAAACCACATAGTTCCGTCGGTCGACACGTTTTTACCTCGCTCTCTCCCGGACCTCCTTGCTCTCAGAGTTACTTGGCTTCTTCTTCCAATTTCGCCGGGTCCGCAAATCGCCGCGCGCGCTCTGCTTTCTTTTCTTCCTCCAGCTTCGGATCAGGGATGCCAAAGCGTGCCGCGCGCGCGCGTCGCCGGGCCTCTTCCGCAGCATCCACCACGGGAACGCCTTGCAAAGGTCCCGCTTTCGAGGTACCCTTGCTTTCGATCGCACCTTTTAACAGATTGGAAGCTGTCGCATTGGCTGGTTTAACCACTCCGAAGCGTTCTGCCCGGGCCTTCTTCTTGGCCTCTTCTGACAGCGGAATGCCGAAGCGCTCTGCACGTCGTCGCTTCTTTTCTTCCTCTGTCTCTTCCGTCTTGTCCTGGCTCGCAGGAGCAGTCGTCCCCATCACTGCGGCTGGCGTAGGCATGGAAGCAGGAGCAGATGTAGGGGCGGTTGACGCGGCCGTCTCGGATGCGGCACTGTTCTCGTGGAATGGAGCGCGTGGCTGAGGGGACGGTGCAGTCTTTGTGTGGGATGCGGGCACTGGTGCTGGTGCCGGCGCGGGGGGGGCTGCCGATAAAGGAGGGAGGGCAGCGGGAGGAGGTGCGCCTACATCGTCTTCTTCGTCGATGGCGTCTAACATTTCTGTATCGATTGCATTCTGAAGACGCTCTTGCAGCTCGTCCTTTTTGCCCTTTGTGTCGAGCCCACGCTTGCTCAGTTCCTCACGGAGCTGGTCGACCTTCAGCTTCTTCAAGTCCAAGTCCATTTTGATGCGATATGTATGCGGTACCGGCCCCTGCACTGGAAATGCTGCCGACCCTGTTGTCGTATTTCTTGTGCGATGCCTGGATAAAAGGAAAAATAAGAGAGTATACGTCGTGGCGGAAGAACTTTTATGTCTACAGCTTAGCGTCACTTTACGTGATCAAATGTGCCAGGCAGTTTGACTTGCTGTGCATGTTTTATAATATCGTTTTTACGGGGGTGCTTCCAACGCTAGCGTCTTCTCGCCAAGGAGGGAAAGAAGCAACAGAGTTAAACAGGCAGCAATACTTAATTTTGATCCAATCCTCCCCGACACCGGACCAACCCGCCAGCCATATTGCTTTGGTATCTCAAGCGTGCATTTTCCATCAATGAACCGCAAACAGGGCACGCTGCAGCCTTTTCCTTGGCGTCAAGCAGCCCGGAGGCAGGACAACGTCTTAGCCATGGCCGTCATATGCTGTCTCGATGCTACCGCTTTGAATTGCAACGCCAGGCGCCCGCAACCGACGCCGCACCCTCACTGAGACACACTGACAACACACAAACAGAAAAAAGTGGTGTTGACGAATGGAAAAATGCGCGCGTGCCATCTAAAATTCTGCGCCTTTTTCGTCGCTACCTTGTTGCGCTTCCCCTCCGGCTTTCATGTGCCCACTCCGCAATTAGCAACCTTCAAGTCGATGCGCAACCAATATCATGGGAGCAACAACCCAATAATTTTCGTAACCAAGGATAATGACTGCAGTATCAATAGCCAGAGCGATCCGGAGTTGGCTTTGTCGGAAGTTGATTCCTTGCAAAGGTGCTTGACTCCAGCGGAAATGGAGGACGCCAAAGATGCCAGCGACGAATGGAGGAGAGCAGAGCTAGCCAAAAGTCCAAAAGAGGCGGTTGAGAGGAAGTCCGACAATAAGCTTGTCTCCGAGAACAGAGGGAATTCACGCGGACTGAGTGGCAAGGAGACGGCGTGGGATCAGTTTATTGAAATCCTCGAACCGACCTCCGCTCCTACTTCGTCCGCCTCCACGCCCTCCGCCAAGACTCCAGCCGCCACCACACGGTACTACATGAAGACGCCCGTGCCGTACTACTTCCTTCGCGACGAGCTGGGTGTCAGCGAAAGCAATATGCTGCGTATCTCTCTCGACCACGGGCAAGTCCTCGCTTTGAGCGTGGAAAGGAACCTTCGACCCAAAGTAGCCTGGCTCCGGACTGCGCTGCGTCTTACGCAGCCGGAAGCAGCCGCCTTGGTAGGGAGCAGTCCTGGCCTGCTCTTGCTCAGCATCGAGGACAATCTGGCCCCCAAACTGTCATGGCTACAAGAGGACCTGGGCCTCGCCTTTCGAGACCGGCGCAACTTGATCGTGCGATGCCCGCAAATTTTGACCACCAGCACGGGGAGCTTGCTCATGAAGCTCGCCTTCTTCCAGGATGACCTGGGCATGTCGCAGGCGGACGTCCAGAAGGCCTTGCGCCTTATGCCCGCCCTCCTCATGCTCAGCCTGGACACTCTGATGGACAAGGTCGAGTTCCTGATCGCGGCCTTCTCCATCGAAATCACCGACGTGGGTTCTCTCCTTGTCCGTGCCCCTGCCCTCTTTTTCCAGTCCATTGAAGATGGACTCAAGCCTAAGGCGCGCTTCCTCCGCCGAGACCTCGGCCTCGACCCCCCGGACATGGCGAGCCTCCTCCGCCGCATGCCCCGGGCCCTGAACTACAACGTGGTCCGCCGAGGCCGACCTTTTCTGCAGTACCTGACAGGGCAGCCGCTGAATCTTAGTAAGGAAGAGGTGGCCCGCATGGTCCTGCGGAGCCCCTCCCTCTTGTCCACCGACGTGGGCAGCCCGCGCTTCCTCCACCTGATGGACGCACTCCAAGGTGCCACAGGCCTCACCCCCGGCCCCGCCTTCGCCTCGCTCCTTCAACGCTTCCCCATGGTCCTATCTTTCACAGCCGCTCGCCTCCAGGCCAGCCTGGACGTGCTGGTCCGAGACCTGGGCTGCGACGCCGGAGACGTCGCCCTCGTCCTCCAGAAGCACCCGCAGCTCGTAGGCTACCGGCCGGAGGCCGTCCGCCTCAAGCTCTCCCTGCTCCGGGACGTATACGGACTCGAAGACCTGGGTGCGGCCAAGCCTGCCGTCCTCAAGGCGCCGGCCTTAGTCTCCTACAGCCTGGACACCCGGCTCCGGCCCCGCTTGGAAATGGCGGCGGCGGCGGGGGTGCCGCTTGAGCGGGCGGTTACCTGGCTGCCCTTGACCGAGGCGAAGTTCGAGGAGAGGGTGGGCAGAAGCAGCACCCAAGCCATCTCTTTGGCCGATACGCCGCTCTTGCGTCAACGGCCCAACGCCCGTCTGCGCAAAATCCTCCGGACACCGAAGGCGGTCAAGGGGGCTCTCCTTCCCTGAAGCAGTGTGAGCGCGTGCCAGTGGAAGACACAGTAGCGGGATGGAGAACAAGAGGGAGGAAAGGATGGTGTGATCCGGTCTTTTTAAAATATGGTGAACCCTTTTGTCCAAATAAATCATGTACAGCACGAAAAGTAAATAGCCATAAAAAATTTAGCACACATTTCTTCATGGTCTGGTGTTATTCTCCCCGACGCCGAAAGCTCCAAATCCGCACGGCCTGATCATCCCCTGCCGAGGCCAGTAAATCCGGTCGCACCGGGTTCCATCTCACGCAGTTCACGTCCGCGTCGTGGGCTCCAGGCACGTCGGCCTCGCAGACAAAGCTAGGGGTGTCCAAGGCCCAGCCTTGCGGGTCCTCCACGTCCTCCACGTAAATGCGAATCGCGTCGTCTGCCCCCCCCGAGGCGATGGCCCCGCTCTCCCTGGACCAGTCGACGCTGTAGACGGTGGCCTTGCCGGGGGCCTCCAACCGCGTCAGCTGTCGCCATTTGTCGTAGCGCCCCGCCCCGCCGGCGGCTTTCCACACGATGAGCGTGCCGTCGTCGCTGCAGGACACCATACCGTCGTCCCGACTCCCGATGGACAGGCCCCAGACGGTTGAGGTGTGCCCCTTCAGCGTGCTCACACAGGCCCAGTCGTCCTCCTCCTCCTCCCAGACCTTGAGCGTGTCGTCGTAGCTGGCGCTGAACAAGACGTCTTCACGGGGGTGGAAGCGGACGAACTTCACGTCTTGATCGTGTCCGTGAAGCACGCTTAGGCATTCGAAGTCGTTGTCCTGTAAGCACTCCCAGATCCACACGCTCTTGTCCCGGGAGCAAGTCGCCAGCAAGGTCCCTCCCCGATTCCAGGCCACGCACTTGGCTTCGTGCTCGTGCCCTTCCACGGAGGCCGCCAGCTCCCATTCCATTTCCCTTCCTGCTTGCGCCCTGGACGGCTGCAGCTCCCATATCACGCATGTGGAGTCGAAGCTTACGGCCGCTAGCATGTTTCCGCAAGGGGACCATTCACAGCACCGTACCGTCCGAGTCTGTCCATCCCCTAATGTAGCCAACAAACGCCAAGTGCCGCCCCCCTCTTCTTGGCCTGCCTCTTCCTCATTCCTGTCGTCTTTGTCGCCGTCTTGGTCTGTGCGGGGTCCAGAGCTCAGGGTCGGCGCACCCCAGACCCGTATAGCTCTGTCGCCCCCGCAAGAGGCGAGGTATCTGCCACACGGGCTCCAGGATACATGCCACACTCTGTCTGTGTGTCCTGTCAGCACAGAGAGTCGCTTGAGAGACATTGCGACCAGTCTTGCTGTTGCCAAGTGCCTGGATCCGAAATAGGACCTATCGTGAAAGGGCAGGGGAGTGCCTTAAGGGCAACGGGCTGAGAAGCACTGTGAAAAAGGAAGAAGTAAAATTGAATCGTTTGTCAGCTTCGATGCCCCATGTCACTCAGACTCTCATTTTGAGCTGATCTGAAGCCATGCATGCATCTCAAGTCGATTCACTACAATCAGCTGGACCCCCATTTGTTCAGTCAACAGTCCAGGTACCACCTGGCAGCGGCTCGAGACGAGTGTTCTATCCAATTTGTCTCATCCTGTGTCGCAGCCGACCACAATTGCCGTCCTTGCCGGCTCAACTTCTTTTTTTCCCATCCTGGATGTTCACTTTACAGGTGTAATTTTTGGCTTACGTGTGCTGTGTATAAGTACCGGCTGCTATTCGCGTTTTCGTCCTGTCCTTTGTAGAGGGAACCATCAGCTGATTTGACAACGACACGCACCCCCTTGCATCTATAGACTATTCTCACCGCTTTTCTGCCTGGAAGAGGCGACATCGGCTATGCTTAGCGGTGCACTTAAAATGAGACCATTGTTGGGACGGACGATGGTCACAAGCAGGCAGCAATTGCATCGCTTACCGCTTGCGCACAAGGTATTTAGGGGAAAGCCAGGCATGGGGCGGATCACTTTAATCACTGACCTATACGCATCCACGCTTCGGCACCAAGGAGTCTGTAATGCATACTCTGTTGGCATTAGATACGATAGATACGGAAAGCACATTTCAAATGTTGTGATCGGGTGTTGCTCCTTGGATTCTCAAACGCGTGTCACGGCTCTGCCTCCCAGACCACAACACAGGCGTCGCCCCTCCTGCACCTGCCTCGTTCTCGAGCAGCTCCGCGTCGACGCCTGACCACTGACAGCAAAACGTCCACTGGCAATTCGTCCTCACAGAAACCACCAAGTACGGGGGCGGCGGCTCTAAAGCGGGCCGACAAATACTTGGGACTGAAATTGATGGGAGGGGTACTGGGAGCCTGCGTCGGGGTGGGGGGAATCGTGTACTACTACGCTGTTGCCGAGGACCGCGCGTTAAAAAAAGCCATGGAAGACCCGTCTATCGCGGTCGAACCGCCTCCTCCCGAGTTTGTGCACCCGTACCTGGAGAAACCCTGGTGGTGGCGAGCCCTGTTCGCTATTGGCCGGGCTGTGTATGTGGCCTCTGTCTTCTTGCCCGTCGCGGGGATGGGTCTGGTCTCTGTCTACATATTCCCCGACTCGAAAAAGTGGCGCGAACGTTTCCTGAACGCCTTGATCCGCGGCATGGAGCGCGCCGGGTGCTGCTTCATGAAACTCGGTCAGTGGATCTCCATGCGCCCTGACATGTTCCCGCGCGACGTGGTCAAGACCATGGCCCGGCTCAGGGACGGCGTGCCCCCGCATGCCTTCAAACACACCCAGGAGTCGATCCGGGTGTCCTTTGGCAAGGAGATCGAGGATATATTCGAGTCCTTCGAGGAAACCCCCATCGCTTCCGGCACTGTCGCCCAGGTGCATCGTGCGCGCCTACGGCCGGCGTACGCCATCCACGGCTCGGTTCAGGATGTGGCGGTCAAGGTCCGCCACCCAAATATACTCAACGAGACCTTCCTGGATTTGGACTTGATCTTTGGCTTCGTGGACACCTTCTTTCCGGAGAAATACTCGATGCCCTGCTCCCAGGACGAGCTCACCCACATTCTGCGCCAGCAGCTTGATTTGCAGTGGGAGGCCTACAATTTGTATAAGTTTTCCACCAACTTCAGGCACGAGCTCCAGTCTGGCCTCGTGCATTTCCCACAGGTGAGCAAGGAGCTGTGCTCGGATTCGATCCTGGTCGAAAGCTGGGTGGAGGGAGCGACGATCGCCACTGTCTTCTCGGATATCGAGGGAGGTGAAGAGCACACGTGGTCGTCCAGCAAGACACTGACGGACAATTTCTCGGAGGCGGTCATGGCCAAGAAGAAGCAGCTGGCGAAAGTCCTTTTCGACATGAACGTGAAGATGTTCCTCCGGGATAATTACGTGCACGGGGATATGCACGCCGGAAACTTGATCGTGTCCATGGAGGACGGGCGCGTCACCGTAATCGACGCGGGGCTGATCACATCTCTCAAGCCCGACGTGGCGAACCCTTTCGGAGACTTCTTGCGAGCATTGTGCAATTCTGACGTAGACACGATCGTGAGCAAGATCCTCCAATTCAACGTCGGGAAAGTCCCGGTTGACAAGGCAGCGTTTCGGGACAGGATCAAGGAGATCACGGAGCATTTCAAAAACCAGGATGAAGACGACGACGCTCGAGCTGGAAGCGTCGTGAAACAGACGTCGGCTCCCAGCAAGGTCGGTCGCGATGGGCGCTACGCCTTGGGGGATGTGGTGGGGGAGATCTTGCTGAGTTTGCAGCGCTTCAAAATCGTTTTACGCGGGGACGTGGCGGCATCGATCATGACGATCTCGGTATCGGAAGGCTTGATCTTGCAATTGGACCCCGATTTCGACATGGTGCGGCAAGCTTTGCCATTCTTTGTTCGCTATAAGGGGTGGAGCACAGCCGAAGCTGTGATGCGGGGACGGGAGTCCCCTACCCCAACGAACGCGCCCTCGTCCCCAGAAACTGGACAGTCCACGGTGGCAGCATAACGAGCAAGGGATAAATAAAGGGTCAAGCCTTTGACAATCAAATTGTTTAACTTAAGCCATCAGTGAGAAACCGCAAAGCAAGTTCACACACAACACCCCCAAATCAACAAGGGTCATGTAGAGTCCCGAGTGAGCCCTTTCACATCATGAAGGTTCATGTCGTGAGAAGGTTACAGTTGGACAAGCTACGCCACCCCTCGGTGGCCTTGCTGTGCATTGAAACGTAATTTTGTCTCCGAAGACGACAGACGTGAGCTGGCGACGAAAGAACCAAGTGGAAAGCGTGATGACCAAAATGTTTCATTATATTTGTTTCCTTCCATCTTCTTCCTTCTTGAGACTGTCCGATACATACAAGGCAGGTTTTTCCTTTTTCAGCCTACCCTTTCATTCCTCTGTCCTCCACATTGGATTCTCGGCTTGCACTCCTCCACTTCCTCAGACGCAGTCACATTTTCGGGACCATGCGCGTAAGACAGGTTTTACGTTTCCGCACTCGCTTAGTATTCCCTTGTGTCTTCTGCGTGCCAGTCCCATCCCTGCACATGCCTCCCTCTCAGTTGCCCCATTGATCTCAACGTCTCTCTTATTTCTTTTCGCGTCTTGATTATGCGCACGTGCAGTGCATATTGTCTCATCCTCGACGTGCGCATCCCTTAATGCCTCGCGGATGTCTTTTGTATTTTTGATGTGGTAATTTGCAAGGATCTCAGACTTTGTCTGACGCCACACCATACGGGACCATGGAGGGCCTTCAGAAGACCTTTCGCGTCACCTTGCCATATCGACCCTTCCTCCTCTCTGCACGTCGCGGGAAACCACAAGGGCCTCCTCTACTCCGCTCAATATTTTCCTTTTTCCTCCTTTTCACCGTGGTCAGTTGAAGCATACCTCATGCTGCCGCGGAAAACATCAAAGAATCCCTCTTTTCCCCACGTTCTCAATCGCCGCGCCTTCCTATCCAACCATTTCCATCCTATGAATCGTCAACCATCCTCGCTAATGATGGCGCTCTCTTTTATCTTGTCACATGTCTCTTAACTGCAATTCTTTTGACACATCTTCCACCTACCTTAGAAGACAAAGGTCGCTACCGTCGCCAAGGACGCTAGGGCCAGAGTCAGCACTACCGAAGCCCGCATGCTCCACGCACCAGAAAGATAGTATGTATCCAGACAAGCGCCCGGTTCAAGGGGGGGAGCGTTAGCACAGGGCGTCTTGAAGTCAATCTCGGGACAAAATTGTTGGAGGTCCGTCAAAGAGATGGAGCCGACGCTCGTGGAAAGAGTGTCATTGCTGGTCACGCATTCAGTGACGAAGTTGAAGACCGTGCCGGTACAGCACCCGATGGGCTTCATCTTAGAGCAGAAAGTGGATGCATCCACCGCATTCAGGACGCCAAAAATGTCGGCGAAGCAGTAATTTTTGTTGGTAGGAGACGTGGTGCAGAGGTACTCCAGGGCAATCTTGTATCCGTTGACACCCATGTCATTCACTGTCACCTCCGAGTTCTTAGGAGGGATGCATGCCCCGCTCTCACACGCGTAGGAGCACGGGCAAGGCAAAGAAGGCGAGCAGACTGTGCGGCATTTCGTACCAACACACTTCTCCCCGGAGGCACACTCATTGCACGACTGTTTCAAGATGGAAGCGGAGCATCCCGCGGAGGACATGGTAGAAAGAGTCTTGTGCAAGACGTCGTGACACTGATTGGTGCAAATGCGGTGCATGTTAGCCTGAGAGAAATCATAGCTAGTCTTGCAATTCTCCTGTTTCACCAAGTTTAAGACAGTTTGAGCCATGTCAAAGCACTCCCACAAGTGAGGAGCAAGGGAAGCAGCCAAGAAAGCTCCGCATTCCTCATCCGTCGCACCCAGGCGTCGACCATGCCCCATAAATCCTCCGGGAGAAACTGTTTCTAACTCAAAATCACTGCTCACGAGTCCATGATCTAGTGCGCCCTTGGCACTAGAGAGGCCTGCGCTACTTGTGATGTACTCAGCAATGCCGCGGATTGCATCAAAATCATCCACGTGCATGTCAACGGTGGGCTCAAAGGCATGGCTCAGGCCGAGTAGTGCTGGTGTGAGAAGCAGAAAAGAGGTCTTCTTGAAGATCTGCATATTAAACAGACGTCTTGAGCTAGATGTGATCGCGTAAAGGCCTCTGTACGGTTTACAGAAGATAGTGTCGTACGAGCGCAACACAAGATAAAGGTTGATGTAGCGTGCAACTTCGGTAAGGCGTAGTATGACCTTTCCCTGTTCTTTTATGTAAATATATATTTGGCAGGTATGAGCGTAACAACGCGGGCTTGGATGCGCATGGTGTAGGAGATAACAGTGCCAGACATCGTATCGACTCCAACCCATTAACAGGTTGGCCTCGATGTTATGCCGTCAAGTCATTCCTACTCGATCGGGTCAAAAAGAATATCTTATGCTACACGTGAGGTGTAGGTGCTCCTTGTTACATAGCCTGCATGCGACAGAGCAGCGTTCTGGTATCGATTGCCCTGGATGTTTGCGATGCACCCCCTTCAAGAACAAGTTAGTAGCACAACTATACTTCCTTGACGTGCAGACAGAGATTACGATTTGTAATACAATGCGGAGTAAGTAAGGCATCGATAATGAAAAAGCAGTACCTGCAAAACCAAAGGGAAGCTCTCTCGAAGGTTACGGTAGTCGTCCCACCGTACGTTGAGCTCTCGAAAAAGAGGAAATTGAAATTTCGACGATGCCGTATTGCTCTCTAAGCCTACATACTTCAAGCTGAATCTTCAAAACATCTTGCTGCAGGTAGACATTTTTCTTTAAAAAGCATGTATTTCAAAATAGCATCTACCTGCTTCTTGTATAGCTCGTGTTATTTGCTGGTAAGGAAAGGATCGCATCCCAACCGTCGCATGGAGTGAAAGAAACGGCTTTTCAAATTTAAATTTGTATGCCAGCCTGGCATGCTTTCGGCTTTGACTTATTGGTGACTTCACAAGTGAGTCTTCCGGAACCCACCACATTATGCCAATGCAAGCATAAAATTCTGTGGACTCCATTAATTGCGCGAGAGTTGCGACCATGTTGTACCGCAGGCAGACAAGGATATCTTTCCCACACCAAATTGATGAATTTACGAGTGTTGTGCGGCACCACATGAGTTCATTCTGAGATTAAATTGAATGCGCTCATTTCTACCACTAATACTGACACAATTTGCTGGTTCCGGCTTTAGAATTATGTAGCAATGATGCCCAACGCAATAACAGTCATAACTATGGATCTTGTTCCATAGTTGGCGCAATGTTTATTGTCCCCGTAATGTTTGCTTGACTTTCTTGATGCGTGATCAAGCATGACAATTGTTCTACCCCACTTATCTTTCTCTTTAAAGAAAGATTGGCTCGAAATAGACATCGCACGACATGCGCTCCCAACGGGCAAATTACATGGATACAACGTGGGCATGAATCAAATCACATTTGTGTATACCCCACCGATGCGCCTCAGCCGCACAAACCACCCGCAATCCCTCCCTCTCTTATCCCATCATCATCATCATGCTGCTCCTCGTCTTCTTCGTCAAGAAATTTCGACAACGCAATTATTGACCCAGTGGATTGTAGGTAGTCTACGAGATCAATGCCGCCACCGGCTCCTACAGCTCCTCCTCCTCCTCCCTTAGCATCCGGGCCAAGGCCACCTCTTTCCTCTGCATCGACAAGCATCCTCTCAGCACTAGATTCCGGGACCGACTTATTCTTGTTAGTCTTGTGCGAGGATTGTGGCACGAAGCTTGTGCTCAAAAGCGCAGTTACGTCAACTCTCGCGTCCTCTCGTCTCCGCCCCCTCCGCTTGCTACTTCCTCCGTCGCCACCACCGTTCACTAACGCTGACTCATGTCCCACGACTTCAGTCCGAGGGAACTGCAATGAGGTCGATGCGATGGCTTGAACCCCATTCGAAGGCAGCGCGTTCCTCGAGTCGGTGTGCGAGACATCTTCTCTGTCCTGTGCCGACGGCCCCTTCCTCGTTGTGTCTTCTCTTCCAGCCTTCTCGTGCTCTGATCCTGCTCCTTCTTTGAGCATGTCCTTTCTCCCTCGGCCGCGCTTACCTCCATTAATGTCAGAACGCATCAACTCAGCGCCCGCATGTACCCCCGCGCCCGTAGCTTTAGATTTCTCCCTCTTTTCTGCCCTTCGTGGTGCTGAAGACGGCAACGAATGCTGCATTGGCGGCGCGACCCTGGGGAGGGGAGCCAATGCATCATCCTCAGAGGAGGAGGAGGAAGAGTCCTCGTTTTCTGCCAATGACCCGGCCGATCCCGGTTTTCCCTCCCTTTCCTCGCCCACCGACGCCTTGCCCGTCGTAGACCCCATCTTTTCCTCATCATTGATCTCTTTCCCCCCGCCCTCCCCGCTCCCGGCCTTTCCGCCACCACCTCCCCCTCCCCCAGTTCCCGTCGCCTTGGCCTTTTTCTCCTTCTCTTTCTGCTTCCGCCGGGCCTTCCGGTTCCGCTTCGAAGCTTGCAAAGCCTCCTTGGCCGAAGCCTCTTTCACGCTCATCTCGTTCCAGAGTTCTTCTTGATACGACAAGTGGAACACCGTGCAGTTACATTTAACGCAGACGTAGCACTTGCACTCCCCACAAAACCGGACGTCCGGCGCCTGCTTGGAAAACGTCTGCTGGCAAATCGCGCACGTGACGAAGTGGTCCTTCCAGATCCGCGAGGCTCGTTTTGCGATCCCCGGTTGGCGATGGTGCTCCAGCTCTTCGATCTTCCCGGCCGGGAGCATGGCCGCGTAGGGGTTCGCCGTCCCCGATCTCAAACCTTCCTCTTCCCCCACCTGTAACATCCTTTCTAAGCCCTCCAGCGCCATCATCACCATGTTCGCCTCCCCCAGCAAGTCCCCTAAGACCTGCACACACCCTTGACGCACCAGGAATTCAATTTGGGCGTCCGAACCGCACGAGGTCGCATTCAAGACCACCCAACATGCTTCACTCCGGACCTCTGCGTCCGTCTCGGCGGGAGGCTGGAGGGCGAGTTCCACCAAGAGAGGGATGGCCCCACTGTCCAACACGGTCTGGATCTGATCGCAGGTCCCTGCCGCGATGTTTGAGAGCGTCCAACAAGCTTCTTTTTGAATTTCGCGGTTGCTGTGGCTGATTAGAGCCCGTAGGTATGGTACGGCTCCTGCCTCCAATATATACTGCGTATAGTCCACCTCGTCCTCGGCACAGACGATGTTCCCGATCGTCCTCAACGCGGGCTTGGTCACGCGCCAAGACCGGTGTTGCAAGAGCTCGACGAGCCGCCCGCACAGATTCGCTTCCACAACAACCTTTATGTGGGCGGAGGGTCCGTCACAAAGGTGGGATAGCGCCCAGCAGGTGTGACTCAGAACCTCCGAATCAGGGCACTGAATGAGTGTGAGAAGGACGGGCATAAGCACGGCAATATCCAGGGTGGGCCGCGGCGTGGGGTCGCAGAGATTGTTCAGCGCCCAGGAACCAATACGAAGAACTTTTTGACTACACTGATGCTGGAGGATGCAGTGGACGAGGGGTTCCAACGCTCCGTTGGCCAAGACGGTGTCACGAGAGGCGGCACCCTCCCCCGCGATGTTCCCCAGCACCCAGATGGCCTGTTCCAGCACGTCCTCGTGGGGACTCTCCAGCAACTTGACCAGGACTGGCACTGGATCGTGTCGCAGCAGCATATTCGTGTGCTCGGTGTTGCCTGCCGCGATGTTCGTCAAAGCCCAAAGGGCCTCCACTTGGATTGTTGGGTGGTCGAGCTGGAGCCACTCGAGGAGGCGCGGGATCCAATTTCGCTCCAGTACCTCGTGGATCAGCACTTCCCGGTGCGTGGACAGGAGATTTCGAAGCTTCTTGGCTGCTTGAAGCTGGAGTGCCACGCCTTCGGTTCCATGGTCTCTGCTTGTGGGAGCACGAGCGAGAGGGGCGCTTGCGTCCGCTTTGGCAGCAACGTGGTCTCCGGTGTCTGATGGACTGCAGATTTGGCTGCCTTTTGAGGGAGGTGGTTCGACATTATACGTAGGCTTGGACGCTCTGCTAAGGCCATTTTCAATCTCATCGAGCTCCCGCCGCAATTGCTCCATCTCTAGTGCACTCGTGGCTTGATGTGTATGTGCATGGTGATGCCCTAGGAAATAAGATTTTGGCATGGAAGGATCAATTGGATTATTTGATGGCGTACAAGGCGTATTAGGGGCCAACAATTTGAATCAAGTCCGAGAGGAGGATTTAATCATCAGAGGGTTCCGACACCCCCTCTCTAGATCATATATCCTACCTTCCGTCGTGGGCAGTCGACAGTTTCCCGCAGCTTGTTCCTCCCCTCCATGAGCACCAGAGTCTCCACAATATCCTCCGCTCCAACCGCTGCTCCTGTTGGCCATTCCGTCCGTCTCAAATGCACTGCCACTGCTACCGCTGCTACTTACTACTGCCTCGTTCACCTGGATCAGAAATTAAGTCTTCTCGTCACAACTTGTGGCAAGCTGCTTTGGCAAGCATTTTACTACTAATTTTGTGTGTGAGCTTCGTTTTCACCGCGTGATATAGGTGTTTCCGCACCACAGAGGAGGAAAAGAGATAAATTAGAGCGGACGCTCGTCAAGGAGTCTCCTTGGGACAAGGCAGTATGCTGTCTTCCCGACGATGCGTTTCGGGACCATCAGTCGATAAAATCCAAACGAATACTCCTCAATAAGAAAGTGCATAATATATTATTGAATGGAGCGGTGGAATTCCCTCGGGGGAGTGCCTCCTGTTCCCAAGGAGTACCCTAAAGGGTGCTCCTTGGGTGTCGGCGACGGAGTGGTGGCCGTCGCCGCATGCACGCCTTTAGACGCTCATGCCGTCGGCCTTGGGCGTATATCATGTATGAGACGTACATGAACGCGCCAGCTAGGCTAACTGAGCGACCAAAGCCAAGGGCCATCCCGTATGTGGTACGCCTATTTTACAAGTGTGATTAACAGCCGGCGTGCCGATGGTGTTTCTCGTCCTCCCTGTCGTTCCCGGGACCCCGCGCCGCATGCCCCTTTTCCCCCTGATCCGTTTAGTGAAACCAAGTGCTATGCCTTTTTACTCAAGAAGGTGATCCCACATAATGGTCTTATTGAATACCTTAAGGACTAGGGCAGTGTTAGCATAGATTTAGGAAGATTTCGTCCAAAACATGGTCTGTGAGTCGGAAGGTGTACGTTCCTGTCCATATAAAAAACGAGGCCATATAGATTATTATCTTTTTCTCGAAAATTTCAAAACATGCTTCTTTACTCCACAATTTCTCGGCTTACATTTCGTCTTTTCATTATTCAATTTCAAAGAGGCCCGCCTACTCGAAGGTCACTGCAGCGGAAGAAGAAGCTCAGCGTACATTGTTAGACATTGCGTAAACTCAAGAAGTTATGCATCAGCAACATGATTCTTTATGGTCTTTAAGACTGCCCAATATATATGCTATTCCTCCATGTATACCATCGACATGGGCTTGTACACGAGTTGAGGTGTTTGTTTCACGTAACTCCATATTGCAAAATTCCTTACTCGAAGGAATTGTGACCGCGATACAAAGCAAAAACAAACGACTCTACCACTTAGTGCAGCATTATTCTCTTAGATCCTTTAGATATTTGAAAAACAGATCGCGCTTCCGCTATCATTCGTCAAACATAAAAGAGCTTATGTCTAAGTCCTCCTTTTAGCGGCAAGCGTGATATTCCTTGTCAGCAGTCTTTGTGCCCAAGAAGTCATTTTTAAAGGAAGGCACTTTCTTGAACCAATCCTACGAGAAATACTCAAGGTTATCACAATTGTCCTTCGCTCGTCACTCGAAACGTGTGACAATGTGTTTAAAACGCTCGACCATATCCAACCGGAGTCTCGCGCAAAGTCAATCACTTTACATGTACATCTCGATTTGAATGCTTATCTTTCCATGCAAATAGCTTTTTCATGACGTCCTCAGGAATAGAGTGTCCCAGAATCTCACACAGCTCCTGCTTCGCAACACCTTGCTGATTCTCCCTTGCCACCATTTTTGCGGTGAACTGTTCCATGGTTTTCTTGTTCCGTTCGTACATATACTGCTTCTCTAAAGCTTCCTCTTTATTCTCAAATGTTGAGCGATGGTCAGAAAGCCAGCGGGATCCAAAACCCAGGCGAAGCTGACGACCGTGCGCCCGGATGATATGCCACAGAGCCATATTACAGATGGCTGACTTTTGACTATTGATTTGCAACAAAAATTGTTAATATTTTCATAAGACGAGAGATTTGCATTTTGCTCCCATAGAAAAATATTGAGTCCAAGGAGGACGAGAGGGGCGTGAGGAGGTTTTAAGCAAAGTCATAGAGAAAGCTTGCTGCTCGTGTCGTTGGATACTAACTTGAAGATGGGATTTAGCATAATAGTCAAAGTTATCGATTGCTTCACGGACACATTCCCCTTATACTTCACGCAGGAATTGGGTTTCTTGCCAACAGAACACCGTCCGGGGCCAGCTGCTCGCCGATCGGTCAGTAACGGCTTCCAACGGCTTAAGTTCCCTGCCACGGCATTTTCGCGTTCTTGCAGGTTAAAGCAAAAGAATTTTCTTCCTTGCGTCCTTCTTCCCCCTTAAAATTGGATTATTTATTTTAAAAAAAATACTTACCGCTGCCTCAATGACATTTTACTTCTGACAGAAGGCTGTACTTGACATGCGGTCTCATGTCTTGTACTCGTAAACGTTTACGCCACGACATGACGTCTTCGTCCAACTGTCCCAGTACCTAACGACATGGTAAGAGGAGTAAAAATCGTCCACTTAAGGATCTTGACCAATAATTGCATGGTGATCGCTCCTTATTTGGCACACAGGCTCTTCAGGACAACTTTAAGGATGAAGCCCCCTTTGTCGCGAGTGGCGTGTGTCAAGTTTCTGCATCCTCGCAATCTATAGAGGACCTGAGGATACGAAGGGCAAGGCTTCGGAGGGTAACTCATAGCCCATCCGCATATCCTGCGAAGATGCGGCTTGTGTCAGAGGCACATTTACACATGCCTTCTCAAATGGTTTCTCTGAGCAACTGCCATGTCGTGCCGTACAGTACCGAGTTTCATCGTAGCACGGTACGTTTTCAGCTGAATGCACACTGTGTGTGAATCATTTTTTCAATTCTGGATATCAATATATTGCAGTACTGAAAATTTTTCATTTATTCACTTTCGCAACGCTCTCGGCGCCCACCTCCTTTATCACAGACATTTACTTCATCATTCACAGGCCTCTATCATGACTCGAGTCTCAGTAGTGCAAGTATGCACGATCAGAGGACGCGGCGCCATGCTATCAAACAAGAAGCTCGAATTGAACGACGGCGGACTAAATGCTTGCAAATGCAATATTTAGCTGCCAAGTACCAAACCAGGTGCGTCCCAGACAATCTTTTTTTCTGATAAAGTATTTTAGTGATCTGAAACAGACAGACACTCCAATACTTTTAGGGCGCGAAATTTACGACAACGGCTTCGAGAAGACCGTCAGAAGCAGTACACATGTCTTCTTTCAGCAGTACGGCGCATTCAAGCTGTTTTTCGTCGGCGACAGCTCATAAGAAGGAAAAAAGCGGAGGAAGCTCGAGCCAATCAAAAAGCTGCTCTTATCTTGTGTGACTTCGGAAGGCGAGTGGTAACCATCATGGCAGCTAAGAAAGAGTTGAGCAGACGGGTAAGTACTTCGGCCGGATAATTCTTCTCTCTTAGATAAATTTACATAGTTTCCTTCGCCTTTTCTTTAAAAAAATGAATTTGGAAGAGGCATGTTCTACGGTGTGAAGCAGCAGTCAAAGCAATCAGCACTTGGTGGAGAAAACTTTTGGCAATCCTCCATGCAAGGCGTTTGCGGAAAATATTACTAGCAGAAAGACAAAATCGCCAGGCCCAGTGTAGATTGAATATAGCACTATTTTGTCAATCGCATTTTAGGGGACGGCGGGTACGAAGGTTTGTTGCATTACTCAGACGTCAAGAAATGGAGAGGGCAATAGAAGCGGCAAAATTGGCCGCTGCTCTTGAAGAGGAAAGGGAGCGCCGACAGCGAAAACGAGGAGAGTTACACGGACGGCCATTCCGATAAGCTGAATTGAATAGAGAAATGTTTTAATTTTCTGTATCCATGTAAAAGTAAAAATTAAGGTAGCGGAACAAGCTCGCCAGTGATACTCACCGATACGCGGGAGAATGCGATCGGACGGCTTTCAATGTGCCTTGAAGCAAACATAGTTGCACCGTGCCTCCAACGATTCTTGATTGACTTTTTTTTCTTTCTGCGCTGTGCTTTACCGATTGCCATCGTCGAATCGGTTTGCGTCTTGATCTCATCAATTGGTTCATGTATCTTCAACCGAGCAACCTCCCACCATCCTTTTTTTCCCCTCTCCCACACAGCTCTCGTACCCGCTCCAATTGCTTATCTGCTGCGTTGCCAAAGTCATGTGCCATGGCTGTAAATGTCTCATTGGACCCTCTATGTTGGCCAGTGACCTGTCATGCATGGCTGACGAGGCAAAAAAGGTGATAGCGGGCGGGGCGGACTACTTGCACTTGGACGTGATGGATGGCCACTTCGTACCGAACATAACCTGGGGCCCCCCTGTCATCAAGCACTTGCGAAAACACTGTTCAGACATATTCTTTGACTGCCATATGATGGTGAGCAACCCGGAGCAATGGGTTCAAGAGATCAAGGATGCTGGTGGGGACCAGTACACATTTCATTTGGAAGCCGCTCGAGATCCTGCCGGCCTAATCGAGCAAATCAAGGCCACAGGAATGAGAGTGGGCATGGCCCTGCGACCAGGCACACCAATCGAGGATGCGCTCCCATGGGTGGATTCTGTGGATGTGGTGTTGGTTATGACCGTAGAACCGGGTTTTGGGGGGCAAAAGTTTATGGCGGACATGATGCCGAAAGTGGCGTATTTGCGGGCCAAGTGCCCAGAAAAGGACATTGAAGTAGATGGAGGCCTCGGCCCTGCGACTGTCGATGCCGCTGCCCGAGCAGGGGCAAACATGATAGTGGCGGGTAGTTCGGTGTTCAACAGTGAAGTTCCTGCGAAAGTCATCGCGGCTTTACGGCGAAGCGTAGAAAAACTTGGAAATGGAAAGAGCGAGGAGGAGCTGACTCAGCTCCCATCCTAACAAAGCATTTTAAATGGAAGAGGGACAGCTATAGAAGAAAAATCACAGACATACAGGACATTCTTTTCACGTCTCGTCATCTTCTGTGAGTTGTTTTTGTACTTTACTCCGTCTCCCTTCCCGTTCTTCCCTCTTTTTTTCACATGGCTGCCTCGAGGCCTCAAAATAGCATGCAAACGATTCCAAGTCATGATATCTCCAGCTGCAAATTCAATGCTTGTTCCTCTTGCCAGAGGCCTTCTTGGCCTCTTTCATGCTTGTCGCCTCCTTCCTTTTCTCTTCCTCGAGCGCGCTTCCCTTTTTATTTTTCTTCTTCTTCTTTTCTGCCCGATCTGCAAATGCGATGTCTTTCCCCGCCGCTTCGGTGGAGGGCCTTTCAGTTGACTTGGCTTTGCTCAGAGATTTCTTCCTCTCTGCAACCTCGACGCGATCGACGGCCTTTGCGCTTTTGTTATTTCCTCCTGACCTGCTCTTCCTTCTCTTCTGCTCCCTTTGCTCTTCTGTATCGCTCCCCCCCTCTCCCTTCATGGCAAAAGCCCCCTTCTTCGCCGCTGTCACCACGTCATGTTTTTGCCTTCCATACGCGGCCCCCCCGACCGCTTTTTCTGCGTTTCGGTAGTGCACCACTCCATCCTCCACGTGCAGCAAGTCATGGGTGTCCACAGCACGGTGAAATGCATGCTTTAACGCCTTCTTACTCTGCGTCCCTGCAACACTTCCCTTGGCGGTTCGGGAGCTGGTCCTTTCCAATGCCAGGGCGACAACCTGCTTTCTCAGCTGCCTCAAGGGAACTTTATTCTCCTCCGCCGCCTTCAGAGCCCTCTTGATATGTTTGTGCCAGGAAAACTTGATGTCTCCCGCCACCGTCGCATCGCCTGCCTGAGGATTCTGAAGCGCCTCCCAACTCGCGGCCTCCTCCAGTCTCTGCCGTCGCCGCTTCCTGGGAGGTTCTCCTCCCTCTTGCTTCTCAGACGCTGTTAATAAAATGTCTTTCCGTTTTTTGCTTGCATCTTCCCCTTTTGATCTCTTCTCTTTCTTCCTCTTCTCCTTCTTGATGTAGCCACGCACAGGCAAGCTGCTTTCTCCTTCGCTTTCTGGCTTCACCTCTGCAATATCGTCATCCCCCCACTTCTTGTATCCACCATGACCCGCTCGCACAAAATAGGCGTACAGACCATTTTTAGGCAAACCATCGTCTGTCTTTTTGGGCCCAAAGCCTGAATTGAAACCCAAGCCACCCGTCTTTGTTTTGTAATAAGAAATTGCACAACGTGAATATCAAGAGCTGAAGTTGCCACGAATGGTCTGACTGAAGAGAGGGTGTTGTTCCTTAACAACATGCATGTCCCTACCTTGCCCCGAGGTCGTAGCTTGTCCAATGTATCGTGAAGGCGCTGCATCCTGTCGTCCTCCATGGCTGTCTAGTAGGAAGATCCTCGCGGCCACCAAGGACCAAAACCTAGGCCTTCAATCTGAAAAGCGACAGAAATGAAACAGAATCAATATTTTCATATGTGACGCGCATGTACATGGCGCCATATCAACGCCAGCCGCGGGGAAGAAGACGACGCGCATGCGATCAAGGCAAGCCAAGGTGTTCAGTGGAGGGGAGGAGGTCGAAGGCGTCGTTCTTCTCTTTTTGTCATTGTGCTGCTTTTTGCCGCCGAATCAAGCACAGACACTGACCATTTTCTTTTTCCAATGAGTTACTGGTTCACCGCGCTGTACTTTAAATTTCGTTCGTCCGTGCATGTGGTGGACACAGTTACGGGGTTGCGCGGGGACGGCTGGCTTGATGCTTGACGTAGCCCCTCGCTTCGCATTCTTGTTTGACCACAGTTGACGACACCTATCGTCATTTTCCTAACGTTCAAACCACCCCAAGGGTTTGTAAAGAGATGCGACCGCCTATGCACCGTGGTGGTGGCCGTGGCCCTCCAGGACGAGGCGGCGGCTTCCGAGGAGGTCGAGGTAAGCAACCCAGGAGGATATCCTTTTAATGCGGAAGAGTCCTCGATAACTGCCCTGCTGCGTTTTAAAAAACCAACTCGAAATCAACATCGATACAGGAGGAGGTGGACGATTTGGTTCTGGCCGTGGATACGACGAAGGCCCTCCCGAGCAGGTTGTGGAGGCAGGGGCGTTCGTCCATGAGGTCGAGGGAGAGATGCTGATCAAACTGACGAACGAGAACATCCCTTATTTCAATGCGGGCATTTTCCTGGAGAACAAAACCCGCGTAGGAAAAGTAGAAGAGGTGCTAGGACCCATCAATCAGGTATATTTTACGGTGAAGCCCGATACGGGCGTATCAGCCAAGTCCTTTAAGGCCGAGGACAAGCTTTACATTGGCACGGACAAACTCCTCCCTCTGTCGCGCTTTACCGGTGGGGGCGGTGGAGGAGGCGGAAGAGGACGAGG
>Ga0102934_1000815_pt1 | contig 21476 bp, 21 predicted proteins | sample SalPonR2_A_D1_MG_FD_78175 | JGI IMG/M metagenome (GOLD analysis project Ga0102934, IMG submission 78175) | Salt pond soil microbial communities from South San Francisco under conditions of wetland restoration - Salt Pond MetaG R2_A_D1_MG | ecosystem: Environmental > Aquatic > Marine > Intertidal... | reverse complement strand
TGGCCGCCTCGGCGGCTGGGTCGAGGGCCTCCACGGCCCAGCGCATCGCCATCATCGTGGCCTGGAGGATGTTGACCCGATCGATCAGTTCGGGCTCGGCGACGCCGACCCCGATCGCCATCGCTCTTTCACGGATGAGATCAGCCAGTATCTCCCGCCGGGTCGGGCTCAGGACCTTCGAGTCGGCCAGCCCGTCGATCGGGCGCTCGGGATCAAGGATGACTGCAGCCGCGACCACGGGCCCGGCCAGCGGACCGCGCCCGGCCTCGTCGACGCCGGCCTGGCGCAGATACAGTGTCATTGCACCTTGCCGGAGCTGCTCAGATGCGCCAGCACGGCGCGGGCCGCCTGCTCACCGGCCCCACATGCCAGCTGTTCGCACCAGCGGTTCGACAGCTCGCGATAGGCCGTGCGGCGGTCGGGTTGCTCCAGCCAGTCGATGGCCGCATCGGCCAACTCGCCGGGCCGGGCGGCGCTCTGGATGAACTCGGGGACAAGGGCCTGTCGGGTCAGGATATTAGGCAGAGAGACGTGCTCGCTCTTGACCAGCTTCAGGGTTCGGACCAGCCAGTAGCTGCCCGGGGCCAGGCGGTAGAAGACGACCAGCGGGCAGCCCAGCAGGAAGGCCTCGAGGGTCACGGTGCCAGAGGCGGCCATGGCGACGTCGGCCGCGGCCAGGCCGGTCCGGGTCTGTCCGATCAGCCAGCGCACGCCGGCCTGTTCGAAGGCCTGTTCTTGGTCCCCGGTCAACAGCGCCTGGTCCCCGGCCCGGGCGAGCAGTACCAGCAGTTCTGCCTGCGGCCGTCGCTGCCGAAGGCCTTGCGCTGTCGCGGCCAGCAGCCCGGCGTGTCGCTTCAGTTCAGCGGAGCGGCTGCCCGGCAGCAGGGCAATCACGGTTGAGTTGCTGTCCAGGCCGAGCTCGGTGCGGGCCTCGAGCCTGGTCGGGCCGGTGGCCAGTTGATCGGCCAGGTGGTGGCCGACGAATCTGGCTTCCAGGCCGTGTGGTGCATAGAGCTGGGGCTCGAAGGGGTAGAGCGTCAGCAACAGGTCGAGGGAACGCGCGATTTTCGGGATTCTGCCGGCGCGCCAGGCCCAGACCGAGGGTGAGACGTAGTGCATGGTGGTCATCCCCCGCTGCTTGAGCTGGCGGGCGAGACCGAGATTGAAGTCCGGCGCGTCGATGCCGATGAAGGCATCGGCCTGCCAGTCGATGATGCGCTGGCGGAAGGCACGCCGCAGTCGGACAAGACGCGGCAGATGGGCGATGACCTCGCTCAGGCCCATGACGTTGAGCTGATCCATCTCCAGCCAGGGCACCACACCGGCCGCCTGCATCGCCGGGCCGGCCAGGCCGGCCAGCTCGATCCCGGGATGTTGCTGAAACAGCGCACGGGCCAGATCGGCACCGATCTGATCACCCGAGGTCTCGCCTGCTGCCAGAACCAGTCGCATTTCTCGTCCTGTCGGCCGGGTGGTTGCGTTCAGCGCAGCAGGCCGCGCTCGCTGCTCTCGGCCGATGTGATCATCGCTCCGATGGCCGGTTGCTCGTCCAGTCGCGTGCGCAGCTCTGCCAGCGCTTCATCGCGTTTCAGCCCGCTGCGATAGAGGACGCGGTAGGCATCGCGGATATACCGGATGTCCTCGGCGCTGAAGCCGCGGCGCTTCAGGCCCTCGCTGTTGACGCCGCGCGGGCGCGGCGGCTGGCCCGAGACCATGACATAGGCGGGGACGTCCTGGTTGACGCCGCCGTACATGCCGAGAAAGGCATGGTCGCCGATCTGGCAGAACTGGTGAGCGCCGGAAAAGCCGGCGAAGATCACGTGGTCGCCTACCGAGACGTGACCCGCCAGGGTAGCGCCATTGGCCATCACGATGTGCGAGCCGAGCTGACAGTCATGGGCGACGTGGCAGTAGGCCATCAGCCAGTTGTCATTGCCGAGGCGGGTGATCCCGCCGCCGTCGGCCGTGCCCCGATTGATGGTGACGTACTCGCGCAGGGTGTTTCCGTCGCCGATCTCGAGGGCGGTGGCCTCGCCCTTGAACTTCTTGTCCTGGGGTACTTCACCGATCGATGCGAACTGGTAGATGCGGTTGTTGGCGCCGATGCGGGTCTGGCCGGTAACGACGACGTGCGGGCCGATCCAGCAGCCCGGTCCGATGCTGACCTGGGCGCCGATGATGCTGTACGGGCCGACCTCGACCCCCGGCGCGACCTGTGCGCCGTCTTCAATGATGGCCGTGGGGTGAATCATGGGGCCGGACGTGCTGCGCACAGCAGCTCGGCTTTCGAGACTGTCTTGCCATCGACCGACGCACTGGCCCTGTAGAGCCCCATGCCGCGAACCAGCCGGCTCTGCTCGACTTCGAAGATCAGCTGATCGCCAGGGATCACGATCTTGCTGAAGCGGGCCTTGTCGATCTTGACCAGGTAGTAGAGCTGATCCTTGGCGTTTTCGGCCTGGCGGGCCAGATGGGCCAGGCAGCCCGCGGCCTGTGCCATCGCTTCGAGGATCAGCACGCCCGGCATCACCGGATGGCCCGGAAAATGCCCCTGAAAGAACGGCTCGTTCATGGTGACGTTCTTCAGGGCACGGATCGTCGGTGTTCCCTCGAGCTGGTATTCCAGCACGCGGTCAACGAGCAGAAAGGGATAGCGGTGAGGTAGCAGTTCGAGAATCTTCTCGATATCGATCGGAGTGTGTTCGTTCATGGTGTGGTTTCTTTGTCAGTGGCCTGCTTGTTTTTCAATTCTGGCGATGCGGCGGGCCCAGTCCTCGAGCTGCGTCAGCCGCACGAGGATGCGCTGCCATTGCCGGTGGGGGCGGGCCGGAATGCCGGAGCCGTACTGGCCCGGCTCATGAATGGATTCGAGCACCGTACTCATGGCGGTGATGACTACCTTGTCGGTAATCGTCAGATGACCGCCGATGCCGGAGGCGCCGGCAATCATGCAGTAGCGGCCGATCCGCGTCGAGCCGGCGATGCCCACACAGCCGGCAATCGCGGTGTGGGCTCCGATGTGGACGTTGTGGGCGATCTGGACCTGATTGTCGAGGCGAACGTCCTGTTCGAGCACCGTGTCCTCGATGGCGCCTCGATCGATGGTGGTGTTGGCCCCGACCTCGCAGTCGGGCCCGATGACCACGCATCCCAGCTGCGGGACCTTGATCCAGTGGTCGTTCTCGAAGGCGAGCCCGAAGCCATCGGCGCCGATCACCGCGCCCGGGTGGATCAGGCAGCGTTCATCAATCTGGCAGCCGCGACCGATGAAGACCCGGGCGACCAGCCGGCAGTCGTCGGCAATCCTCACGCCCTCTTCGATCACGCAGCCCGGTCCGATCACGACCCGCTCACCAATCAGGCAGTCCGCCGCGATGCTGACCTGCGGCCCGATGCTGGCGCTGGGGTCGATGTGACAACCCTCGGCGATGCTGGCGGTCGTGTCGATGCCTGCAGCCGCGGTCGGTGCCGGATGCAGGTACGCCGCGATTCTGGCCCAGCTCAGGTAGGGATCGCGGCTGACCAGCCGATTGCCATGAAAACGATCAGCGTGCTGATCGGACAGCACCACCGCACCGGCCCGGGTCGCTTCGAGCTGTGGCAGGTAGTTCGGGTTGGCCAGAAAGCCGAGGGTGTCCGGGCGGGCCTGCTGCAGCGTGGCCAGCGCGGAGATCTGATGGTCGGGATCGCCGTGAAGTTCGAGCTCGAAGCGATCCGCCAGGGCCTGGAGGCTGATCGGGGTCACGGCAGACGACTCCCCAGGGTATCGGCATCGGCCGCGTAATCGCGCTCGAGCCAGGCGATGATCCGATCGGTCATGTCGACCCGGTCGGAGGCAAAGGCGACAGGGCCGGTCAGGACCAGATCGAAGCCACCCTGCTCTGCGACCTGGCGAATGGCGATCTGGATGGTGTCTTCGATGGCGTTCTTCTCGGCCGTGGTCCGGAAACGGATTTCTTCGGCCAGATCCTCGCGCCGGCGATCGATGGAGCGTCGAAGATTGCGAACTTCCCGCTCCAGATCCTGGCGGGCGACAGACTCGACGTCGCCCATCGCGAGCATCCTTGCAGTCAGCGCCTCGACTCGAGCCTCATCGGAGCTCAGAGCATCGTAGCGCGGTCGGAATTCTTCATCGAGAGCCTCACGCGCGGCGATCAACTGCGGGGCATTGTCGAAGAGACGAACCATATCGACGAAGCCGATGCGCATCTGCCCGGCTGCGTCCTCCTGGGCCGCTGCGGCGGGGATGGTCAGCCCAAGGATCATGGCAATGACGATCAGGCGAGTCAGCTGCCCCACGGCGCAGGCTCTGCGGCCGCGGCAGGCATTTGACTTCATCGCGGTGAATCGCATGAATCGCTGACATTCCAGTGACTAGAAAATATTTCCGAAAGTGAACTGCAGGACCTGGGTATCGTCGCCGTCCAGCTGTCGGAGCGGTGTCGCCAGGTTGATGATAATCGGTCCAATCGGTGCACGCCAGGTCAGCGACAGGCCGGCCGAGGCGCGCAGCAGGTCGACGTCGAAGCTGTCCCAGTCGCGATAGACGTTACCAACGTCGACAAACAGTGCCAGTCGCGTGCCCGGGACCTCGACGAAGGGGATCGGGAAGGCCAGCTCCAGACCGCTGACAACCTTCAGGTCACCACCCACTGATCGGCAGTCCTGGTCCTTGGGCCCGAGCGAGTTGTCGTCGAAGCCGCGGATATCGCCGACGCCGCCGCCGTAGAAGTGCTCGTAGAAGGGCAGGCCGGCATCGAAGGTGACGACCTCTTCGAGCAGACAGCTGCGTCTTGAATTGGGATTGATTTCGGGGTCGATCGGCTCGATGCCCAGTTCCTCGTCGTAGTCGTCGTAGGCATCGCCCCAGGACACCTCGCCGCGCAGGCCAAGCGAGAGATTCCGGGTCAGGGGCCAGTACTTGCGCAGCCGGTAGTTCAGCTTGTAGAAGTCACGCGTGCTGCCGGGCAGGGAGACTTCGGCGGTGAACTGATTGAGCGAGCCACGGGTCGGATTGAGGAAACCGTTCCGGCTGTCGCGTGACCAGGTGGCATCCAGGCGGTAGGTCGTGATCCGACGCTCGCGACTGGACACGAAGCCGTCACCATCGGCGTCGAGGGAAATCCCCAGCGGACGCTCGGCGAAGCTGACCAGGATCAGATTGCCGTTGTCGTCGAGGACCGGGTTGCCCTCTTCATCGCGCAGGAAGTCACGCAGGAGATTGATATCCGCCCTCTGGGCCGAGCCCCCGAAGCGCAGGAACTGCAGCTCGGTGATCGGGAAGCCGAAATTGACGCCGAGTGCGGCCTGGCTGGTCGAGAATCGGGAAATGTTGTCATTGCCGCTGCCGAGCGTGTCGAACTCGCTGTAGCGCAGGAAGAAGCCGGCGGACACGCCATCGTCGGTGAAATAGGGGTTGGTGTAGTTGATGCCGGCCTGGGTCACGATGCTGCTGCGCTGGACCTGAAAGCCGACTCCCTTGCCGGTGCCGAGGAAATTGGCCTGCTCGATCGCAATCGTCGCGATGATGCCCTGGAACTGCGAATAGCCCAGTCCGACCTGAAAGCTGCCCGAGGGCTGCTCTTCCACGCTGACGGTGATATCGACCTGATCCTCGCTGCCTTCGACCGGGACGGTCTCGAAGTTGACGTCCTCGAAGAAGCCCAGGCGCTGGAGGCGCTGACGCGAGCGGTCCAGAGCGAGCTGGGAGAACCAGGCGCCCTCAAACTGACGCATCTCGCGGCGCAGGACTTCGTCCTTGGTCTGGGTATTGCCGGAAAAGGAAATGCGCCGTACATACACGCGCTTGCCGGGCTCGATAAAGAAGGTCAGGTCGACCTCGCGCGTGGCCCGATCAACCCGCGGGACCGGATTGACGTTGGCGAAGGCGTAGCCGATGTTGGACAGGATGGCGGTGATGTTCTCCATGCTCTGTTCCAGGTCGCGGCGGGAGAAGACATCGCCGGCATTGACCTGGACGAGCTGGCGCAGCGTCGATTCGGGCAGGATGAGCTCACCGGTCAACTGCACGTCGCTGATCCGGTAGACCTCGCCCTCGCGAACGTTGGCGGTAATGAAGATGTCCTGCTTGTCCGGGCTGATCGATACTTGAGTCGATTCGATCGCGAAGTCGACATAGCCGCGGTCCAGATAGTAGGAGCGCAGGGTCTCCAGGTCACCGGACAGCTTTTCCCGGGTGTAGCGGTAGTTGTCGCGCCAGAACAGCAGGCCACGTCGATCGGCTGATTCGAAATCCTCGCGCAGATCCTCGTCGGTGAAGGTTTCATTGCCAACGATATTGATATGGCGGATACGCGCCTGCTTGCCTTCGTCGATGTCGATCGACAGGGTGACGCGATTGCGCTCGAGACGGGAGACCTGGGGATCGACGATCGCGGCGTAGTGGCCGCGGCTGTGGTACTGGCGGACCAGTTCCTGCTGGACCCGATCGAGTTCGAGCGGATTGAAGATCTCCCCCTCGCTGATGCCGATGCTGGCCAGGGCCGGCAGCAGATCCTCGGTCTTGAGCTGACGGTTGCCGTCGATGGAAATCGAAGAGATCGCTGGACGCTCGGCGACGGTGATGATCAGCACGTTGCCGTCACGGTCCAGACTGATGTCGCTGAAAAAGCCGGTCCGGAACAGGTCGCGAATCGTGGCCCGACCCAGGGAGGGCGTCAGGGTATCGCCGACCTCGACCGGAATGAAGCTGAAGACATTGCCTTCGGAGATTCGCTGCAGGCCGTCGACCCGGATGTCATCGATCCGGAACGTCTCGGCGGCCAGGGGGGCCGACAGGACGGCCAGGATCAGTAGAAGGCAGAGCTTTTTCATGAAAAACCTTGGGCTTGAGTCATTGCTTGCTCGCGCCCGACACCGTCCGGTCGGGGCATGCGAAGTTTAGGTGAAGACACGTAATATATCGTTAAATATGGCCAGGCTCATCAGGCTGACCACCAGCAGCAGGCCGAGGTACTGGCCGGCGACCTGAATCTGCTCCGAAACCGGCGAACCCTTGATGATCTCGATGAAGTAATACAACAGATGACCTCCGTCGAGCATCGGGATCGGCAGCAGGTTGATGATCGCCAGCGACAGACTGATCAGACCGAGGAAGAACAGAAACCGGGACAGCCCCAGCCGGGCCGAGCTGTCGGCCATCTGAGCGATCGTGATCGGACCGGACAGATTGCTCAGGGAGGCCGACCCGGTAATCATGCGACCCAGGATTCCCAGCGTGGCTGCGGTCAGCCGGCCGGTCTCCCTGAAAGAGGCGCCAACGGCCTCGATCGGCCCCATCTGCAGGACGAAGAAACTCCGGTCGAAGCGCGCCTCGAGCGACGCGTCGGCCGGCGGCGCGCCGATTCCCACCAGGGGGCGACCGTCAAGGATTTCGGGCTGGATTTCGACCTCCCAGGTCCGACCGGCCCGCGCCATCGACAGGGTAAGGGCATTCATGCTGCCGTCCGGATTGACCGAGCGCGTGCCGATTTCACGGGTGATGTCGCGCCAGCCCTGCACCGGCACCCCGTCGATCGCGGTGATCCGATCCCCGCTCGACAGACCGGCGCGGGCGGCGGGTGAATCCGGTGATATCTGTCCGATCACCGGTTCGAAATCCGGTCGCCAGGGGTGCAGCCCGAGTGACTGCAGCGTGTTCTCTTCATCGAAATCCGGCCCGAGCTGGGCCAGCGGCAGGGCGATCGTACGCTGGCTGCCGTCCAGGTCGGCCACGGTCAGCTGGATCGAGCGCCGATCCAGCGACGGCGGAATCAGGCGCAGCAGGGCATGGGTCCAGGTCTGGACGGGTTGTCCGTCGACTTCGAGGATGAGGTCATCTTCCTGCAGTCCGGCTTCGGCCGCCATGCCGGTCGGCGGATTCAGCACCGGACGGGTCTCGGAAATGCCGATCACGAACATCAGCCAGAAGGCGGCCACGGCAAAGATCAGATTGAAGATCGGGCCGGCAGCAACGATGGCGATGCGCTGGCTGACCGGTTTGCGGTTGAAGGCCGCATCGCGCTGCTCCGGCGCCACCGGACCCTCGCGCTCGTCGAGCATCTTCACATAGCCGCCGAGTGGGATGGCGGCGAGCCGGTATTCGGTGCCATCGCGGGCCGTCCGCGACCACAGGGCGCTGCCGAAGCCGACGGAAAAACGCAGCACCCGCACGCCGCAGCGACGGGCCACCCAGAAGTGTCCGTACTCATGGAAGGTGACCAGCAGCCCGAGGGCGACGATCAGCCAGAAGATCGGTCCGAGTATGTCCATGTCAGCGTTCGTTTTCGTCCTTTGAAGCCGGAAGGTCGAGCGCGGGCCATCCAACCCGGACACTCACGGTCCCCATTGTATCGGTTCCCGTTGGACCCGTTGACAATGCTGGGGTTCGCTCAGGTTTCCTGGTCGCTCCGCTGATCCTGCAAAGGCGCCATCGCGCCCGCAAGGGGTCATTCATAGTCTCCCTAAGCGGAAAGATATGCGACCGCGAGGGCGAAAAAGGGCAGGGCCGCGCCGAGGCTGTCGATCCGGTCGAGGATGCCGCCGTGGCCCGGCAGCAGATGCGAGCTGTCCTTGATGCCCTGCTGCCGCTTGAGCAGGCTGATGAACAGGTCGCCGCCAATGGAAATACCGGCAAGCACCAGTGCAATCCCGGCAGCATGCAGGGGGCTGAACGGAACGCCGGGCAGGATCAGGCTTGCCAGGGCGCTGATGACAACGGTCGACACCATGCCCCCGGCGACGCCGGACCAGGTCTTGCCCGGGCTGATCCGGGGTGCCAGCTTCGGGCCACCGAAGTGGCGGCCGGTGAAATAGGCACCGGTATCGGCCGCCGCGATGATCACGATGAGCATCACCACCAGCCAGGCGGATTCACGCTGCAGCCAGCTCAGGGCCAGCCAGGCAGCACCCAGAATCACGGCCAGCACGGCCAGTTTGATGACGCGCCAGCTCACCGATGCCTGATCGCCGAAGGTGGGGCGCGACAGCCAGCCGATCAGGAAAAGCCACAGCAGGGCGGGTGCAATCAGCAGCTGGGGAATGGTCTGGTCGCGGCCCGCCGTGCTCGGGGTGATCGGGGTGATCGGGTGGGTCAGCTCGAGCGCGGCAGCTGCGGCAAGGCCGGTCAGTAGCAGCAGGCCGCCAAAGGTCCAACGCGCGACCGGCTGACGAAACCCGCCAAGTTGCCCGGCCTCCCAGCCGCCGATCCCGAGCATGATGATCGCGGCGATAGCGGCAAAGACAGGGGGCGGGGCTGCGAACAGCAGGGACAGGAAGGCCGCGGCGATGATGACCGCAGTTACGATCCGGGCCCTAAGCATTCTGGACCTGGCCCAGGCCTCCAAAACGGCGGTCGCGTCCGGCGAAATCAAGCAGCGCCTCCTCCAGGTGTTCAGCCGAGAAGTCTGGCCAGAGCACGTCGGAAAAGTACAGCTCGGTATAGGCCAGCTGCCACAGGAGAAAGTTGGAGAGACGACGTTCGCCGCCGGTCCGGATCAGCAAGTCCGGCGGCGGGGAATCGCCCAGAGCCAGAGCGCGGTGCATGCGGTCCTCGGTGATCGCCTCTGGCGCCAGACCCTGGTCGCGGACCGCTTCGGCCAATCTGCGGGTGGCCGCGACGATATCGGCCCGACCACCGTAGTTCACAGCCACGTTCAGGATCAGTCGCTGGTTGTTCTCGGTTCGCTTTTCTGCCCGGCGCATGCCGTCGCGCAGGGCCGGATTGAACGCGCTTCGATCGCCGACAAAGCGAATCCGCACGTCGTTCTCATCGAGCTCCCGAACTTCCCTGGTCAGCGCGCGCATGAACAGCTCCAGCAGCTGCTTGACCTCCATCGGCGGACGTCGCCAGTTCTCGCTGGAGAAGGCGTACACGGTCATGTAGGGAATGCGCCGTCGTGCCACGGCCTCGACTGCGCGCCGCAGCGCGTCGCTGCCGGCCTGGTGGCCATGCGAACGCGGCTTTCCCTGCAGGGAAGCCCAGCGGCCATTGCCGTCCATGACAATCGCCACATGCTGCGGGAGAATGATCGGAGCGTCCACGGGGATCAGATTTCCATGAGTTCCCGTTCTTTCTTGCCGATCAGCTCATCGACCTGGCCGACGTGCTCGTCGGTCAACTGCTGGATAAGGGTCTCACCCCGACGGACATCGTCTTCGGTGAGCTCCTTGTCTTTCAGGAAATCCTTGAGCTGGGAGTTGGCGTCGCGGCGGATATTGCGGATCGCGACCTTGGCCTGCTCTCCCTCGGCGTGAACCACCTTGACCAGATCGGCGCGCCTTTCTTCCGTCAGAGCGGGAAGCGGGACGCGGATGTTGTTGCCGGATGTGGCCGGGTTCAGGCCAAGATCCGAGGTCAAGATGGCCTTCTCGATCTTGCCGACCATGGACTTGTCGAAGGGCACGACGCTCAGGGTGCGGGCATCTTCGGCATGAATGTTGGCCGCCTGATTCAACGGCACTTGAGAGCCGTAGTAGTCGACATTCACATGCTCCAGCAGGCTGGGATGGGCTCGACCGGTTCGAATCTTCGCCAGTTCAGCGACCAGCGCGCTGATGCTTTTGCTCATCCGTACCTGAGCATCTTTCTTGATGTCGTCGAGCATGGCTCACCTCTGAATCAACGGAAATCTTGGGATAACGCGCAATTGTAGCGGGACGCGCCCGGCCGTGCATGCCGACAGCAGCGCATCAGCGCCCAAGCGGATACTTCGGCTCAGTGCACCAGCGTACCGACGCTCTCCCCACGGATCAGGCGATCGAGGCTGCCGCTCTGGTTCAGATTGATGATGCGAATCGGCATGGACTGGTCGCGGCACAGGACAAAGGCGTTGGCGTCCATGACCGCAAGCTTGCGTTCGATGACCTCGTCGTAGCTCAACTCATCGTAGCGGGTGGCGGTCGGATCCAGTGCCGGATCGGCCGAGTAGATGCCGTCCACCTTGGTTGCCTTGATCATCAGATCAGCGCCGATTTCGACGGCGCGCAGGCTGGCAGCGGTGTCGGTGGTGAAAAAGGGATTGCCGGTGCCTGCGGCAAAGATCACCGCCCGGTTCTTTTCGAGATGCCGGACCGCGCGGCGGCGGATGTAGTCCTCGCAGACCTCGCGCACGGAGATCGCCGACATGACCCGGGTAGTGACCCCGGCACGCTCCAGGGCATCCTGCAGGCCGAGGGCGTTCATGACCGTGGCCAGCATGCCCATGTGATCGCCGGTGATACGATCGATGCCCGAGGCTGCCAGGCCCTTGCCGCGGAAGATGTTGCCGCCGCCGATCACGATGCCGATCTGAACGCCGGACTGGACGACATTCGCGACCTCCCGGGCGATCCGGGAGGACACCTTGGGGTCGATGCCGTAGTCCAGCTCACCGAGCAGGGCCTCGCCACTGATCTTCAACAGAATTCTTCGAATACCTGTTTCGCTCATGGCCACACCCTCCCGTCAGGTCTTTGAGTTGAATCAGCTGCCGCGTGCCTGCTGCATGACCTCTGCGGCAAAGTCGGTTTCTTCCTTCTCGATGCCTTCTCCGACCTCGAGACGAACGAATCCGATCACGGATGCGCCCTTGTTTTTGAGCAGCTGACCGACCGTAACATCACCATCCTTGACAAAGGGCTGGCCGGTCAGGGTGATCTCTGCCAGGTGCTTGTTCAGTCGACCTTGTACCATCTTTTCGATGATCTCGGCCGGTTTTCCGCTGTCAGCAGCCTGCGAGACGAGAATTTCCTTCTCTTTCTCGAGGACGTCCGCCGGAACGTCGGCTGCGTCGCGGAATGCCGGATTCAGGGCAGCGACATGCATCGCGATATCGCGGGCCAGCTCCTCATCGCCACCGCTGACACCGACCATGACGCCGATCCGGCCGGCGTGGATGTAGGTGCCGACCGCGCCGTCTTCGGCCTTCATATGCGCCAGTCGGCGAATCTGGACGTTTTCACCGACCTTGGAAACCAGCTGCTGGCGGGCGTCTTCGACGGTGCTGCCGCTGGCCATCGTTTTTGCTGCGAGCGCCTCGGTATCGGCACTGTCAAGCGCCAGTGTCGCCACCTCTTCGGCGAAACCGCGGAAGTTGTCGTCCTTGGCCACGAAATCAGTCTCGCTGTTGACTTCGACCAGGACGCTGAGCGTGCCGGTAGAGGCCTCGACAATCGCGCCTTCGGCGGCAACGCGAGAGGCCTTCTTGTCGGCCTTGGCCAGTCCGGACTTGCGCAGATGCTCAATGGCGGCATCGATGTCGCCGCTGGTCTCGACCAGGGCTTTCTTGCATTCCATCATCCCGGCGCCGGTGCGCTCGCGGAGTTCCTTGACTTGTGCTGCAGTAATACTCATGACGGTTCCCTAAATCTTGTGTATTCGAGTCGAGTTCGGCAGCCCCGCTGGCGAGGCTGTCATCGGTCAATTCCGGCCGCCGGGATCACCGGGTGATCCCGGCAGGCCTCAAGCAGGAACGAAGGGACTCGAAGCCCTTCGTTCGATGGTCAATCGTCGTCTTCAGCGGCTGGCTTGGCAGCGGCCTTCTTCTTCTTGGACGCCTTTTTCTTGCCGGTTTTCTTCGGCGCCGGCTTCGACTCGTCCTCGGACGACTCGTCGCTGTCGACAGCTGCTTCTTCCTGCGCCGGGGCCTGTTGTTCAGCAGGCGCAGCTTCTTCCTTTGCCGGAGTCGCTTCGTCGGCGGTCGCTGCAGATTCTTCTGCTGCTGCCGCCTCAGGCGCCGACTCGGGCTCATCTGCCTTGGACGCCGCCTTCTTCTTGGCGGTCTTCTTGGTGACCTTGGCGGCTGCCTTCTTCTTGGCGGTTTTCTTCGCCGGGGCTGAGCCCTCGGCCTGTTCGACCGGATTGCCGTCGGCGTCCAGCTCGACGAATTCGTCGGCGTCACCGGCCGGAATCGGCGCAGAGGCCCGACCCTCAAGGATCGCGTCGGCTGCGAGCTGCGCATACAGACGAACGGCGCGGATCGCGTCGTCGTTGCCCGGGATCACATAGTCGATGTTCTCGGGCGAGTGATTGGTGTCGACCACGGCAATCACGGGAATGCCGAGCTTGCGCGCTTCGGCGACCGCGATGGATTCGTGACCCACATCGACCACGAACATGGCATCGGGCAGGCCGTTCATGTCCTTGATGCCGCCGAGGCTGCGCTCGAGCTTGTCGCGTTCACGGGTCAGCTGCAGCACTTCCTTCTTGACCAGGCGCTGGAAGGATCCGTCGGTCTCCATCTGCTCGAGTTCCTTCAGGCGATTGATGGACTGTTTGACCGTGCGGAAGTTGGTCAGCATTCCGCCGAGCCAGCGGTGTGAAACGTACGGGCTGCTGCAGCGTTGCGCCTCTTCGGCGATGGCCTGACCGGCAGCGCGCTTGGTGCCGACGAACATGATCTGCCCGCGACGGCTGGCCAGGCGGCTCATGAAATCAAGAGATTCCTTGAGCAGCGGAAGCGACTCTTCGAGGTTGATGATATGAATCTTGCCCCGGGCGCCGAAGATATAAGGTTCCATCTTCGGGTTCCAGTAGCGGGTCTGGTGGCCGAAATGCACGCCGGCTTCGAGGAGCTGGCGCATGGTGACGTTAGGCATGTCGTGATCCTTGGATATATGCTGGACATGGATCGCGACCCGACAGCCTTCCCGGCTGTTCAAAGCGGGTCATGGTGCTGCGATCAAGATGTCCGGGGTTTGAGCCTCCGCCCATCCCGGTCCTGCGAACCTTGAAAATGCCCCGCGTGCCGACCTTTCAGCACTCGAACACATCCTCGCGGCAACCCCGCGGCCCGTGACGATGAGCGTGTGTATTTGCCTGTCGACCACAAAGCGATCGACAAAGCCCGACGATTATAGCAGCAGGCAGGGCGTGAATGGAATACCTCAGCCGGCTCGGAACCTGAGTGATGGATGCCCGCTCGAAATGCTTTGATTCCCGGACTTCCTTATAATCATTCCCGTTCCCTCCAAGCTTCCATTCCGATGCTTCAACTGCTCAGCGCCTATCAGTTCATTTCTCTGGATCAGCTGCCGCTGCAGCGCGCGCGAATTCTTCATCACGCTGGCGATCTCGGTCTGAAAGGGACGGTGCTGATCGCCCCGGAGGGCATCAACTTCAGCCTCGGTGGACCGCGTGATGCGCTGGAGAACTGGCTGGGCTGGGCAGGCGAGCATGTTGGGCTCGATGCGCCGGTAGTCAACTGGCAGACCGTTCGAGCGGTCCCCTTCCTGCGCCTCAAGGTGCGGATCCGACCCGAGATCATCACCTTCGATCCCACGATCGTGCCCGGCGATGTGCCCACGGGTCAGGCGCTGCCGCCGGAGCAGTGGCATCGCCTCATCGGCCAGGAGGGCGTGCAGCTGGTCGACACCCGCAACCAGTATGAATTCGAGCTCGGCAGTTTCGAGGGTGCGCGCGACCCGGCGACCGAGCGCTTCACCGAATTCTGCGACTGGGCGCTGAACAACCTCTCTCCGGATCGCCCCGTTGCCATGTTCTGCACCGGTGGTGTGCGCTGCGAAAAGGCCAGCGCCTGGCTGCTCCGGCACGGCTACGATGAGGTCTATCAGCTCGAGGGCGGCATCCTGAACTATCTTCGATCGATTCCGGAGTCCGAGTCGCGCTGGAAAGGCGAATGTTTCGTCTTCGATGATCGGGTCAGCGTCGATCACTCGCTCGAGCCGACCGGTCGTCCCGTCTGCGCCGGCTGCCGCCGACCGGTCGAGGGTCTGGCGCCGGACGCGATGCCGCCGGTCGATGCGACGGGCCACTGCGGCCTGTGTTCGGAGCATTTCGATCCGGCCCGGCTGGCAGGACTGCGCGAGCGCGTCCGTCAGATCCGCCTGGCCCAGGCGCGGGGTGAAAGCCATCTCGGCCCCCAGCCTGAAGCGCTGGAATCATGACGGCAGGTCTGTCGGCCTCGGCAATCGAGCCGCCCGTCTGGCTGCCTGCAGCGCTGCACGGCGGGTGGGAGCTGCTGGCGGCCTATCCATTGATCCTGGCGGCAGTTGTGATCCTTGTGGGGCTGACGGTGGCGGTCATCGGACGGGCCAGCGTCCTGCACTGGGGGGGAAAGATCACCGCGCGCACCAGCAGTGATCTGGACGAGCAACTGCTGCGAATCGCGGCCAACGTGGCGGCCCTGCTGCTGACCTACCTTTCCCTGGCCGTTGCCGTGCAGGTGATCGGCTTCAGCGACCGGGTCGAGCAGATCATCCTGCGTATTCTGATGAGCCTGCTGATCCTGCGCCTGATGATTTCGGGCATGCGCGCCTGTCGGGTCGCGCTGGCCCTCCTGGGTAGGCTGCGCGATCGCTTCAAGATTATCGAAGAACGCACCCTGCCGCTGTTCGACCTGATCGGCACCCTCGGAATCGTCGGTCTGGCGGCCTACGCCCTGCTGATGGTCTGGAACATCAATCCGACCGCCTGGCTGGCGTCGGCCGGTGTGGTCGGCATTGCCGTGGGCTTTGCCGCTCGCGACACCCTGGCCAATCTGTTCGCCGGGTTCTTCATCATTGCCGATGCGCCCTACAAGCTGGGCGACTACATCGTCCTGGAGACCGGCGAGCGCGGTGAGATCACCAAGGTCGGTATCCGCTCGACCCGGATGCTCACTCGCGATGATGTCGAGATCACGGTGCCCAATTCGGCGATGGCCAATGCCATGGTCTACAACGAGTCCGGTGGGAAGTGGACCAAGTTCAGGATCCGGCTCAAGATCGGCGTGGCCTACGGCTCGGATGTCGATCAGGTGGTCGAGCTGCTGGAGAAGATCGCCACCGACCACGAGCGGGTCTGCGATACGCCCACGCCTCGGGTGCGGATGCGCGGCTTCGGCGATTCCAGCCTGGATTTCGAACTGCTGTGCTGGGTCAATCAGCCCTCCGAGCGCGGCCTGGTCAGCCACGAGCTCTACATGAAGATCTACAAGGCCTTCGGCGAGAACGGGATCGAGATTCCGTTTCCGCAGCGCGACGTCTGGATGCGCGAGAGCTCCGAGCCCTGACCGTGCCGGGACCGTGAATAAGGATTCCAGAGAGAAAAAAGGATCCTTTTCTTTCTCGGTGCCCTCAGAGTCCCCGTGCTGAGCCGGTTGTCTGTTTGCGGCAGGTACCCCGGATCGCTTCAGGTCAGCTGAGAGACGACTTTTTCTAGCGCGATTTCGCTGTTGTCCTGTCCACGGCGGCGGTATTCGATCACGCCACTGTCGAGGCCACGATCGCCAACCACCAGCACGTGCGGAATGCCCAGCAACTCGGCGTCGGCAAACATCACCCCGGGTCGCAGCGGGCGGTCGTCCATCAGCACCGATTTGCCGGCAGCGGTCAGCTCCCGGTAGAGCGTATCGGCGGTGTCGCGCACCCGGTGCGACTTCTGGTGATTGAGCGGCAGGATCATGATGTCGAAAGGCGCGATCGGCTCGGGCCAGATGATGCCGTTGTCGTCGTGATTCTGCTCGATCGCGGCGGCGACGATGCGCGAGATGCCGATGCCGTAGCAGCCCATCAGAGGGTGCTGGCCACGGCCGTTCTCGTCCATGACCACCGCGTTCATGGACTTCGAGTACTTGTCGCCGAGCTGGAAGATGTGGCCGACCTCGATGCCGCGGATCAGTTCCAGTGTGCCCGAACCGTCTGCGGCCGGATCGCCGGCCTGGACCTTGCGCAGATCAGCCACATCGGGTAACGGCAGATCGCGCTCCCAGTTGATGCCGAAATAGTGGAACCCGTCTTCGTTGGCGCCGGCGCCGAAATCGCTCATGGCTGCAACGGCCCGATCGATTACCAGCGGCAGGGGAAGTCCGACCGGACCGAGGCTGCCGGGGCCGGCCCCGATGGCTGCCCGGATTTCTTCCTCATCGGCCATCCGCAGCGGTGCCCCGACCTGGTCAAGCTTCTCGGCCTTGACGGTATTGAGTTCATGGTCGCCGCGAACCATCAGAGCAATCAGCGCATGTCCGCTGTGCTCGGAGGCTTCGACGATCAGGGTCTTGACCGTTTTCTCGATCGGCTGGTCGTGCTGTTCGACCAGTTCGGCGATGGTCCGGGCCTGCGGTGTCGCGACCTTTTCCATGACCCGGGCGGGTGTCGCGCGATCACCTGGTGAGAGGGCTTCGGCCAGCTCGACGTTGGCCGCGTAGCTGCTGCCCGGGACATGTGCGATCTCGTCCTCGCCGGAATCGGCCAGGACGTGGAATTCATGCGAGACCGCCCCACCAATCGCACCGCTGTCGGCTTCCACGGCCTTGAACTTCAGCCCCAGGCGTTCGAAGATCCGGCTGTAGGTCGCGTGCATCACTTGATAGAACGCATCCAGGCTCGCTGAATCCATGTGGAAGGAATAGCCGTCCTTCATCAGGAATTCTCGCGCGCGCATCACCCCGAAGCGTGGCCGGATCTCGTCGCGGAACTTGGTCTGGATCTGGTAGAAACAGATCGGCAGCTGCTTGTAGGAGCGCAGCTCGCCGCGTGCGAATTCGGTGATGACTTCTTCATGGGTCGGGCCGAAGGCAAAGGCGCGCCCGGCCCGATCGGTGATCTTCAGCAGCTGCGCGCCGAACTGGTCCCAGCGATCGGTTTCCTGCCACAGTTCGGCTGGCTGCACCGCGGGCATCAGCATTTCGAGCGCTCCGGCTGCGTCCATCTCCTCGCGCACGACCTGTTCGACCCTGCGCAGGGCCTTCAGACCCAGCGGTGTCCAGCTGTAGATGCCGGAAGTCAGTTTGCGGATCATGCCGGTGCGCAGCATCAGCTGATGCGATGCGATTTCGGCATCAGAGGGAACTTCACGCTGGGTGGCTAGGTGAAACTGGCTGGTTTTCATTGGAATCCGATCCACGGCAGAGTTAGCAGAATAACCGAGGGATTCTATCAGCCGCAGGCAGGTCAGATGGCCTGGGGTGGAACGATCTGAAGGGGTCGTTCTGGCGGTGCGAAAGCGCGTGGTCCGCGCTTCAGCACCACTCGTCGATGAAGGCCTGAGTCTCCTGAATCATGCGCTGGCGCTCGTCTTCGGTGACGCGCTCGATCTCGCCCTGTTCATTCTCGCGATTGATCTGCACACGCTGGGTCATCCAGGACAGATTGCTGCGCGCCTCTTCGCAGCGCTGTGCGACCAGCTCGGGGTCGGGCATTTCTACCTCGACCTCGGGAAGTTCGGGCAGCACGCTGCTGTTCGAGTCCTCGGGGCCCAGGTCCTCGGTCTCGCCGACGGTTTGTGGCGCCACCGTGCTGACGACGTTGTTGAAGGTACTGATGCGCTGGTACTCAACGCCTTCGGGAGGGCGGGCGGAAAAATGGGTGACACCGTCCTCGTCCACCCACTTGTAGATATCGTCCTGCCCGAAGGCCGGCATCATGCCCAGTCCGAGGGCAGTGGTCAGAACACACGCTGACAATGCTGCGGTCAATGATTTCAGAGGTTTCATTAAGAACCGGACTCCAGTCGCCATGGACCCGCCTTGAAGGATGCAACCAACTGTGCCTCAATCCGCCCGCTTGCGCAAGTGAGCCCCGGCGATGCTATGCTTTCGGCGCTATGCCTGCCGACATCATGACGTGAACGATTCCGACTCCAGAAAAGGGCTTTCGCGCGGCGCCTTTCTGCTACCGAATGCGCTGACTACGGGCGCGCTGATGGCCGGTTTCTACGCCATCATCGCGGCGATCAATGATCAGGCGGTGACCGCCTGCATTGCGGTGGTGGTGGCGGGCCTGCTCGATGGTGTCGACGGTCGGGTGGCGCGCCTGACCAATACTCAGTCCGAATTCGGAGTGCAGTACGACAGCCTGTCCGACCTGGTCTCGTTCGGTCTGGCACCGGCGATCCTGGTCTTTACCTGGGCGCTGCAGGGGCTTGGCGACCCCGATACCGTGGCCGACAAGCTTGGCTGGCTGGGCGCTTTCTTCTTCTCGGCCTGCGCTGCGCTGCGCCTGGCGCGCTTCAATACCCAGGCGGGCGTGGCTGACAAGGCCTATTTCCAGGGGTTGGCCAGCCCGGCTGCTGCCGGAACCATGGTCTCGACCATCTGGTTCTTCGAGAGCAGGTCCATCCCGCCGGATCTTGTGGCCTGGGGCATGCTGCTGTTGACCATCCTGCTCGGCACCCTGATGGTGTCGCGGATCCGCTACTTCAGTTTCAAGGCCTGGCCGCTGTCGGATCGAGTGCCCTTTGCCTGGATCTTCCTGGTCCTTGTGGTGCTGGTCATGCTGGCGGTGGATCCGCCGGCCGTGCTGTTCACGATCGGTATCGTGTACGTGTACTCCGGTCTGCTGCTGACCCTCCGGGGGCGCTATCTTCAGCGCCGCGGCCGCCGACGGGAGTCCTGAGATGTCGGGTTTGTCACCTGCCACCCGCGAGCGGCTGGCCCGGATGGGTATTGATCGGTGGGAGCTGCGGCCCGGTGTGCCGAGTGCCGAAGACCTGGCCAAGGATGCCGAGGCGCTCTGCATTCGCCTGCTGTCGGGCAGCGGTGACTGGGTTCTGGTTCAGCGCCAGGCCTGGCGCGGTGATCATGCGGCACTGATGGCCGACATCCAGGCCACCCTTGGTCCAGACCGCTGTCGTTTCGGGCAGTGGGTCGAGGCCGGTTCGGCCGGCGTCGGACCGGCCGAGCTGCAGGCGCGTGGCGTGAAGCACATCCTGTCGTTCGGGGAACCGCCTGAGTTGATCGACTGGCCGATGCTGGTCCAGGGACCCGGCCTCGAAGAGCTGGTCAGGCAGCCGGAGGCGCGCCGCGTGCTGTGGGGCCAGCTGGCGCCCTTGATCGAGGTCTGACGATGTCCGCCGTGATTCAGCCACAGATCGAGATCCGTTCAATGCGCCGCTCGGATGTGTCTGCGGTCCATGCGATCGAGAAGGTGAGTTATCCCTTTCCCTGGACCCGGGGCATCATGATCGACTGCCTGAAGGTCGGCTATGACTGTCGGGTGCTGACCGTAGACTGCATGATCGCGGCCTATGCCATCGTGACCCAGTCCATGGACGAGGCTCACCTGCTCAACCTCTGCGTCGATTCGAGCCACCGGCGCCAAGGGCTGGCCCGTCTCCTCCTGGAACAGATCAAGAACGAGGCCCGGCTGACCGGTGCGAATCGGCTCTTTCTGGAAGTCCGACCCTCCAACCGCAGCGCGCTGAAGCTCTATCGCAGCAGCGATTTTCGCCTGATCGGTCGCCGGCCGGGCTATTACCCGGCAGAGGGCCAGCGCGAAGATGCGCTGGTGATGGTCTGTCATCTTGACGACGAACCCGGAGGCACAGCGCGCTGATGCGTGTCGCGGTGGCACAGATGGCCCCGGTCTGGCTGAATCGCGAGGCCACCGGCGAGCGGATCGTCGAGGCGGTTGACCAGGCGGCGGTCAGCGGCGTCGAGCTGCTGGCTTTCGGCGAATGCCTGATGCCCGGCTATCCGTTCTGGGTTGAGCGCACCGACGGTGCCCGATTCGACAGCAAGCTCCATGACGCGCTGTTCGCGCACTACGTTGACCAGGCCGTCTGTATCGAGGACGGCCACCTGAATTCCATTTGCGCGGCGGCTCAGCGCAATCGCATGTGTCTGGTCCTTGGCATCCTGGAACGCCCGGCCGATCGCGGCGAAAGTGTCTATGCCTCGGCCGTGGTGATACTGCCGGACGGGTCGATCGGCTCGGTCCAGCGCAAGCTGATGCCGACCCATGAAGAGCGTCTGGTCTGGGCCACCGGTGACGGCCACGGGCTGCGCGTCCATCGCATCGGGGCGTTCACCCTGGGCGCCCTGAACTGCTGGGAAAACTGGATGCCCCTGGCCAGGGTCGCCCTGCATGCCCAGGGAGAGGATCTGCACGTGGCCCTGTGGCCGGGCAACGAGCGCAACACCCGCGACATCAGCCGCTTCATGGCCATGGAGGGGCGCAGCTTCGTGCTGTCAGCCTCCGGCCTGATGCGCCGCGAGGACTGGTCGGATGAGCTGGCCTACGCCGACCGATTGAAAAGCGCCGCCGTCGACCTGCCCTGGGCCCGCGGTGGTTCCTGCCTGTGCGGCCCGGACGGCCGCTGGATCATCGAGCCGGTGAACGACCAGGAAGGCATCTTCCATGCCGACATCGATCCGGCCGCGGTCCGCCGCGCCCGACGCCACTTCGACCCAAGCGGCCACTACTCGCGGCCCGATGTCTTCAGGCTCAAGGTGAAAAGACAGCGCCAGACCTTGCTGAAACCCAAGGATTGATAAAACAACCCAGGTTCATGTCAGGGACCTGAGCGCACGGTTACCTAATTAGCCGCGTGGCCCACTAGTTCTCTTCGCTGCTGTCGGTGTGCCGGTTATCGCCGTCGAGCTCCTGCTTGGCGGCGAACAGGGCAGTCAAGGCCAGCCAGGTGAGCGCGCTGAGCGCTAATGCGATCACCCACTCCTGCATGGCACAAGCCACGCCAATCGCCCCCAGCGTCCAGATGCAGCCGGCCGTGGCCGTGCCCAGCACGCGGTCTTCGTTCTTGAGAATCGCGCCGCCGCCGA
>Ga0102934_1000814_pt1 | contig 21493 bp, 24 predicted proteins | sample SalPonR2_A_D1_MG_FD_78175 | JGI IMG/M metagenome (GOLD analysis project Ga0102934, IMG submission 78175) | Salt pond soil microbial communities from South San Francisco under conditions of wetland restoration - Salt Pond MetaG R2_A_D1_MG | ecosystem: Environmental > Aquatic > Marine > Intertidal... | reverse complement strand
TCCATGTCTCCTCCTTCCTGCCAGCCTCCCTCCCCGGCATCAGACCCCAGCAGCGGTAGCGCCGCCAAGTCGGTGCTCAAGAAATTTCTGGCGGGTTTTTGCGCGAAAGAAGGAGGGAAGGTGCCTGCGTGGCCCCAGACTTTTTTGGCCTCCCTCCCGTCCTCGGTTCCACCCTCCTCGCACATCCCTCCCCTCTCCACGTCGTCCTTCTTCCCCGTCGTGCCCGTGCCACGCGCTGTCTGGTTGGGAGAAGGAAGGGAGGGAGAGGAGGGCGGGCGGGCAAGCTCCGGGTATGTTGTGAGTGCGGTGCCGGGCCTGTACGTGACCCTTTCCCGGACGGCCAGGGAGGGAGGAGGAAAGGGAGGAGGGAAGGAAAGAGGGGAAGAAGGAGGAGGAGAAGTAGAGGGAGGCGTGGGAGGAGACGGACAGGCTGTGACGAAGAAAGCGGTTGGTCGGCAGTGGGGAAGGCCCCCGGCAACCTTGGCTTGAGGCGGGCGAAAGCGCGTGGAGGGGCAAAAAGAATGTTGGGGGGAACACGTCCCCCCGAGGAAAGGCTCCCGAGCGCCATGCGCAGGACCTTCCTGAGGTTCCTAGGACGGGCCCATCCCTCTCGTTGCGTTCTTCTTTCCTGTAGTTCCTTCCCACTTCTCACCTCCTCCTCGTGCTCCTCAATTTCCGTGTCCTGCTCCCTTCCTCTCCCCCTCGTCTGCCCTCCTTCCCTCCCTCCTTCCCTCCTGTGTGCTTTCTTTCCTGGGAAGTTGTCATGCTAATGTCTGGTGAAGCACGCACGGAATAAGAGGACACGACAATTTGAAATTGAATTCAAATGTAGGGGCCCGTAGGCAAAGAAGCGTTGAGAGATATCGCCACCAGCACCATCGCAAGGTGCTATCGGTCTTGCTAAGGGTTAGGGTAAGGCCGCCTCTGGCACGCAGGAAAGCTGTCCGTTCAACGAACAATAATCAGCCGACGCTCCATACACCCAAGCAGCAACGACGCAAATGCTACCAAGCCTGTTTACCATTTCCAAGAAGTTCTATTCGAGGGTTTCTTTCTTTCTTACGTCTCTTTTTCCCCCTGCTCCCTCTCTTTCCCAGCCCTTCGCCTGTCTTCCCGTCCCTCATTCCAATGCTCAGGCCTCCCCAGCCCGTGGTGGCGCTTCTCCCAGGGTCACGTAGGCTTTTTTAAAGTCCGGGCGTTTGTATCGGAGTATCCGCCGGGAGCCCATGATCCTGAGAAACACGAAGAGAAGGGACAGAGGGGGGGAGAGCACATATGGAGTCAGACCCGTCGACGCGGAGAGGACAGGGGTGGGAAACAGCAAAGGCACGCATGAAAAACGAACGAAAAAGGGCCTTGTCTTGCCAATGGCAGCATCAGCCCGTTTGACGGTGTACTTCTCCGTAAAACAGGTCCGGTCCAACCACAGCTCATTCCTTGCATCGATACAACAAAAAACTACAATTGAAACGTTTCAGCCTCCAAGAGTACACACAGGTACCCTTTCGGACACGACGGGGGTCAGTGCGTCGGGGTCGCATCGAAGGCGCCGACAGACACAGGCATCCTCACCTTTTGCGCCGTCCGGCCATGTTGGCAGTCATCACCTTGCGGACGTTCAAACCGTAGATTTTGGTCAGATATTCCCGTATTTCTGGCTTGTTCATGGAAGGCGAGACACGGAACACGGCTTGATAGGGCGTGGCTTGGGTCGGCGCACGGATCAGGGCCATAAAAAAAGAGGGAAAGTTGACACGGAACGGCATCTAAGGAAACGGAAGGGCAACTCGTGAGGGATCTGTGCAGGAAATTTGGAGAGCACTCTACCTTCGGAATCTCCATCCATGCATTTCTGTTGCGAGCGTAGCACAGTCCAAAACAAGGTGAAGGCGCATGACATTCCACAATCTCTTCCTCTATTTCTCCCACCCCTGAATGCAACGTCCCGCACAAAGATCCACGCCTCTTGCGTCGTTGCCATCCAATTGAAAAAGCTAGTACGCAGGGATAATTTTCATACCCTCGCATTCCACAGCCTGACGCACCGTAGTTATGGTCTTCTACAGGCAATAGACCGATGTGGCGTGTAAATGGCTTACTTATGAAAGTCCCTCCCACGCTCAGTGACAGGCTCCTGTGCCACTGGTAGACGACACTATCACGAAGAACTCAATACTTCGGAGTCCAACGTCTAGCAGATGGTCTTCTGTCGATGTAGGAAAGTGTACGCGATGCGGGTTCGAAAAGTTTGTTGCACCGGGCAATGCCTGAAAACACAGGCGTTGATCATTTCTTATCGCCCTTAGGCCCCTCTCCTCGCTTTTTCCGAGTTTCCAGTGTCCTAGACGTATGATCATCGAAAATGGGGCGGGAAATCGTGCCTTTCTTGCCCGTGCTCGTAAGAATATTTCATGACCAATCTCTTTCGTGAAATGCTTCTCCAGGTCGAGCCTCGTCTCACAATGAGCTCGGCCTCGCCTCTGTCTCCCCTCGCCCTTTCCCTTCCCCCCTACTACTGTATATGCTCCCTCTTCAATGAAATCATTCCTGACCCCGCCGATCTAAGTTCTGTTGTCTTTCCCTTCCACCTTCTCCTTTCATTTCAGGTGGAGCATGGGTGCGCCGTCGTCCTTGCACGGGCTGGGGGCGGAGAATGACGAGGAGGAAGAGGAAGGCTGGCATTTGCTCGGGGACGTTCCATTCCGAAAATGGACCTGTTACCCAGCACCATTGCCATGCTTGGAAAGCCTCAACTTGGACGAGCACATTGTCGTTGGGGCGGCGCATGGCGGTCCCTTCGCTGTGATGCGTGACGCCAAAAATGGGGTTGTTCTCGGTTCGGAAAGGCCTTCTTCTTACCTTCGGATTTACTCGTCAGCAGGGTTGCTATTGGGGCAGGCGCCTTGGGATCTAGGGTCCAAAGTCGTGTGTATGGGATGGACGGAAAGCGAGGCTTTGGTCGTCATCTCGGAAGCTGGCCACGTGCATTGGTACACTGTGCTTGGGGAGAGCATGGACGCAGAGGCCCTGGAGAATTCGATTCGGAACGCACCGAATGAGAAAGGACGCAAGTGTGCAACACAACTCTTCGTGGAAGGATCGCCCCGGCGTGTGATTGAAGCACAGGTGTGGGCTTGCGGCTACGTGGCCCTGTCGGACGACTTCACATTGCATGTGTACGACGGCTCCATCTCCGACCCGGACTCCCGTTTATATCGGCTTTCCGTCACGCTCCTCTCAGGACGGAGGTCGCCCACGAGCATGGCCGTGCTGACGCTCCCCGTTGGAGGAGAGGGTGTGGGAGGACAGGGGGGCTCTAGGACGGGTGCGTTGCAGATCCTTTTGGGGACGTCGGACAATGCCTTGGTCATGGTGGACGGTCAGAGCGGGCTCTGCGAGTTGCCTGCCTTACAAGCCTCCTTACCGGGGCCTGTGGTGAAAATGCGCGCCTCGCCCGACTCCCGTTTTCTCGCCTGCTTTGCGGAAGGGCTGCTCACGGTCTATGCCACAGGGAATTACAGCAAAGTCTTGGGTCCGTTCGATGCGGGGACCAGCCAGGTCCCGGAGGCAATGGGGTGGTGTGGAAAAGACGCGCTGGCCATGTATTGGAGGGGCATGGGGCTGGGCTTGGTCGGTCCTTACGGCGATTTTTACCATTTTCCCTACGCGGGCGAGGCCATGGTCGTGGTCCAAGAGGTAGACAGTTGCCGATTGTGGACCGAGAGCGGCGGCTGTGAAATCCTCCAACGGGTCCCCACGGCCACGGAGGCCATCCACCGCATTGGTTCCACCGAACCTGCCGCCATGCTCTACGACGCTGCCGAAGCCTTTCAACAGGGTGACCCCACCGCCGACGAAAACATTCGCGCCATTTTGGCGTCGCCCCCCACCCCGGGGGGTACCGGCCCCGCAAAGGGGGGAGGCGCGATCACATCAGGGATGCCCTCTTCTCCATCGCACTTCTCCTCGCCTTCCTTGTCCAGCAGCAGCGGGGGTGGAGGGAACAAAAGTCCTTTGCAGGGAGCCATCCACGCCTGCCTGCGTTCCGCCCTTGGCGCCTGGGACGTGGGGAAACAGAAGAGGTATCTGCAGGCTGCGGCGTACGGGAAAGGGTTTGCGGACGAGGAAGAACAGAAACAATGGCAGCCGTCATCCTCGATCGATGCCGGGGACGGTGACATGGGGAGGAACAAAGCCGATGAATTCGTGGGCGTGTGTAGGAAGCTACGGGTGCTGAATCACTTGCGGGGTCCGGCCGTGGGCATTCCCACCACGGCTTGGCAGCTGGCACAGGGAGGAAGGGAGGATGGGTGGGCGGCCCTGTTGGATCGCCTGCTTCTTCGCCGCCTATATTTTCTCGCCTGGAAAGTCTGCGAGTATTTGTGCTTGGGTCCAGAGAAGGAGACGGTGTTGGTGCGTTGGGCCTGTGCCTTAATCCTTTCCCCCCAGGCGGTGCATTTGTCGGACCGCGAGCTTTGCGATCAAATCCGACGTCGATTCCAGGCAGCATTCGCCAAGGATCCCTCCTTTCCTCCCGCCCTTTCCTATGCACCGATCGCTCGGACGGCCGACCAAGTCCGACGCCGGGGCTTGGCCACCCTCCTCCTCGATTACGACTCCTCCGCCTCCTCCCAGGTGGATCTGCTCCTGGAAATGGGTGAATTCAAGCTGGCCTTGGGAAAGGCCCTTCGAAGTAACAACCTCGACGTTGCTTACCGAGCACTGTTCTTCTTGGAAGCCCACAAAGCCTCTCAAGAGGCCTTTCTGGCCCTTCTAGCCTCCCACCCATCCTCCTTACGGCTCCTCCGGGTATACTACCGGAGTCGCCTGACGAAAGAAAGTCGGACGCCATGGTTCAATGTCTCCCTGGCACGCGGAGATCTCATGGAGGCAGGTACCCTCGTTGCCTTTCAGGCGTATGCCCAAGACAGGTGAGGGGAGGGAGGAGCAGGGGCGGGGGAGGGCCTTGGCAGCGGAGAAAGTATGAGCTCTCTGCCTGCGCAGAGACTCACTGTTTGGGTTTCGCTTATCCCTGATTCAGTGCTTTCTCTGGACACATGGTCGAAACGTCGCCTACGGAAGCCTTTCGCTGTGTTCTCACCACTTCCTCTCCTCTCTTTCCCGCAGCCACCCTCGGCGCATCGAGCTTCTGAGGGAAGCTGCCCGTCTGTTTGGTCACCAGGGTAAGCAGCCGCTCTCTTCCATCTCTTCCACCGCGTCATCCCCCGCCGGCACCAGCAGCTTCATGCCCTCCCTGGCTATGCCCTCCGTCGCAGCAACGGTCGCTCCCAACACGACGTCGCCCTCCTTCTTTCACCGCGTCACCGAAGAACAAGCCGACCTTTTGGAAGTTCAGGCAGCCCTGGAGCGTCGGCTGGGGAAAAATGAGAACGTTTTCGTCGGTCTCTCCGTGTCGGAGACCATCTACAACCTCATCGTCCTCGCCTCAGATGCCCTCCCTTCCTCCCTTTCTCCCTCCCTCCCTCCCTCCATGCTCCTCGCCGAAGCTGCACGTGTCGCCAAGAAATTCAAAGTTCCAGATAAACGGTTCTGGCACGTGAAAATCAACGCTTTGGCAGCTTCTGGCCAGTTCGAAAATTTGAAAGCGTTCGCCAGCGAGAAGAAATCCCCCGTGGGCTATAAGCCTTTTGCGCAGGCCTGTATCAAGCACAAGCAGCCCTCGGGGGTGGTGGAGACCTACATTGATCGCGTAGCCTCGCATGAGGATCGCTTCGATCTCTATGTCGAGGTGCGTTTGTGGCAAAAGGCAGCAGAGGCGGCATTTCGTTTGAAAGATGTGTTAAGACTGAGGCAAGTGCAAGCGAATTGCATGATGCCAGGTTTGCAGCGTTCTATCGACGACTTAATCGCAAAGTTGGGGTAGCCGACGGATGACGGAACGTTCACAATGCGACTTGTACAGTGAAAAGAAATAAAACAATGACGAAGGAGATACCAAAGGGTGCGGAAAGTGGGCTTCGAGGAGTGACTCTGCGTTTTTGCGGGGGCCAAAGCAGGTACTTAGGCGCAACCCTGGTCACGTCCGCTGTCCTCTATTGCTGTCGACCCGTCACTCATGTCTACGAATAGGCAGGTATTTATCACCACATTTCAGTATCTGTCGTTTCTTTCCAACTTGTGTACAATCACATCGCATGCTTGGCTTTGCTTCATCCCTCCGACTGACCTTTGCTAAAAAAAAATGTCCGTCATCGTCAATATCCTCCAGTGTCCTTTCGTATTTTCTCCTTCCTACGCCAATTTTTATTTTCAACTTGCTCAAGATATTTTACTCATACAATTTGTTGAGGGCCTAGCAAGTCCAACAATACAGCGTCCCCTTGCCTCTGCTTTATCACCTCTTCAGCCTCCATCTGGATCTTCCCAAAGCCCACTACCTCCTTTACCCAGTCCGACGGCAGGCACTCCCTGCCCAACCAACCCCCCAGACATGCCCCTACCCACCCGGCTCGCGAGGCCGAACAGCCTCCTTCCTGCAGGGCGGCTCGAATGGCTCGTTTGAAGGCTTGCTGTTTCCACTGAACAAGCCCTTGGGCCCCGCGACGGGTTGCTGCTTTCGTCACTGTTGGCGTGGCCATATTGGACGGTGTGGATCCTTGCACTGGCAGTGCTGACGATGGTGCTCCTGAACCCGATGCCGTTGATCCCTCTTGACCCCGCTCGGACGTGAGACGAGGTGGATCCTCCTCTTCATATTGATGGGCTTCTCCGTACGTCTCAGAGGAGGCATGGGATACGGCGATGAAAAGGGCCGTCTGGAGGCTGGTTGGGAGGTGGCAGTTCTTCCCCAGGATCTCCACTGCATCCCGCACACTCGCCTTCTCCTTCAGGGCTAAGCTCATGACTTTCTCCAAAGCCTGCGCCACCACATTCATCAACACCTGTGCGTCTCCTCCTACCCCTTCCTTTGCCTTCTTCTCGCCCGCCCGAATCTCCGCGATGGCACCGCTTATCGCGTCCTTTATCGATTGACTGTCGTACACAATCTTTCTCAAGATGATTGCCGCAACTATCGCCCACATGACGGCCCGGTCGTCGTCCTGTGTTGTCCGCGTCGCCGACTCCACTGCTTCATGTAAGACCCCCCTTTCCTCCTTCCCACCCTCCCCTGCCCCTTCCTTCCCACTCTGCCCGTCTCGACGAGCCCCTCCCATTTCCAACTTGCGCGACTCCGTGTCATCGTGATCCAGACATTCCCCAAATGCCAAGACCAACGGCGGGAGTCGGGTGAAACAGTTGGCTTGGCAATCTTTGACGCCCCAACGACCGACCCTTCCTCCTTGTCTGCCTCCTTCCTTTCCTCCCTCCGCGTACCAACGCCTTAAAAATCCTTTTGTGGAAGCATCTCGGTATCCTTGCCAACCTTCTCCGTACTGCACCGCGTATTCCTGGGCGTACAGGTAGGGATGGAAGCCCCCGTGCACACACAGGCTGTGGAGAAGAAGGAGTGTCTGTTCGCCGTAAGGAGAGGGGTGCCCGTGGGGATAGGAGAAGAAAGGAGATTGCGGTGGTTGATAAAATTCCAAGCCGATGTGAAGGTCCTTTTCGTCGCGGGTGCATGTGCCACGGACATCGGGCCCCACCTCTTGGTCCGTAGCTTGATGTAACGACGCATTGGTGTCTGGGAGGGGAAGAGAGAGAGCCGCGGCAGGATGAAGAATCCCACAGCCGCGATGTTTCAGCGCCTCGTCTGTACCCGTGGCTGTTGTCGTGGTTACGCTGTGTCCGCTGCGCCTTTTTTCCAACAAGATTGACAAGGTCGCCGGGTCGTAGATCCAGTGGATGCCCATGGCAGCTGCGTCCCCCAGGACGCTCCCCAGGACCGCACCCAAGGCCCGCTCGACCATGGCATCTTCTTTTCCTTTCTTGTGGATTTTGTCTACCTCGTCGTGCTTACGTTGGCCGTTGTTTGGAGATGACATGGCAACCACATCGGATTGCAAGCCCTTCGCTTGCGCTTGACACATCTCCTCGCCTTCCCGCCTGGGGCCGCTCCATTTTGGAAATGATTGCACGGTCATGGACACATCGTCCATAGCACGGCGCCCTTTATCAGAAACCCTGTCAATATTGCCCTCTTTCTTTGCCGTCTGGTACACACCAGCCTTCCCCCCATCTCCTTCGTCCGTCTGTGCCACGGCAGTGGCGGCCGCCAGCCGCAAGGCTTCGTCCTCTAAGGCGTACATTTTGTTATATGTTGCCTTAGCTTCTCCATAATGTCCTTCTTTGTTCAGACGTTGAGCTAGTTTGTGAAGCGATTCTGCCTCTGCTTCCAAGGCGGCAAGTGAACGGGAGGGATGTAATGGCGCAGCTGTAGCCCCATTCATTCAGGAAAAAGTTACGCAAATCACTAATGAGCTGCACGAGAACAAGTAAAGTTGGGATACCTGTCGATGTAAAAATTCCCTCAGTGTGTTGTGAACAATAAAAGTTTAAAGGATAGAACGCTTTAAGGGTGAGGAGGTTATTGGAGGAGAGCGGTATGTACATTTCGGTAAACACTCAGTGCAGTCTACAAGGCTTCAAAATGTTAATGCATCGGTGGCGTAGGATACCGTGCGCTTCTCCTTTTCTTACTCGCATAACTTGCCCAAAATGTACGCCAAGAAGGTCCTAATGCTTGCTCAGCAGTAGAAATGTGACGCCACGTATGCGCCGAAGTCATGTTTTGGTAAAGTCTCTGTCACACAGGTGCTCGACGAGTTTTGGTAGAAAGCGGTACACCGATAGATGTACTTACCTATCTATAATATTACAGACTTTCTTGTCGGAGGGTTACGTTTGTCCGATGAGTTGAACGTGCAATAAATCCGTACCGCATTCGGACATGGAAATTGCATGTTGCCTGATGCCTCAACGTGTACACATTATCATAACCACAGCTCATATCCATACACAACGTGCATAAGAAATTTAAGTAAATACGGCCGGTACTGAACGAACGATGTCAGTTTTAGTCGCCCGCCGTCAATTATTCCTCCTTGTCCTCCTATTGATCTTCCTGCTGCTCACTCCTGTGGTGACCCACGGCTTTAATTTCTTCCCGACACGATCATCCGCCGGCACCGCGGTTAAAGCAGGAGGTCCTGTGTCAAAGGTGAGTGTGTGTCTGTTTTGAAGTGTCCTTTTAGATTGAATTGGCCGGGGAGGAGATGGAGTTCTAATCAGTGAAAGGAAGCTGAAAGGCGCACGGATAATGTTACTTCGCAGGTTGTATTAAAGTTTATTGGGATCAAAGCCACGATGCTATCAATATTCTAAGCGCATAAGCCATTCTGTTGAGAAAATCATTTCAGCCCACCATTGCCATGCACGTACACTTCAATCTGCACAGATCAAAACCGAGCTGCTCCGGAAAGCCGAAGAAGTCTCCCGGGGCCTGGAAGCAAGTCAGGAGCAACAAGAATCGATCCTGGCGCTTATCAAAAGCCTCGAGAAGAAGAACCCTACGAAATCGTACGTCCACCTCTCCCTTCGCCTTCAGACCATCCTGTGCCCAGTGGGGTCCACGCGGGGTTTCCCCTTATCCCTCCCCGGACTCAGTTCTCCGTTTCCCCGTGACGTTTCCTCCTCCTTCCTATCTCATCGTCGCTACGCATCTGTCGAGTCTTCTTTCCTTCTAATCACCAGACCTTAGCTCGTTAACTTTCTTTGGTTTTGAGATGATACCCAGAGACGGGAGTCCTGGCTTTGCATTCCCTCTTTCCGAGCATTATCCCTCCGAACACATATTTCATCATTACATACACATCCATCGCAAATCAATTGGCACCTGCTCTGTCTCCTCCCTGCCCTCCTTCCTTCCTTTCCTTCCCTCCCCATCAGTCCCACTTCCTCGGCCCTCATCACCGCCCGCTGGCGCCTGGTCTTTACCACCAGCGAGTCCATCCTAGGCAAAACCCGCCCCGCAGTCTTCCGTCCCGTGGGCCCGATCTATCAATACATTAACCTGGCCCGAGGCACAGCCAGGTAGGGGTGCGATAGAGGGGGGAAGGGAAGAAAAGTACCGGGGATCGGTTTGGCGGTCAGCTCGCGTTCACTTGTGAAGGGGAAGGGGGGGAGGCAGGGCTTTTGGCGCGAGCTTGGTTTGGGACTGACCAAAAATCACGTCCCGTCGGTTTTCTCGTTTCGTTATTTTGGGGGACATCGACAGGAACGAGGAACAGATACGCCCGATTCCCTTCCTTCCCGCCATCGAAGAGGCCATCGATGCCACCATCGAGCCCGTTAGCAGTCAACGGGTGAATGTCTTTTTCCAACGGCTCTTCCTGGGACCGTTGAATTTCAAATTTCAGAGCGAAAATTACCTGGACACCACGTACCTGGATAAGGACATGCGCATTTCCAGGTCAGGCTTCATTTTTTACCGTCCCCTTCTCCGTTCCTCATCCTGTTGTGTCCTTTGCTTTTGACGTTTTGTCCGATGATTCCGAAGCTCCCTGTCCACCAATGTTTCGCGGCAGTCTTGGCGCGTCGACCGTACACGTAGAGCGCTAAAGGAGGCTGACTTTGTACCTCATGGGTGTGTGCCTGGACGAGAGACGGGACTCGGATTGCCCCGATTGCCTAGCTGGGTGTACCGAGCCCTCTGGTGTCAACCCTCACATGTCTACTGATATTCATCCTTGTTCTGACATATCTCAATAGGGGGGGGCGTGGCAATGTCTTTGTTTTGATCCGTGATGATCCGCCTGTGGGCAATTGAGTAGTTGGTACCATGCGCTCGCCTGCAGAGCAGGAGGCTCAAGTGGAAATGAAGGAAAATGGAAAAAACGGTGACAGTGCGGTGTGGCGTGGGAGGCAGTATTGTGCTTTATGTGTTAATTTTGCCCATGAGATGCAACGCATCCAAATCCAGTGATTAGCAGCATACTTCGCACTCCACTGCTCCCCTCCCGACCCTTTCTCTCCAGCTAGTCTCTCCCTTCAATCTCCCCTCCCACCACACTATGCCTCACAACGCTGTCACGTAACTTTCCACCGCGTCGATCTGTGCCCGCACCGAGGCCATAGCCGTCCCCCCCGGCGCGTTCTTCCGTTCCACGCTCTTCTCATACGACCAAACCTCTTCCGCGACATCTTCCCCAAAGCACGGATGGAGCGCTTGTAAATCGCCGGCAGTCAGGGACGAGAGAGGTACCCCCCGCTCCTCTGCCAGTTTAACGGCAGCCCCGGAGATGTGGTGGGTCTCTCGAAAAGGCACGCCCTTACGAACCAGGTATTCGGCAAGGTCCGTGGCGAGCATCTCGGGGACCAGCTGAGGGAAGGGAGCAGGGAGATGGAGAAGGGGCAGGAAAATGAGAGAGGACCGGGAAGAGAATCCACTTAAGCGGTACTTTGATGTGCAATTTGGTCGTGATTTAGAATATCGTGAGCGCTTGTAGTCGAACTGCCGTCAAATATTTGTCCCTTTATGCGTGCGCCTTCCTTCGGCGCTCTTTTTCTCCCTTTCCCTCCCCCCTGCGGCCGGACCTTTCCTCGATCATCCTACTTTTCTCCTCGGTTTTCCTCGATTGGTTTTTCCGATTCATCACCTTACGTCCTTCCCGTTTCCTCCTACCTGGGCGGCCAGGGCCTCCTTGTTCGGTGTCAGCGTGGCAAAAACCCCTATTTTTCAAGTTCCAGATTGACGTGAAGGAGAGCAGAGGAGAAAGTCACGAAACGATGGAAAAATGGTACGTCCGAGGGCAGAGACGAAGCCATCGGCAGCAGGGCGGCCGTAGAGCTCACTTCTGAATGGACATGTAACGGAGGGCGGGAACAAGGGAGGACCAGAGGGCTAATCCTCAGATAATCTTCCCCTCACCTGTCGTGATCTGCAGCACGGCCACCATGGTATCGATGGTGTCGAAGAGGGGCTCTTTATCCTCCTGCAAATCCTTGTTGTAGGAGCGGGGAAGGCCTTTCAATGTCGCCAAAAAGCCCGTGGCAGCGCCGAGGGCCCGGCCGGCCTTCCCACGGAGGAGCTCCAAGGCGTCGGGATTTTTCTTCTGCGGCATGAGGGAGGATCCTGTGGAGTAGGCGTCTGAGAGACCCACCTGCGGCAGAGAAGGAGCAGCCGTGCCCGCGTGAGTCGGGGATTTTCTTTGACCGCAAAACGCGCGGGAGGGGCGGAGACAGGGCGGGGGGGAGAAGCACTTACTTGCTTTGTGTAATTGTAGATGATCAGGTCCTCCGCCACCTGGGAGAGATGAACCGTGGTCAGGGCAGCCCACGAGAGGAACTCGGCGATGAAATCCCTGTCGCAGACGGCGTCCAAGCTGTTCAACGACACGCCTGCAAAGCCCAGCTCTTGGCGTAAGAATTCCCGGTCGATCCCAAAGGCGTGCCCCGCCAAAGCCCCGCTTCCCAAGGGCAAGACGTTGATCCGTTGCTCCTGGTCCACCAGACGTTGCAAGTCCCTGAGCAAGGCAGCCGCGTGCGACATGACCCAATGGGAGAAGCGGATGGGTTGGGCGGGCTGCAGGTGAGTGAAGCCGGCCATCAGGAGGGGAAGGTGCTCCCGGGCAAGGCTGGTCATGGTGTGGAGGAGCTCGACGAGGAGGGATCGGAGACGCCGGGTCTCCTCCCGGAGGTAAAGGCGCACGTCTGTGGCGACCTGGTCATTGCGGCTGCGTCCTGGAGGGAGGAAGGGAGGGAGGAAGCGGGAAATTACGGATTGGGACGAGCATGTGATCGGGCAATATTAGATGATTCGAGGGGTGCACTGGGAGAGAGGGAAGGAGGGGAATGAAATGCAAGGGAAATGTGTCTTCTAGCATATAGGGCCCCTATACTTCTTTGACCGCATGGCAATTCCTTCGCAGCCAGAAACCTGAGGGAGCCCGCTTCCACACCTCCTTTGCCTTTCTGCTCCCACCGCCCATTCGCATGATCGGTGAAAGAGAAGATCAAGGGAGGGCGAGGAAGTGGTCATGTCTATAGGGAACCATGGCTGAAACCCGTCGCAGGGTCTGGTACCGCACTACACTTGTTAAACAAGGCAGGCGAGGACCCTGTCCGAGATTCTACATTCCCTCTTCTCCCTTTCCTCCCTTTTTGTTTTTCCTTCCCTGGTTCCCTCCTTCCTTTCCCCCCCTCTCACCCCAATGTCATCCCGCCTTACCTGTGTGCAGCTTGCCTCCCGTTGGGCCGATTATTTCTGTCAGCCGGCGCTCGTTTGCTGTGTGGATGTCTTCGTCTCCGTCTTTTACTACGAACGTGTCTGCCGCCCATTCTGCCTTGACTTTTAACAACCCGCTCAAGAGCTCATCCCGTTCCGCTTCGGATATGATTCCGGCCAGGCAAATCGCCTGCCGAAAAATGAAGGGTGGGACGTCGAATGAATTAAGCTATGGTGCGAGAGTTGACAGGAGACCGACACAGACACCTCAGTAATCAAGGAGGAGAGCCAGTTAGGATGCGAAAGATGATGCGCAGGAAAGGCCGATCCAAACGACCCAGAATACGATCTCATACGAGTGTGATTCATTGAAAGAGTGAAACGAGAGCAAAACGTGAAAGATGCGTACTTTAGCGTACGCCATAGAGCCAGCCAGGTCCACAGCCCACATGCGGCGGTCGAACACAAGTGAATTGTTAAATTTCTCCATGATAGGATCAACCTTGCCAGAGAAGCGGCCACCCCAAAGCTTTTTCGTCTATAAGTGATGATTGGAAGCAGCAATGTGTCGTATTAGAAAATTAGCATGCTGACATATTGACGTCGGATCAGGGGGAGGTTTGAAAAGGGACAAGGAGCCCAAAAATGATAGCAACACTGTGACAAAGCATATAGCGGACAATTATAGACAACAGAGGCTTTATCTTCATTATGAATATTTTGGCATGCACATGAACGCTCTACTAAAAAGGAAAAATGCACTTCGACGAAGCGAGATACTTACCGCCATGAGGGTGTTGTGGATAGTACTTCGGCAAGAAAAGCCTATTCGTAGCTAGCAAGAGGACGCCAGCGACCAGACGGCAAGAACCACGGTGGAGTCTGTACGTAGAAATGATGTCAGTTGCAAACAAGTATACAGCTGGCTGTGTCTCGGAGAATTCGTCAAAGCTAGGAGGCAACCCCCTCCCCACGTTCAGTTGTACAACCCTGGCAATTTAACCTCCTGCCTTGGGATCCAGCCTTTTTTGGGTCGATTTTGTTGTTCAACACTTGCACGTCTTATTATTTTTCCCTCTCATTCGGCCTTGAATTGTCTGAAGTAATTTGAGCTTGAATTGCAAGTACCTTGTTTGCCCCCCAGAAAAGGCAGGTGACCCAGAGCTAATCGCAAAAATAGCAAATAGCAAACACTAGTCGAAGGCGGAGCTGCTACGCAACACTTAGCCACGCATATCCCCCTGCTAGCTCAACGATGGAGGCTAGACTTTAAAATTTTCACATTTTTATAAGGTACATGGCTGCATGACACACCTCATGAATTGGTTTCTTTTTCTTGGTGCGATGAGTTTGGCGCGGCGGGCGTTGAAGAAATGCGGACCAGAAGATGGAAATGAAGTAGCTGTGTTTTGATCATGCAAGTGGTAGCAATCTTCTTCAGTCTTTTCAATTTTGGTGTTCTTTTCTCAGTTCGATCTCCTTCCTCCGCATTCACACGAATATGGGTAGATCCGTAGAGACCGTCCTTGTCGCAATTGTCGTTAATAATGAACTCAACATGTTAATAATGAACTTCATATTGACGACAGTCTCATTTTGTGTGTAATCTATCGTAAGGACCATGGAATCGTACTAGACATGGCATTTGTATTTCTTGGGTGCATTACTTTCCTCCTTTCTTTCTTGTGCTCAGCATTTCCGTGATACCAAGGTACTGGTAGTTTTGTCCGTTACTGTCCTAGCCCTACAAATGACCATATTTTGTATACGAAATCTTACGCTTGCGTCAACATTATTTCAATATATATAACAAGGCTTTATATCACAACCCTTTTCGAAACTCCCGTCAATTTCATCGCAGACATAGGAAGTTCTCTTCCCGTCCGTGGTACGGGTCGGGTCTTCTTTTCCACTTACGTTCATTTATGCCAACGCAAGACAGAAAAACTCCTATATGAATGCTTTTATTTCCATGTTTTAATCTTGCTGTTCGAAATCCCCCCCAGCTATCTATTCTATGGTATCTGAAGTTCCAACATTACATGTAAGCTTCCGCCTCGTCCATTCCCCTTTCCTCCTTCCCTCCCTCCTTCCCTTCCTCCATTCCGCTCAATGAGGTCACTTCTTTGACATGCACGTATTCGGCGGGTACACGCACACTGATGGTAGCGCCCTCTTTCAGGTCAAAGTCCATGGGGGTGAGTTCGGGCCCTAAGGTATGGTGATTTGCATCGACTACGAATCGCACCTCGTCTACAGGAGCCTGAATGTCCTTCACTTGTAAGTAACGCTCCATGACTTTCTGAAATCGATCGTCCTGATACATGGTGAAAGCTACGCGCTGTTAATATCAGGGGCGGACGTGGATTTCGTATCAGTGTGAGTGGACGGAATCTACGTCAGATACGTACAGCACTACGAATCCTCACCTCTTGACCGTCCATGTGGGCGATTACGCTGATTTTCGGCCGGGGTGGAGACTGGTTTGACGCTTGGGATGAAGGTAAGGAGGAGGACGTAGGACCCTGAACTTTAGTTTGAGGTTTTATATTGGAGCTCGACTTGTCCTCCCCTGGACCCCGGGCGAGCGAGCGACCTGAAAAGCGTGCTATGCCGACTTCCGCGGGGTTTTTGCTGGTCAATTTGCCGAAAAGTGCGCCAATCGGATTCTTTTTCTTCTCGAGGCGGGTGTTTTCATTTTCATTACCTTTACCGCCGTCCTCTCCCAGATCTTGGTCCGAAGTTTTGTCAGTGATGGTCGGTGTCGAGTCGACAACGGTGCCCTCCCCTTTCTCCTTCGTGTTGGACACGGTTCCGTCGGCGCGGTGGATCGACAACCCAGGAGCAAGCGTTGTCGGGGGCGCTACGTCAAAGGGATCGTCTGGTTCCTTCAGCCGTTGGTCTTCTTGGGGACGTTGTGGTTGATGTGATAACGATTGGAAATTGTTGGAGGAAGGGAGGGGTTTGTTATCCAGTGTCACAGCTCCTGCCGTTGCAGAAGGCACAGAGGGTTGCCAAGCAGAGAATCTTTGTGTTTCTAGTTTATGCTGATCCGCTGCAGATATCCATGTCGAAACATATGGATTCTTTGACGGCTCCGCTTGCTGGAACTGAACTTGCGACTGGGGAAGGCCAGTAGGTGAGAGATGCAGCGAAGATGACGGCACGGGCGATGACAATTGTTCCCGGTTCTTGTTGTTCCTCGCTAAGGCCGCTGCCAGCTCCTCTTCCAGGCGCGAAGTAGCAAGGCGTGCTGGGTGGGAAAATCGTCGAGAGAGAACATGAGTCGAGTGCTAGAGAAACAAATAGCAAGGGGTCATCCATAGTCCTCCTGTCCTTACTCTGCTCCTATTGAACCTCTTCCTCTTCATGCATTTGTTTCGAGCCAAATCATGTTGCGGACGGCGAGGTACAAGTTTTAGAGTGGACTGTGCTTATTTTGATTCTTCCCTCCAGCAGCGAGCTCGCTACACTTCTTTTCAATTCTGTGGTTTCTCTTATTTCCTACGTACATTGCTCTTGAACAGCCGCTAGCTGACACCTCAACTCTTCGGCACGCTTCTCGGAGTCCGCTGCGTCATCCCGAAGGGCCATGCGCTCTTTTTCTCCTTGCTGTAGCATTTCTTCAAGGACCGTTGTCCCCTTTTGAATCTATTGCAAATGTCGTGGGGAAAAAAACTATGTGAAAGAGGCATTCCCCGCTGAAACTAAAAAATAAAAAATAGCGTCGCCTTTTACCCTCCTTGCCTCCTTGAGATAATTCGTACCTCCTCTTTTTCCGCTTCTAAGGCATCAATGCGTGTCAACATCTTATCCAGCTGTTTAGTCAGCTTCTCTTCATCTTTTTCGAGCTCCTTTACCCGGCTTGAGGCAGCTTTCCATTTTGTTTCGCTCTCTCGACTCTCCGATTGTAAAGCCTCCATTCGTTTGCGTAGGCTTTCGCGCTCTAACTTGTCCCTCTCTCCCTCTTCAAAAAGTATACCAAGAACCTCGTTAATGCAGGCTTCACGCTCTTTTTTCCCTTTTATAAGGGCCAGAACATATGAAAGTGCTTGTTGAGTACTTTGACGTGTGTCGGGAGGTGATTCCCAGGCCTAACCGTACAAGAAGGAAAAGTGACTAATGAGAGGATTTGAAGAAGATAGCAATTTGCATATGACCTTCTAAACAAAAATTTCACTTGAAATACGAAGAGATAATAGTAAGTCAGTACTTTCCTGTGCCTGTACAAGATCAATGCAGTCGCTTCACTGGGTATTTTCCAGTGCCTCCAATCAAGCACATTTTCATGAAACTTTTCACTTTCGCCGCATGCAACCGAACAGGTCTAAAGTTTACCTGATCCATAGCACAACGCCAACATCCAATAAAAGTTTGAGTAAGAAGCTCAGCGCGCCAAATACTGACATCCTTATGAAGCTCACAAACTTTGGTGGATTTGCTCGGGGTGGAAACATCATTTTCGCCGTTCAGCGTAGCAGCGGCAGTGGGTGCAGGCATCGTGTTTTCAACTTTAGTGATTTTCATTCCAGGGGTCGTTGAAGCAGACTTCGTTGACATGTCAGCAACCTCGATGCTGCTCGCAGGACGACACGTGGGGAGCCTGACTTGTCTGGTGGATTAGGTCGCCTGTATGTGTGCGCAGTATTTGAAGAAAAATTGGGAGGGAAAAAAAGAATAAAATGGATTTTAACATTTATTTTGTTGTATTTAAAGTGTTATATTTGAAAATAAAAGGGCCTATATAGAAAAAGACAGAGAATAAAGCAGGTGCCAGCTAACGGTCCCAACTGCCTGTACTCTCGCCCGTTGAAAGTTGAATTTTTGAATGAGGAAACCGTAGAGGTTGCTCCAAAGAACATCGTCTTCTTTGTCATTTCCGCCAATCTTGTCAGATTTTTTAGGTCGAGTAGTGTTAAAAATATGGTTTGGAACAATAATTAACAGCTAGGGACAGCATTATTCGGACTAGATAAAATTTTCACTCACCCCGGTTTGATCAGACACGAGCATCAAAACTTTCATGAGAAAATGTACCACCTCGGCGCATTCGCTTTAGAAGATTCGACCATATCAAGCAAAACAACATAAGTCAAAATAATTGTGTACATATTTTATAGCATCGATGTCCGTGTCTGCGGGTTCTCTGCGATGCTGTACTCATTTATCTGGTTTTCAAGAGTCTGTCAACACTCTAAGCTGCGCGCGGAAGCCACAATAGGCCACCTGAAGCCAAATCTGACAGAAACAATTTTGCCCCAGAATGAAGCCCTCAAAGTTTGATCAACCGAACATGACAGCTCAGAGTCTTGTCTTGAGTTTATATTTTTGCCGCCACTTTCGCGCCCTTAAATGGCGAACACGTGGCCGAGTTACTGAAATAAGCGTGAAATTCAAAAGGATTCAAAGATATTTTAATTACCCGTCTTAAGCCCGTCATGTCTTGTGTACCTTTTTCACTTTGTACTTTATTTTCCATACCGATGCTTTCATAGCAGAACCACCGATTTCGATAACATTGGGACTTCTAAAGAATTTCACAATTCCCCACTCAGCGTATTTCAACTTGGATAAAAGATTATGGCAAAAAATAGGGGATATGATTTATTCATGATCAATTAGCAGTCCCCCAGATAAGGTATGGGGTGATTGATGTAAAAATGAAATCTTGGAGGGCTTCAAATACGTCCTTAAACGGTCGAGCCCAACAATTGTACGAAAGGTGGATCTTGCTCTGGCGAGGTAACAATTATTAAGCAGAGTAGATAAGCGTGACGTGAATAAGGGACTTTGACCTGAATACATCCTCTGCATTGGAGCTTAAGAATGGAACGCCATTGGCAGCAGCCCAGACGGTTCCAAAAAGCGGCCGAAATCACCTTGCAACTGATTTACTCATCAAGGAGCATGGTATCAGGTCTGCTGTCTTAATCGACGCGGTAATCGTCCGATTTCTAGAGCAATTGTGCTTCTCTTCGACCAGTGACGAGTCGACGCAGTGAAGCCCTATGGGAAACACATCATCAGATGCGTTCAAGTTAGCACGCTTTTCCGTCCTCTTTTCCCCATAGAACGTATAGCAAATTAAAAAATTGTCAGTTTGATACGGTACATTAAACCGTTTGTCATATGGACGGAGTAAACGTTGCCACAAACACCTCGGGGGTGACATAAAAGTGCTTTTGAAGAAAGTCTACGCCGTGGTACAAACGGAAAAATGATACCTCCGTCGGACAAGACGAATATTTCATAGCGTCGAAGTTGAATATATCGCATGGAAAGGCGCATGTGTGGATGCGAGGACCTTCTATGTGTTTTTTTTTCCCTCGGGGAATTGCGTGTTGAAGTTGTTCCAAGAACGTTTGCCCGCCCACGGCGAGTGATGATCTCTCCTCAGCATCCAATTGCGGATAATCCTTGATTATTGTTGACCACTTTGACCCCCTAAGACGACATTCATACCGTATTAGCACGCTACAGATTGAAATGGCGCTCAGGAGTACTACCCTTCCTTTTATAACTCTGTTGCTTTTTGCATACGTGGGTGTTTCAACGTTTGCCTTCATTACCTCAACAAAGTCGTTCAAGCAGCCCCTATCACCTCTACCTCGTCTTCCTACGACAATCACAACGACTCTGCTTGCCCACGGTCATCTACAAGCTGCCCTCCAGCTCATTCATGACACGCATAGCTCCATTTCCTCGGTACCATCAGGTACTGCTAGAGATGCCACACCAAAAATTGGGCAAGCAAGCCCCCATCCTCCACCTCCTGCGGTTCTTTTCTCCATGTTAGCAATTTGACCTGCCCTGTTATCATATGACTCCCCTTTCCTCGCTACGATACTGTCGCGCATTCAACTTTTTGAAAATTTGCCCTCCCCTTATGTCCCTTTGCAACCCATACATCCCCCCCCCAGATCAATACCATCCCCCTTCGCCAGCCCTGGAGGTGCATCGTGCCTCTCTCCCCGATCCGGACGTGGTTGACACGACGGGCACGGGGGAGAAGGTAAGCTTTGGCGCCCAGCACACGAAGAAACACACTGGACCATCCGTGACTAGTTACCTGGAAATAAGCCTTCCGACCAAGAGCGGTAAGACATGCCATGAAAGCGTTCGACGAAAAGCATGACGGGACTGTCGTCTGGTGACATTGATAATCGTACCATCTTGCCAGGCATTCATCACTCCATGGTACCTCCCCTCCTTCCTCGCTCTCGTCCTCTCCTTCAGGCATCTCCCTGCACGACATCACGCCGCAGCTTCGACAGGCGGTGCGGGAGTCCGGGGTGGTGGAAGGATGGGTCCATATCGTCAGCCGTCACACTACCACGGCCGTCACGATCAACGAATGTGAAAGCCGTCTGATGGATGATATTCGCCAATTTCTTTTGAAGTTGGCCCCTCCCCAGTACCCGTACCTCCACAACGACATCCATTTGCGCCCGGCTTCCGAGGAGGACAAACGGAGGGTGGCAGCAGGAGGGGAGTGGGAGAGCGTGGAAGAGTGGCGGGCCCAGGAACCTCAAAATTGCCACGCGCATTTGTTGTCCATGCTGTTGGGAAACACTTTGGTGGTGCCCGTGAGCGGGGGGAAGTTGAAAATTGGCCGTTGGCAATCGGTGATGATGGTGGAGCTGGACGGGGAGAGGGAGAGGACGGTGGGTATCCAAGTGGTGGGCTATGAATGAGCGACGAAGAAGATGGGGTTCCCCGGGGGTATATCCAAGATGGAAAGGCGAGGGGTAGGCGAATGTCGGCGAGGGGCAAGGCTTTGTGGGTTTGAAGGAAGGAAAAGTAGACTGAATGAATGGCTATATCCTGGCGTGACGCGTCGAAGTGCTTCGTAGAATTGATGAGGAAAGCCTCCTTTGGCCTACCCCGGGACGGAACCCTACGGTGCCCATGTAAAGAGCGCTGATAGCAGGGGAACTGGACTGCAAACACAAAGAAAACGCTGTCTTGAGACCCCCGCCTTGGCGCAAAGGAGGGTTGGAGGCTCCATGTTTGGACATGAAGGGGACTGGCCTTACCCTTCCCCTTATCTTGGTTCCCGGTGCGTTGGAGAGATCTGCGTGCATGACCGATCCATTGACCCGCTCGCCGCTTTCCTTCTTGCTTTCTATTAAATACATGGACGGTGGTCTCCTTTTCAACCCTTTTCCACCCCTTACCCTAACACTCTTTTCCATCACCTCTAGGACCAAGGGCTTATCCTAGCACTTAATGCGAGCTTCAACTCGCTCCTGTTCCCTTCCTTGAAAGTCGAAGCTCACTCTTCGCCTAAAAACCTCGTGCATGTCTATTTACCATCTCCCCAAAAGTGCAGCACCGCCAAGTGCCAGCACGCCCTCCCTCCCTCCCTCC
>Ga0102934_1000813_pt1 | contig 21494 bp, 19 predicted proteins | sample SalPonR2_A_D1_MG_FD_78175 | JGI IMG/M metagenome (GOLD analysis project Ga0102934, IMG submission 78175) | Salt pond soil microbial communities from South San Francisco under conditions of wetland restoration - Salt Pond MetaG R2_A_D1_MG | ecosystem: Environmental > Aquatic > Marine > Intertidal... | reverse complement strand
CTCGCTCTCGATCACGATCACGACTTCCGAGGCGCCGCTGCGCTTGGGCGGTTTGCGCTCGTAGCCCGCCTCGAGCGCCACGGTCTCATCGAAGGCAAAAGTCACGACATACTCCCCGGCCATGGCCAGGATGGCTTCCCGGTCGGCCAGCGGGGGTGCCGACTGGGCTCGCGAATCGGCCGGGTAGTCTGGCGACGGGGACAGTGTCGGCGTGGTCGTGGCACAGGCGGTCAGAAGCAGCGCTGCGGGCAGCGCCAGCAGGGATGAGATGCGTTGAGGTGCAGTCATTTTGAACGGACTCTCGATTGGATAGGTTGGATGATTCTGGCCGAAAGATCATAATGCAAACGCGAACGATTATCAAACACAGGCGCTTTCAGTGATCTGTTTCATAACTGACATATCCGGTTCATCGAACTGTCAGCCTTCGATCCTAGGATTTTCGGTTGATCCTTCACCCGCATCTGGAAACCGATATGTCCAAATCCGTCACTGCTGTTCTATCAGCGCTCGCGCTTACCCTTCTCCAATCGGCATATGCGCTCGACATCGAACACCTCGTGAGTTTCGGCCCGGGAGCGGCCGATACCGCCGAGATTGCCGCTTTCGATCCGATTTCGCAGCGCCTGTTCGTGACCAATCCGAGCGACAATCGCCTCGAACGCTATGATCTCTCCAACCCCGCATCACCGATCGAGCTGAGCCCCGTCGACCTGAGTCCCTACGGTGCCGGACCAAACAGCGTCGATGTTGCCAATGGCCTGCTCGCGGTAGCAGTCGAGGCCGATCCCAAGACCGATCCCGGCCGAGTAGTGTTCCTGGACGCGGACGGCAATCTGATCGACCAGGTGACCGTGGGTGCCTTGCCGGACATGCTGGCTTTTACCCCCGATGGTCGGACCCTGCTGGTGGCCAATGAGGGGGAGCCCAGTGATGACTACACCATTGATCCAGAAGGCTCGGTAGCCATCATCGATCTCAGTTCGCCCACCCGCGGTGGCTTGGCTGTGGCATTCGCCGATTTCACGGCATTCAATGGCGCCACTCTCGATCCATCGATCCGCATCTTTGGACCGGGTGCCACGGTGGCCCAGGATCTCGAGCCCGAATACATCGCGATCAATGAAACCGGGACGACGGCCTGGGTCAGCCTGCAGGAAAACAATGCACTGGCCGTCGTCGACATCGCAACGGCTTCTGTCACCAGCCTGATCGGACTGGGCTTCAAGGACCACAGTCTGCCGCGCAATGCACTCGACGCCAGCGATCGAGACGAGGCAATCAACATCACGAACTGGCCGCTGTTGGGCATGTACCAGCCCGATGCCATCGATGTATTCACCGTAGGTGGTGTTCCCTATGTGCTGACGGCCAACGAAGGTGATGCACGCGATTACGGCGGATTCAGCGAGGAGGCGCGCGCGGACGACCTGACGCTCGACCCGACTGTCTTCCCTGACGCGGCCACCCTCCAGCTCGACGAAAACATCGGTCGCGTCAATGTCACCACCACCCTGGGTGACACGGATGCCGATACCGACTACGACGAGATCTATGTTTATGGTGGCCGCTCGTTCTCGGTCTACAACGGTCTGACCGGAGAGCAGGTCTTCGACAGCGGCTCCGATTTCGAGGACATCACGGCCGGTTTCGGTTTCCCGTTCTTCAACGATGATGATGGCCGCAGCGACAACAAGGGGCCCGAGCCGGAGGGCATCACGCTCGGGACCATCAGTGGTCGCAGCTACGCATTCATCGGCCTGGAGCGGGTCAGCGGATTCTTCGTCTATGACCTGACCGAGCCGAGTGCAGCGATCATCGAGACCTTTGTCCAGGGTGAACCGGGCAACGAGCGTCCTGAGGGCGTGCTGTTCGTTCCCTCGAACCAGAGTCCGAATGGGCAGGATCTGCTCCTGCTGACGCATGAGGACAGCGGAACGGTGGCGATCTACAGCCTGGCAGCTCCCGCCGCCCCGCTCAACCTGCGGCCGGTTCCCACCGTGGGCACCATGGGCCTTCTCTGGATGATCCTGCTGCTGATGCTGCCGGCCCTCCTGCTGATGTCACGCAGTCGCTGAGTCCCGGGGTGTCTCCCAGGAAATGGGCTGCAGACGGGCCGGCAGGTAGAGCGGATGTGCGGGTTCACCGCTCCGGTTCAGGCGAATGACCTGAAGGCGGGGTCCGAAACGCTCGCGGATCAGGCGCGATCTTCCCATCCATGCGCCGTCGTTGCCCCAGGCCGCGACCAGAGTCGGGCAGGCCTGGCTGGTGCGGCGAATCCAGAAATCGTTCCTCGGGCCGACCGGATCGGCGGCTTGTTTCAGGTCAGTGGGGTCGGTGGCACGAAAGGCAAACAGGTTGGTCATGATCAGGCCACCCCCACCCCAGTCGCGGGCAAAGCGGATGCAGCGGCGGATGGTCGGGTCGTCTTTTTCTGCATCGGCGGTCGAGGGATTGAGTCCGATCATCATCACGAGCTGGCGTTTCGCATCCCAGCGTCGCCAAAGCGTGTAGCGATAACGCCCGCAGCGCGAAAAGCGCGCGCCGGTGGATGAAGCGACCATCTCAATCGCTGTCTCGATGTTGCGATAATGCGGTCATTGCTGCCTGGGCGCTATCGTGCAGGGCATCGATCTGCGAGTCTTCGACCTCACTCGAATCGAATCCGCGCAGCGCCTGTTGCCAGTCCTGCTCGGTCTCGATCAGCCAGGTCAGCAGCGCCTGGGTCTGATCGCTCTCGATCCATGCCTTGATCGAGGCGGCAATCCGCTTGATGTCCTCCAGATCACTGTCCGGGGCATGGGGCAGAAGATCGCGCGCTTTCAGGGTCTGCCTGAACGAATCGTGTTCGTCTTCGAGCTGATGAAGGCGCGACCGGATCGTAGCGAGAACCGGACTGGACCGATGGTCTGCCAGGTGCTGCTCGACGTGCTGGTAGCGATCGATGATGGCAAGCAGGGCCCGATCCAGTTCGATCAGATCCTGCTCGAGCGGGGAGAGAAAAACGGAATCGGACATGGGTCAACCTGTGGTTCGGGGGGCCAGAAGCTTCAGGGCGCCGGGGATCACTTCGCATGTCAGGGGTGTATGCGTCAGGAATTCACCATCGGCGGTGACTTCCAGCTCCGGTTGGGTCACAACACTCAGTCTACGGCACTGCCAGTGATCAAGGACCTCCGAATTCTTGACGAAGCCCGTCTTGAACTTGAGCGCATTGGCCAGGAGACGCCATCGGCTGCGGGCTCTGACCAGCAGAACGTCGAGCCTTGCATCATCCAGCCGTGCCTGATCGGATACAGTCATCCCGCCACCGTAGTGAATGCCGTTGGCAATCGTGATCTGGATAAAGCTGCCCTCGCGCACACCCTCGTCGGACTCGATCCGGGCGGAGAACCGCGGAATCTTGCGCATTGCCCTGAGCAGGCCGAGCAAATAGGCCCCTACGCCGAAAGTGGCCTTTTCGTCGCTGTCCATTTCGCGTGTGGTCAGCGGGCCCAGACCCATGCCCAGAGCATTGACAAAGCTGATGCCATTGACTCTGCCAACGTCGACCGGGCGCTGATGTCCGCTGTTGATGATCTCGATGGCTCGGGAAGGATCAGCGGGTATGCCGAGCGAGCGAGCCAGGTCGTTGGCGGTGCCGGTCGGGATCAGGCCTACAGGGAGCCCGCAGTCGACCAGCGCATCCAGCGCCCGATTGATCGTACCGTCGCCGCCACACAGAACGATCTGATCAACGCTTGATCCGGCATTGCGGATTCTGGCCGTGAGATCATCGCACTGGCCCAGGTCGATCTGCTGGATCTCGCCCTGGAGCTGCTTGAGCGGTTCGGCCAGTGAATCGTTGCCGGACCCGCTGAGCGTATTGGCAATCAGAAGTGTTGTTGGCACCGGGAGCAGGCTCTGAGACTCGAACTCAAGGGTATCGCACCGTGGCGCCTAGTGGAGACGGATTGGCATTCCGTTGCCGGGAGCTGCCCGGATTGATTGGAAAGCGCTGCATTTGCTCATGGTGATGTGCGCAGAACGTGCACTTCCAGCCGTTTGAGATACTATGGTCAGTTCAATGGATCATCCGAATCAGAAGCCTGTTTTATGACAGAAATGGCGCAGTATCCGCAGCTGTTGGCTGAACTTCGCGAGGCATTCAATGCCGAACTGACGCGTCCGCTGAAATGGCGCCGCGAACAGCTCGATGCCCTCGAGGCGCTGATGAAGGACAACGAGTCCTTGATCGAGAAAGCGTTGGCCGAGGATCTGAACAAGCCGGCCCATGAAGTGCAGCTCGAGATCGGGCTGCTTTACAGTGAAATCAAACACGCTCGCCATCGCCTGTCACGCTGGACCCGGCGACGCCGTGTCGTCACCCCCCTGATCGGGCAGCCGGGGGTGAGTTGGGTTCAACCAGAACCGCTGGGCGTCGTTCTGATCATGAGTGCCTGGAACTATCCCGTCCAGCTCCTGCTCGGCCCGCTGATTCCGGCACTGGCAGCCGGCAATGCGGTGCTGCTGAAGCCCTCCGAGATCGCAGCGAGCAGTTCTCGCCTGATTGCCGAACTGATTCCAGACTACCTGGACCCTCGGGCAGTGCGCGTGGTTGAAGGCGCTGTCGAAGAGACCACCGCGCTGCTGAAGCTTCGATTCGACCATATCTTCTACACCGGTGGCGCTGCCGTCGGACGCATCATCATGCGGGCAGCCGCCGAACACCTGACACCAGTGACCCTGGAGCTCGGTGGCAAGAGCCCCTGCGTCGTGGATCGAGGCGCCGACCTGAAATCCGCGGCGCGCCGGGTGATCTGGGGCAAGACCCTGAACGCCGGCCAGACCTGCATCGCGCCGGACTACGTGCTGGTCCACCCGGACGACCGTGAGGGTCTGGTCAGGGCCATGAACGATGAACTGGAAAACATGTACGGGTCCGATCGCCTCAACAGCACGGACTACTGCAAGATCATCAATCGTCGCCACTTCGATCGCCTGGCCGGCTTGCTGGACGCAGGAAAAGTGGCCATCGGCGGCAAGGTGGACGCCGATTCGGAGCGTATCGAACCGACGGTGCTTACCGGGGTCGAGGCCAATGACCCGATCATGGAGGAAGAGATCTTCGGGCCGATTCTGCCGATTCTCGATTCCGACAGTATGGAGGCATCCATCGACTTCATCCGCGATCGGGAGAAGCCGCTGGCGGCCTATCTGTTCACTCGCAAGGGCGCGAGTGAAAAGCAGTTCGTCAACCGAGTCAGCGCCGGCAGCATGCTGATCAACGACGTGATCTTTTTCATGTCGGTTCCCGACCTGCCGTTCGGTGGGGTCGGTGAGTCCGGCATGGGTAGTTACCACGGCCAGGCCGGTTTCGATCGTCTCAGTCACCTCAAGGCGGTGATGCGACGCGCTCGCTGGCCGGAGGTCTCGATCCGCTTCGCGCCCTACACGGACTTCAAGACGAGGATACTCAAATGGCTCAGCTAGATCATCAACACCTTTCGACCGATCCCTATCCCCGATTCCACCTGGCCCTTCCGGTGATTGATCTTGACTCGACTCTTGCTTTCTACACCGAGCTGCTCGAGTGTCCGACCGGGCGTCGATCGGAGCATTGGGTGGACCTGGACTTCTTCGGCCATCAGCTCGTGCTGCATCGGATCGAGGCCGATCAGCACCCGGCAAGCCAACTCAATCATGTCGACGGTCACGCGGTGCCTGCCAGTCACTTCGGCCCGATTCTCGAATGGGACCGCTTTGAGCAGCTCGCTGAGAAATTCAGATCGTCCGGATTGAAATTCGTGATCGAGCCGAACGTGCGGTTTCAGGGTCGAAAAGGTGAGCAGGCGACGATGTTCGTCTCCGACCCCAGCGGTAATCATCTGGAATTCAAGGCGTTTCGTCAGCTCGAGGCACTGTTTGCGACCGATCTGGAGGCCTACCAGTGAGCTCGAAGACCGGGCCCGGCCCGGCCAGAAGCATGGAACGGTCGGGCTCGCCGGGCGTCTTACCCTCATCATGGTTCGAGAGCTCTTCATGTTGAAATCCTTCTACCAGACCCGCTGGCCCTACGTCCTGATCATCGTGGCCTGCGCAGGCCTGCTGGCCTTTGCCTATTACGCTCAGTTCGTGCTGGAGCTGGCACCGTGCCCGATGTGCATGCTGCAACGCTTCGGGTTCATGATCATGGCGGTTGCCGCGCTCGGTCTGACGCTGCACCACCCGAAGGACTGGAAACGCTGGCTTTACGGTGTGCCGTTTCTCGGTGGTGCGATCTGGGGCATCGTGACGGCCACCCAGCATGTACGGCTTCAGAACGCTCCGCCTGATCCGATGGGGGGCTGCGGCGCAGACTGGCCCACGATGATGGCCTTCGACTTCAGCTGGAGCGAGATCCTGACCGAGGCCTTTACCGCCAGCGGTGACTGTGCCCAGGTGTCCTGGACCTTTCTGGGCCTGTCGATGCCGGCCTGGACCCTGATCTGGTATCTTGGCCTGACATTGTTTATCCTGCCTGCCTTGTTCAGGCGAACCAACTGATTTCAATGGTAACTATGCGATTCGAAAGGAAAACCCCAGGACCGAGCCATGACTGATCACCTCAAACCCATCACTCCTGCCAAAGGCTGGAGACCCGATTCATGGCGCCAGAAAACGGCCGGCCAGCAGGCCAGCTACGAAGATCGGAACGAGCTCAATGCAGCGCTGGTCAAGCTGGCAGGGATGCCGCCGCTGGTGACTTCCTGGGAAATCCTCAATCTCAAGCAACAGATCGCTGAAGCACAGGCCGGAAAACGCTTCTTCCTCCAGGGGGGGGACTGCGCTGAAGTCTTCAGCGAATGCGAATCTTCGATCGTCGCCAATCGCCTGAAGGTGCTACTGCAGATGTCGCTGATTCTGCTGCATGGGCTGGAGATGCCCGTGCTGCGCGTCGGTCGCTTTGCCGGTCAGTACGCCAAGCCGCGATCGGCGGACACCGAAACCCGGGATGGGGTGACCCTTCCGAGCTATCGCGGCGATCTTGTCAACTCGCCGGAATTCACTCCCGAGGCGCGCCGGCCCGACCCGGCGCGACTGCTGCAGGGTCATGCCAGCTCGGCGATGACGATGAATTTCGTGCGCGCCCTGGTCGATGGTGGCTTTGCCGACCTTCACCATCCTGAATACTGGGATCTGGGCTGGGTCGAGCACTCGCCGCTGGCCGCTGAGTTCCATCGGATTTCCGACAGCATCGGACAATCGGTGAAGTTCATCGAAACGATCACCGGTCAACAGCCCGGCAGTCTGAAACGAGTCGATTTCTACACCTCGCACGAGGCCCTGCATCTGCCCTACGAGCAGGCCTTGACGCGCCAGGTGCCGCGCCAGTACGGCTGGTTCAATCTGTCGACCCATTTCCCATGGATCGGAATGCGCACCGCCGAGCTGGACGGCGCGCACGTCGAAATGTTCCGCGGCATTCGTAATCCGATGGGCATCAAGGTCGGTCCCGGCATGAGCTCGGACTGGCTCAAGGGTCTGATCCGCACCCTGAACCCCGACAACGAGCGCGGTCGCCTGGTATTGATCCATCGCATGGGCGCAGGCAAGGTCGGCTCGCATCTTCCGGCCCTGATCGAGGCGGTCAGGGCCACCGGCTCGCCCGTGCTCTGGATCTGTGACCCGATGCACGGCAACACGGAAAAGACCAGCAACGGCTTCAAGACCCGCAATTTCGACAACATCCGCGCCGAAGTCGAACAGGCCTTCGAGATTCACGCCGCCTGTGGCTCCAGGCTGGGTGGTGTCCATCTCGAGCTGACCGGAGAAAACGTCACCGAATGCATCGGGGGTGCCCGAGAGCTCAATGAGACCGATCTGGAGACCTGCTACAAGAGCACCGTCGATCCGCGTCTGAACTACGAACAGGCCCTTGAAATGGCCATGCTGGTGGTGCGCAAACACCGCAGTCTGAGCTGATTGGGTAAAAGACTGGCCCTGAAAATGGAAAAGGGCGCTGTCGTCAAGACAGCGCCCTTTTTTCTGTCCGCGGCATTCAGCTCAGCAGCGATTCGACCGCAGCGCGTTCCTCACGAAGTTCGCGGTCGGTGGCATCCATGCGTTCACGGGAGAATTCGTTGATTTCCAGACCCTGGACAATCGACCATTCGCCGTTCTCGCAGCTGCATGGAAAAGAGTAGATGATGCCGGGCTCGATGCCATAGCTGCCGTCCGACGGAACGGCCATCGAGACCCAGTCATCGCCGTTCGTTCCCAGGGCCCAGTCGCGAATATGGTCGATCGCCGCCGAAGCAGCCGAAGCGGCGCTCGAGGCACCACGTGCCTTGATGATTGCGGCGCCGCGCTGCTGCACGGTAGGAATGAAGTCCTCGGCGTACCAGTTCTGGCTGACCCCGTCCATATCGAGGGCGCGGTGCCCGCTGACGGTGGTTTCATGCAGGTCAGGGTACTGGGTGGATGAATGGTTTCCCCAGATCGTCATGCGTCGGATATTGGTGTGGTGGATGCCGGTCTTCTGAGCCAGTTGTGCCAGGGCGCGGTTGTGATCGAGACGTGTCATCGCCGTGAAATTCGCCGCCGGCAGATCCGGGGCATTGGCCTGGGCGATCAGGGCATTGGTGTTGGCCGGATTGCCGACGACCAGAACCTTGACGTTGCGGCCGGCAACGGCGTTCAGGGCGCGGCCCTGGGGGCCGAAGATCTTGCCATTTTCGCTCAGCAGATCGGCGCGTTCCATGCCCGGGCCGCGCGGCCGGGCGCCGACCAGAATGGCGTAATCAGCGTCCTTGAAACCGACTTCCAGCTCAGCAGTCGCCTCGACACCGGCCAGCAGCGGAAATGCCGCATCTTCCAGTTCCATGACTACGCCCTTCAGAGCATCGAGCGCCGGCGCGATTTCGATCAGCTGCAGTATGACCGGCTGATTCGGTCCGAACAGGTCGCCTGAGGCAATGCGAAAGCAGAGCTGGTAGCCAATCTGGCCAGCGGCGCCGGTGATGGCGATACGCTTGGGTTCGATCATTGTGGAAGACTCCGGATAGTGATGAGATTCAGCCCTGCATTTTAACCGCTCGGCATCCTGGTGCGGCCGCTTTGTTCGATATGCAGCCTGCACGGCAGGTCAGTGGTATCTTTCCGGTTCCGAATCGAGTTGAGTACCGTGATGAAACGTATTGTTCTGGCCACCGCTTTCCTGATGACGCCGGCCTTCGCCGATGTGATCCTTGTTGAAGATCCCGTGCATGGCTTCTGGAATCATCTCGAGGGATTGTGCGGGCAGGCTTTCGAGGGCAATTTGATCACTCATCCCGAGGGGGAAACAGACTTCGTCGGCAAGCGGCTGGTCATGCACGTCCGCGATTGCCACCGGGACTGGATTCGAATTCCCTTCAGCGTCGGCGAGGATCGTTCAAGGACCTGGGTCATTACCCGGGACGAAGGCCGGATCAGGCTTCGGCACGTTCACCGGCATGAGGACGGCAGCCCCGATGAGATCAGCATGTACGGGGGGCTGGCGTCGAATCGGGGGCAGGCGACGGTTCAGTACTTTCCGGCCGATGAGCAGACCCGGCAGATGATCGAGGCGGCCTTTTCGAACGTCTGGATGATCGAGATCGAACCCGAGCAGACCTTCACCTACGGGCTCAGACGGCTTGGCACACCGCGCGTGTTTCAGATCGACTTCGATCTGAGTCGACCCATCGATCCACCGCCACCACCCTGGGGCTGGATCGACTGACCGGTCGGGCGTCAGCTGCTCTCCAGCGTCAACCAGTGCATGCTGAACAGCTCGTCCGGATCGGTCCAGACCTGCTCGGATCGCAGACCGGCGGAGACTGCCAGTGCCCTGAATCCATCGATCGAATACTTGTGGCTGTTTTCCGTATGGATGGATTCGCCTTGATCAAGTGCAAAGCGCTGTCCGTCCAGGCCGATGGTGGTTTCACGCCGTGCCACCAGGTGCATCTCGATCCGGCCCTGGTCAGGATTGAATCGCGCCTCGTGCTCGAAGGCATCGACGTCGATATCAGCGTGGAGCTCGCGGACCATGCGATGCAGGAGATTCAGATTGAACTTGGCCGTAACCCCATCGGAATCGTCATAGGCCCGGATCAATTGCTGCTCGGGCTTCAGCAGATCGACCCCGATAAGCACGCCGCCCTCGGGACCGATGATGCGGCCCAGTCGGGCCAGGAAGCCGCGCGCTTCCTGATGCTCGAAATTGCTGATCGTGGAGCCCGGGAAATAGATCACGCGGCGTCGTGCCGGCGGGTCGAGAACCAGCTCCCGATCGTCGATGGGCAGGGTGTAATCGGCCCGAACGGTCCTGATCTCGAGCGCCGGAAAGCGCTGTTTTAGTTCAGTCGCCGAAGCGCGCAGCGCTGCGGCAGAGATTTCGATCGGAGTGTAGGCCCGCGGACTGTCGAGCGCTTCGAGCAGATGTCGGGTCTTGAGGCCCGCGCCCGAGCCGAATTCGATGACGTGGGCGTCGGGACCGATCAAACGACTGATTTCGTCCAGATGGGCATCGTGCAGGGCCAGATCCGCGCGCGTGACGTAGTAGTCGCGGGTTTCACAGATGGCCTCGAACAATTCCGAGCCCCGCGTATCGTAGAGATATTTGCAGGGGAGGCTGCGCGGGCTCTGCGAAAGCCCGGCCAGTGCCTCATGCAGAAAGGCTTCGGTGTCGCTCATCCCAGGTCCCGTGCCAGGCGGATGCCGGAGAACTGCCAGCGATCCGACGGGTAGAAAAAATTCCGGTAGCTGGCCCGAACATGACCGGCAGGTGTCGCACAGCTTCCGCCTCGCAGCACCATCTGATTGGCCATGAACTTGCCGTTGTATTCGCCCACGGTGCCGCCGGCCGGCCGGAATCCGGGGTATGGGGCATAGCTTGATGCCGTCCATTCCCAGACATCGCCGAACAACTGCACCATTCGAGCCGCATCCCCGACGCCAGACGGATGATAGTGCCCTGAATCGGCGAAATGGCCATGTCGGCCGACCTCGGACGCGGCGTGCTCCCACTCCGCTTCAGTCGGCAGTCGGGCTCCGGACCAGGAGGCAAAGGCCCAGGCCTCGTAGAAGCTGACGTGCGAGACCGGCTGATACGGGTCAACCGTATCGGCGCCGTGGGCGGTGTAGTGCATCCATTGCCCGTCTTCGTTCCACCAATACAGGGGGGCTTCGATCTGCTGATCACGCCGCCAGGCCCATCCGTCTGACAGCCAGAGCTCCGCGCGCTGATAACCGCCATCATCGATGAAGGCAAGGTAGTCGCCGCAGGTGGCGGGTCGGTTGGCCAGCGCAAAGGGCTGAAGCATGACCGGATGGCGCGGTGTTTCATTATCGAAGTGGAAGTTCCCTCCCGCATGCCCCAATGTCTTGAGGCCGCCTTCGAAGTCCGTCCACAGCAATTCGGTTGCAGCGGAGGATGTCTGCAGCGGCTCAGCCCAGGCCGGGAAGGCCGGATTGAACGACAGCCCGTGCTTGAGATCGGTCACCATCAGTTCCTGATGCTGCTGTTCATGGTTCAGACCGAGCAGGATCAGAGGCGTCATTTCGTCGAGAAGGCCCGGGTCGGCTCGAGAGATCAGCGCCGTCATCGCATTGTCCACATGCGAGCGGTAGCGGCCGATCGATTCCGCATCAGGGCGGCTTATCAACCCCCGCTGCGCGCGGGGATACTGCTTCCCGATACCGTTGTAGTAGGAGTTGAACAGATACTCATAGTTTTCGTCCGGACTCTTGTAGTCGGTCGCGAACGGCTTGAGAAGGAAGGTCTCGAAGAACCAGCTGGTGTGAGCACGATGCCATTTCAGCGGACTTGCGTTCGGCATCGACTGAAGGTTCTGATCCTCCGCCGAAAACCGCAGGCTGAAGCGATCGGTGGCTGCTCGCACGGCTTCGAAACTGCCAACAAGGCTGTCGCAGGTGTGCTGGCGGAGGTCGAGCGTATTGAAATCATCCGACGGCCGCAGTTCGGACGTCGCTTGGTCAAGAGCGATGGACATGAGCAAGGGAATGAAGCATTTGCACCTGTCATTACTCTACCACCGACGCTTAGAGATTCCATGAAGCTCTTCTCTCGAGCGAAAAATTTCGTGACCTCCGTCTCGGGTTTACACGGGTCTAACCTGCAGTTTCCGGTTCGGTAACTGAACTCATGCAACGATGCGATCAACTATCCGCTTGAGAATTTCATGCAAAAAATCGCTATTGTCGTCGTTGGACTGTTCTGCCTGGTCGGCAGGAGTGAGGCCGAAGTCGCGCTGATGCTCGACGGACAGTTGCTGGCCGGGGTCGAGAGCGTGGTTTATGATGCAGCCCAGAAGCGTATTGCGGTCACTTTCAGTGCTGGCCCGCAATGCTCGGAGCCGGCGGTGCCACCGATGGCCGATCAGCTCGTTTTCGCGCTTGCGCTGAGGGAATATCCGGTGGTCGGCGATATCGTCTATCAATCAGGGCCTGAGGTCGCGGTCCTGTCGATCAATACGGGATCGGCTCCGGTTGCCTGCGTGCAAGACGGGCTGTTCATCGATCGCTTCGAAGCGTAGGGCCGATGAATCGGCCGCTCAGTCGATGCCGTATTTCTTCAGCTTGTAGCGCAGCGAACGAAAGGTGATCCCGAGCTGGCGAGCGGCCTCGGTCTTGTTGAAGCGCGCCTCTTTCAGGGCGCTTTCAAGGATCCGCTTTTCGATCTCTTCCATATGGTCATCGAGGTTTCGATCCTCCGGGCGATCGGTCGGGTTCATGTCCAGCTCGGACTGATCGCCATCGAGACTGAGATCGTCGGCGGTAATCCTGTCTCCCTCGCACAGGGTCACGGCGCGCTGCAGAATGTTGACCAACTCGCGGACGTTACCCGAGAAAGGATGCTGTTGCAGCGCTTTTCTGGCGCTCTCTTCGAGTTCCCGGGCAGGCTCGCCCCACTGCTCGCCGATCGAGTGCAGAAAGTGCTCGGCCAGCAGACCGATGTCCCCTCGACGCTCGCTCAGCGAGGGCATGTGGAGCTCGATCACGTTCAGGCGGTAGTACAGATCGTTGCGGAAGGAGCCATCCTCGACGAGCGGTTTCAGCGCCTTGTGGCTGGCCGAGAGGATGCGCGTGTCGATCTTGATCTCCTTGCGTCCGCCGATCGGGCGAACAGTCTTTTCCTGAATGACTCGAAGGAGTTTGACCTGCATCGGTAGCGGCAGGTCAGCAACTTCGTCGAGAAACAGCGTGCCTCCCTGGGCGGCCTCGAACAGACCTTCCTTGTCGCTGTCAGCGCCGGTGAAGCTGCCCTTGATGTGACCGAAGAACTCGCTCTCCATCAGTTCACCCGGAATGGCACCGCAGTTGACGGCAATGAAGGGCTGTTCCGCTCGCGGGCCGAGATCATGGATCAGCTTGGCCGCCAGTTCCTTGCCGGTACCGGAGTCGCCGCTGATCAGTACCGGTGCCTGGCTTCTTGCCAGCTTGACGATGGTCTGGCGCACCTTCGCAATTGCCTCGGATTTTCCGATCAGGCGCTGCAGAAGGAGAGAGCGCTCTTCGCTGCCGACGCTGGACCCCGTCTCCGGGATTCCCGGGCTGGAAGCGCTGGCGCTATCGGCTCGGGTCATTGCGGCCTCGCCTGACCCACCTCCAGACTTTTCCTGATCGTCCTGCCGCAGTTTCAGCGCCGTTCGGACCAGATTCCTCAGGACTTCCAGATCGACGGGTTTCGAGACGAAATCGAAGGCCCCGTATTTCAAGGCGGTGACCGCGTCTTCGACCTTGCCGAAGGCAGTGATCATGGCGACAGGAATATGGTCGTTGTCGCGATTGATCTCCTTGATCAGGGTCAGCCCGTTGCCGTCGGGCAGGCGCATATCTGTCAGACACAGAGCGTAGTCATTGTTGGCCGACAACAGCTGCCTGGCTTCCGAAAGATCGGCCGCTGTATCGACATCGATCCCCATCCGGCTGAGCGTGATATCCAGGAGTTCTCTCAGGTCGGGTTCGTCATCGACAACGAGCGCGCGCATATTGGACATTGATTCTCCTAAATAAATGAATACCTTGGCTCGGCACGGGCCCTTCAGCAGGGATCGGGCGAACTCATGAGCTCGACAGAACGGTTGCACTCTGCGGCGAACCGGAGTCTTTGGACTCCTGTGCTTCGGGTCGCCGCAGAAGGATTCTAAAGCACGCACCCGCTTTTGGCACCTGCACGTATTCCAGTGAGGCCTGGTTGGCATCGCAGAGCTGTCTGGCCAGATACAGGCCGAGCCCCGAGCCCTGCTTGTGGGTAGTGAAAAAGGGCTCGAAAACCTGGGATCGTTTCTCCAGCGGAATACCCGGGCCATCGTCGAGAATATCCAGCGCCATCTCACGATGGCCGCGAATCGGGCTGGCTCGCAGGGTCAGAACCGGGATCTGATCATCCGAGTGGCGACCGTGTTTGAGTGCGTTCTCCATCAGGTTCCAGACGGCCTGGGCCAGCTGTCCGGGGTCGACCAGCACCATGATCGCCGCCGAGGGGAGCTCGAGCCTGACCTTGTCCTCCGGCAGGCGATGATAGCGCCTGAATTCATTGGTCAGCTTGCGCGCCCAGCTGACCAGATTGACGGCCTCGACACGGGCTCGTTCGCGGCGGGAGAGCTTGAGTACATTCTCGACGATGTCGTTCATGCGGGAGGCATGGTTGAGCATCATGTTGACGAGCTTCAGATCGGCCGGGTTGAGGTCCTCGGACTCTCTGAGAAGCTGACCGGCATGACTGAGCGCACCCAGGGGATTGCGGATTTCGTGAGCGATCGAGGCCGAGAGTCGGGCCAGCGATGCCTGGGCGAGGTCCCGGGCTCTTCGGCTGACGACCGAGGTGTCCTCGAGAAAGATCAGTGTGGCCTCCGACTTCAGGCCCGGCATGCTCAGCATGCGCGGCACCACGGCGACCTGGGTGGATTGCAGCAGCAGGCCCTCGTCCTGGGACTTTCCGGTCTTGCGCCACCGCTGCATTCGCTCGAACAGCGCCGGGGCGATGACTCGGAGGTTCCGCTCCTTGACCGGCGGATTGCCCAGCAGATACCAGGCGGCCTCGTTGATCTGCCGGATGGTTCCGGCCGAATCGACGACCAGCACCCCGGATCGCATCCGATGGATGATCAGTTCATTGACCTGTTCGAGGTTGGCCATGTCGACGCCGCGCCGCTCGGCCAGCAGCTGGTATTCCCGGCCCCATTGCCCGAGCAGAGCGCTGGCGAGCGCGGTGACGAACGCCGCGATACCGTAGAGCCCGGCCTGGGCGACCTTGGCAGCCACCGCGACTTGCTGGGCTGCGAGCGCAGCGTCGACGACCAGCCCGATCGCGACCAGGCTGGCAAACAGCAGCGCCGTGCGCAGTGACAGCAGCAGTCCGGCGATTCCGATGTAGAAGAGAATCAGAATGACCAGCCCGCTCTCGATGCCGCCGAAGCAGTGCAGGACGATGCTGATGATGATCAGATCGGTGGCCAGCGAAAAGGAGGCCAGTTCATCGGCTGGTGCCGATCTGCGCAGGTGCACGACCAGGAAGATGATCGCCGCGCCGAAGTAGGTGAATGCCGCGGCCTGCAGGAGAAAGGCCTTGTAGGCTGGCGTCAGGTCGAGAGCGAATCGGCTCAGGGCGACGCCCAGCAGGACGGGTGCCAGAAGGAGACGAAAACCGTTGAGGTAATACAGCGCCCGCTGGATGATGTCCTTGTCGGCAACCAGAGAAGTACCTGATTTCATTTGCGCTTCCTGAAGATTCCAGACTTCATGATGCGGATCGATTTCAGTATAGCGCCATTTCCCGCGTTGATAATTGCTCGCTCGTGTACGAAAATACCGGGCTCGCAGATTCGATCGTGGCAAATCGCCGCGCTGTTTTTCAGCGATCCTGACATGGGATTGCGTCGATAAAGTCTTCCTAAGGATTTCATTCAATGAATTTTCACGAGTATCAGGCCAAGGCGCTGTTTGCCGAGTATGGCATTCCAGTGCCGAAAGGAGAGCTGGCGACCACGGCCGATGAGGCCGTCGAGGCGGCGAAGAAAGTGGGCGGGTCCCAGTGGGTTGTCAAGGCCCAGGTGCATGCAGGCGGCCGCGGCAAGGCCGGTGGCGTCAAGCTGGCCGGCTCGCTCGAAGAGGTTCGGGCAGAGGCGGAGCGCATGCTGGGGATGTCGATCGAGACCTACCAGACCGCTGGCCTGGCGCTACCGGTGAACAGCGTGCTGATCGCCGAGGCCACGGATATCAAGCAGGAGCTTTATCTGGGTGCCCTGGTCGATCGCGCGCATCGCGCCGTGGTGTTCATGGGATCGGCTGCCGGTGGCGTGGATATCGAGCAGGTCGCCAGCGAAACGCCAGAGAAGATCATTACTGCCGTCGTCGACAATGCCGCGGGCTTCATGCCTTACCAGGCGCGCGATATCGGCTTCGGAATGGGCCTGAACGCCAAGCAGGTCAGACAGCTGACCGCGATCATGGACGGCTTGTATCGCCTGTTTATCGACAAGGACATCGGCCTGATCGAGGTCAACCCGCTGATCATCGACGCCAATGATGACCTGATCGCACTCGATGCCAAGCTGAATGCCGACGACAACGCACTGTTCCGACATCCAGCGCTGGCCGAAATGCGCGACGAGTCGCAGGAAGATCCGACCGAGCTGGCGGCCAGCAAGCACGAACTCAACTATGTCACCCTGGACGGCAATATCGCCTGCATGGTCAACGGTGCCGGGCTGGCCATGGCAACCATGGATGTGGTCAAGCTGGCTGGAGGTGAGCCGGCGAACTTTCTCGACGTGGGCGGTGGCACCAATGCCGAGCGAGTCAGGGAGGCGTTCAAGCTGATTCTTTCCGACGACAAGGTGCGGGCCATTCTGGTCAATATCTTCGGCGGAATCGTACGCTGTGACCTGATCGCCGAGGGCATCATCAACGCGGTCAAGGAGATCGATGTCCAGGTGCCGGTGGTGGTTCGCCTGGAAGGCACGAACGTCGAAAAGGGCAAGCAGATGCTGGCCGACAGCGGATTCGCCATCATCGCGGCGGATGACCTCAATGACGGTGCACGCAAGGCCGTTGAAGCAGCGGCGGCCTGAACAAGGATTGATGAATCAATGAGCGTATTAATCAACAAACACACCCGAGTCATCGTCCAGGGGTTCACCGGATCCCAGGGCACTTTTCATTCCGAGCAGGCCATTGCCTATGGCACGCAGCTGGTGGGCGGCGTAACGCCAGGCAAGGGCGGACAGTCGCATCTGGATCGACCGGTCTTCGACACCGTGGACCAGGCCGTCGGGCAGACCGGTGCCGATGCCTCGATGATTTTCGTGCCGCCGCCATTTGCCGCGGACGCCATCCTGGAAGCCGCCGATGCCGGCGTTCGGGTCATCGTCTGCATCACCGAGGGCATTCCGGTCCTCGACATGATGCGCGTCAAGGCAGCTCTGGCGAACTACGAGGATGTCACGCTGATCGGACCCAACTGTCCTGGCATCATCACCCCGGGTGAATGCAAGATCGGCATCATGCCGGGCAAGATCCACAAGCCCGGCAAGGTCGGCATCGTCTCCCGTTCCGGCACGCTGACCTACGAGGCGGTTTTCCAGACGACCCAGGCCGGACTCGGCCAGTCGACCTGCATCGGCATCGGCGGTGACCCGATCAACGGGATGAATTTCGTTGACTGTCTGGAACTGTTCCAGGACGATCCCGACACCGAGGGCATGATCATGGTCGGGGAGATTGGCGGATCGGCAGAAGAAGAAGCGGCCGAGTTCATCGCCGATCACGTGACCAAGCCCGTCGTCGGGTACATTGCGGGTGTGACGGCACCCCCGGGCAAACGGATGGGCCATGCAGGTGCCATCATTTCCGGCGGCAAGGGAACGGCAGAGGCCAAGTACGCTGCGCTCGACGAGGCTGGCGTGACCACAGTGCGGTCTCCGGTCGAGCTCGGCGCCGCCATTGCCGAAAAGCTGAAGTAGGCTCTCGGTTCCGAAGAATGCGGGGCCGATGGTCATCGGCCCCGCTGCCTGATCTGCTGCCGAGCGGTGTTTTTTAGAAATTCAAAGGCTTGAGCAGGACCGCATGGAATGCTGAAGATCGCACTCGCCCAGGACGACTTTCTTGTCGGGCATATCACCGGAAATCGGGACCGGATTCTCGAGGCGATCCAGCAGGCGCGCGATCATTACGGCGCCGATCTGATTCTCTTCCCGGAACTGGCTCTGACCGGCTATCCACCGGAGGATCTGCTGCTGCGGCCGGGCTTCATGCGGCGGACCGAAGACCTGCTCGATGAGCTGGCCTCGGAGGTGCACGGCATCGACGTCATCGTCGGGCATCCGCGCTGTGGCCAGGGCGAGACCCGCTACAACTCGGTCTCCTGGCTTCGTGATGGACAGATCCTGGCGACCTACGACAAGTGGGATCTGCCAAATTACGCCGTGTTCGACGAGCGGCGCTATTTCGACCACGGTGACCAGCCGCTGGTAGTCGAAGTCAAGGGGGTTCGGGTCGGTGTGGTGATCTGTGAAGATGCCTGGACACCCGAGCCCTGCAAGGCCGCCCTTGACGCCGGCGCTCAGGTCATCCTGTCGTCCAATGCCTCTCCGTTCTACCGGGGAAAGCAGGCCGATCGCAGCGCAATGCTGGCCCAGCGACATCGGGAAACCGGTCTGCCTCTGATCTATCTCAACTGCGTCGGTGGTCAGGACGAGCTGGTCTTCGACGGGCACTCTCTTTATATCGACGGGCAGGGCCGGATTTCTCCGCCGGCGCCTCTGTGCAGAGAGTCACTCCTCCTGCTGCACCTGAATGCTGACGATGGCTCGATCGAGCCGGCGCAGTGGCCGGTGGGCGACACCGAAGATCTGCCCGTTATCTACCAGGTGCTTCAGCGCGGTCTGCGTGATTACGTGCTGAAGAACAAGTTCGAATCGGTGGTCTTTGGATTGTCGGGAGGAATCGATTCGAGTCTGACCGCGGCGATCGCGGCCGACGCCCTGGGCCCGGACCGGGTCATGGGCGTGATGATGCCGTCTCGCCATACCTCCGAGCTGTCTCTGACTCTGGCCACCGAGCAGGTCGATCTGCTCGGGATCCGATACGACAATATTTCGATCGAGCCGATCTACCAGGCCATGCTCAAGCAGCTGGCAGAAGTCTTTGCCGGTCGAGCCGAGAACTTCACCGAAGAGAACCTGCAGGCCCGCGCGCGCGGCAACATCGTCATGGCGCTGTCGAACAAGTTCGGCTACCTGCCGCTGGCGACCAGCAACAAGAGCGAGCTGGCCACCGGCTATTCCACGATCTATGGCGATATGTGCGGTGGCTTCAGCCCGATCAAGGACTGTCTCAAGTATCTGGTGTTCGAATTATCGAACTGGCGCAACGAACAGTCTCCTGCGATTCCCAAGGGGATCATCGACCGTCCGCCCTCCGCCGAACTCAGGCCGAACCAGACCGATCAGGACAGCCTGCCGGAGTACGAGGTCCTCGATCGCATCATCACGGCCTATGTCGAAGAGGACCTCCCGATTGCCGATATCGTGGCCATGGGCATCGATGAGCGCCAGGTTCGGCGCGTTGCCGGGATGGTGCTCACGGCGGAGTTCAAGCGTCGCCAGGGCGCACCTGGCCCGCGCATCACCCGCAAGGCCTTCGGGCGCGATCGGCGCTATCCGATCACTTCAGGCTGGCGTGACAGCGGCATCGTGGGATGAGGCTGAATCGGCGGATCGACACCGCCCGACCATTCGATCATCGTCCGGGATGAGGCTTACAGTGCTGCGGCAATTCGTCGAACGGCATCCTTGAGGGTATCGAGACTGCAGGCAAATGACAGGCGTAGATGGCCCGGCGCACCGAAAGCCGTGCCCGGCACCGTCGCCACACCGCTTTTTTCCAGCAGCAATTCGGCGAACTCCAGATCGTCAGCAAGACCCAGCGTTTCAATGGCCTCGCGACAGTCGGCAAACACGTAGAATGCGCCCTGGCCGGCGCTGCAGCGAATGCCCGGCAGTTGATCAAGCGCGGGCACCAGCCAGTCGTGACGGCGCTTGAATTCCTGACGCATCTCCTCGACACAGCTCTGGTCCCCGTTCAGCGCGGCGGTGGCTGCCGCCTGCGAGATCGAGCAGGGGTTGGAGGTGCTCTGCCCCTGAATCTTGCGCATTTCCCTGATCAGCTCGGCCGGGCCGGCCGCGTAGCCGATACGCCAGCCCGTCATCGCATAGGCCTTGGAGACCCCGTTGACGACGATCAGGCGCTCTTTCAGCGCTGGTGCGACCTGGGCCAGACTCAGAAAGGGCTCATCTGCCCACCAGATGTGCTCGTAGATGTCGTCCGAGCAGATCAGGACTCTCGGGTGCTCCAGCAGGACTTCGGCCAGTTCGATCAGCTGTTTGCGGGAGTAGGCCCGGCCGGTCGGATTGCTCGGTGAGTTGAAGATCAGCAGTCGGGTCTGGTCGGTGATCGCCGATCGAAGCTGAGCTGCACTGATGCGGTAATCGGTTTTCTCATCGGCGCTGAGGATCACCGGAGCGGCACCGGCCAGTCGCACCATGTCCGGGTAGGACACCCAGTAGGGTGCGGGTATGAGCGCCTCATCGCCCTCGTCCAGCAGGGCCTGGAGCAGATTGTAGATCGATTGCTTGGCACCTGAAGAAACCAGGATCTGATTGGCGCTGTAGTCGAGCTGCTGATCGCGCTGGAGCTTGCCGATGATGGCCTGTTTGAGATCGGGCGTGCCGTCCACTGCGGTGTAGCGGGTCTGGCCATTACGGATCGCGGCGATGGCCGCTTCGCGGATGTGGGCCGGGGTGTCGAAATCGGGCTCTCCCATGCTCAGAGAAAGTACGTCCCGCCCCTGTTCGCGGAGCTCGGCCGCTTTCATGCTCATGGCGATGGTGGCGGAGGGTTTGACTTGGGCGACGCGTGACGAAAACCGGATGCTCACGGAGAAACTCCCTATACAACGTTAGGATTGCACCGTTGTTCAGATGCCAGAACTTATAATTATAGTATGTCGCAGCGATTCCAGATGGCTTCGAGCTACGAACCGGCGGGTGACCAGCCCACCGCCATCAATGCGCTGGTCGGCAGCCTCGAGGCCGGGCATGCCCATCAGACCCTGCTCGGGGTGACCGGATCGGGCAAGACCTTCACCATGGCGAATGTGATCGAGCGCCTGCAGCGCCCGGCAATCGTCATGGCGCCGAACAAGACGCTGGCCGCCCAGCTCTACGGCGAGTTCAAGGCTTTCTTTCCGAACAACGCCGTCGAGTATTTCGTTTCCTACTACGACTACTACCAGCCCGAAGCCTACGTGCCTTCGACCGATACGTTCATCGAAAAGGACGCTTCGATCAATGAGCACATCGAGCAGATGCGCCTGTCGGCGACCAAGTCGCTGCTGCAGCGGCGGGATTCATTGATCATAGCTACCGTCTCGGCCATCTATGGTCTCGGTGATCCCGGCTCTTTCCTGAAAATGACCCTGCCCT
>Ga0102934_1000812_pt1 | contig 21516 bp, 30 predicted proteins | sample SalPonR2_A_D1_MG_FD_78175 | JGI IMG/M metagenome (GOLD analysis project Ga0102934, IMG submission 78175) | Salt pond soil microbial communities from South San Francisco under conditions of wetland restoration - Salt Pond MetaG R2_A_D1_MG | ecosystem: Environmental > Aquatic > Marine > Intertidal... | reverse complement strand
GGACTGGCAGCCGAATAACCACGCTTCCTTCCAAATCTTAAAGACGTCATCTCTATAGCGGAATCGAAATCTCCACCATTCCTATGAAATTCATCTCTAGCCATAGACTTAAAATCAGCGTGATCAAATACGTTCACCCTGCTTTCATCTGGCGTTTTCCAAAGCCATCCTGACATGGCACCAGTCGCTTCTGCAATCTTTTTATCCCACTTAAAGTCTTTAGACGTTTCATCAAAGGCTTTGCTTAAAGCAGACCTCTGCTCTTTAGATTGAGTTTTAGATAGTCTTAAATCATTTAACGCAGTTTTTACAGCATCTTCATCTGCAAATCCTTCCTGAGTTATCATATTAGCCACCCTTAATCCAGTTCTTAAGGTCTCATCATTATTAATGCCTTTTAAAGCCCATGGAGTTGCATTGTTTATATTACTTAATAGTTTTGCGCTTTGAACAACAGATTGTGGGTTTTGTGACTGGATGCCAGAATCAATAGTTTCCTTAACAGCATCTGGCATAACTCGTGTATTTGCTATGAATGTAACTATATCATTTGGTGAATTGATATATCCACCTTCAGCTTTTTGCAAATAAACACTATTTACAGCATCCTGATAACTTTTGTCATTTTGCCTTGGCGTAGATTTTTCGTCTAATACATCTTGTACATAATCTTCATTCATTTTTAACTGCATTTCACGAGCTCCTGCTTGTATACTTTTTGTAAAATAATTTATTGTTTGTTCGTATTGCGCTCTCGTCATCATTTGGGATGGCCTAACAGCTTGTTCTTCACCTTCATAATTCAAAATTCCAACATTTAACTCATTGTTCATGAATTGCTCAGCAAATTTCTGTTTTTCATCTAAACCTTCGAGCTTATCAAATCTTTGACGCACAGCTTGATTAACAAAGCTAGATGTAGCTTTATGAAACATATTTTGTTTTTCTACTGCACTAAAAATAGGAGTTCCATTCTCATCCGTTGCCCCGGCAGCCTCAAAAGCATCACGCCAATCCATCATTGCAGATGCAGTTGCGTTATATGAAATCCCTTCATCTTCTGAAAAAATATCGGCACCTTTCCAAGCGGCTTGTTTTATAGAATCATCAAAGCACTGTATCGCTGTCGCTTTTACAGAATCTCTCTGCTGAGCAATAGCATTTTGCTTAGCTTTACTTAAATATCCTGTTATCTTAGCATTATACCAGCCATTAAATTCAGATCTTTCTTGAGGCAACAACTCATCAATAATCCCATCATGAATTTGGGTATACATTTTTTGCAAATTGTCAGGATCAGTTGAATATTTTTGAAAGACCTCATCTATTTGCTGATTGGCTAAATTCTTTGTATTAAAGTAAATTGTTTGACGACCTAAGTTTGCATAGTCATTTGCAAGCTTTTGGGAGCTTTCTTGCATCTTAGCAGCAATGGTTTTACTTAAATCTTGTGACGCATTAGATAACCCTTGCCAGTCAACTTTTTTCTCATATCTAGGAAATTTTTGCCCACCACTATCTGCCATTTCTATTTACCTGCTTTTTTTGATTCATATAAGTTTTTAACGTGCTGAGTGATTTCATGCTAGGATCTATCGCTCCTAAAAATCCTTGACTCCTAATATAAGGGGCTTGTATCTCAGCTAACCTGGCTTGTGTGCGACTCTGATTGGCTTGTGTTTCGCCCATAGTAAAAACATCTTTAATATCAGAATTTAAATCTATCAATGATTGCTCAAGACCTCTTAGGGAGCTGCCTTCAGAGCTATCAAATCCCCTACTGCCCATAATAGCTAAAGATGTTCCCAAAACTTTTCTGGCTTGATTTCTTAAGTTACTGGCAATATTTTCAGCCTTAACTTTCTCTTGTCGGGCCTGAACTTCATGAAATCCCTTTTGTGTTTCAGCCATCTGCGACTGATAATGAGCTCCAATTAAAGAGCCTGCAACTTGAGTTAAACTTCCAATGACTGCTATAGCAACATCTCCACCACTTATACTGGCTCCTTGTTTCTGTCCTGTTGTAGTTTTCATTGACTGCAATTGAGCATTGCTTGGAAGAGTAGAACGAGTTTGCGATGCAAATGACCCAAAACTAGAAGCAGCACCCCCAGCTTGGTTTGCATACATTGATTGATAGCCTATTGACTGATAACCTAACATTTTTTATTATCTCCCAAAACTCACTTTCATATTTAAATTTAATAATTCGAAAGGAACAGAATCATATTGCTCTATCCGCACTTGACCTTTTTCATCCCATCCAGAAATTGCAAATAAATGCTTTCTTCCAGTAAAAGCATCTGTTTCATATTGCTCATCCAAAACTGTCCTGGAGTTAACAACCACCTGTTGTGTATTATATAAATTCAATACCAATTCACTTATACTCTTTTTTTGACCCATGCTAGAGCCTTGTTGTGGAATCTCTACAGGGTTTGTAATTAAATCTGTCCAGAAAGAAAATCCAACTTCAACTTCTGTAACAGGAATAGGTGTAGAAAATTGACCACTAAGAGGCATCACAAATGGATCAAAAATTTCCCAAGACGGATTATCTTGCGTAGGATCAATGCCTTTCAGTATACAAATTTGACCAGCCAAATGTGCAGGAACATCCCATGATGTTTTTGCAGTATCAGAAGTCAAATGTACAGCAGCATCACTACAAAAACTGGCATCAAATTTCTCTAAAAATAGCTTTGTAGTTCCAGACAAATCTCTTTGCACAGCAACATAAACTTGGTCACCTACCGCTTGAATATACTGAAACTTCCCTTGAGTCTCCTGCCTTAGAAAGCAAAATACATTTTGATCAACGACAATACATCCCATAACTAAACTGCCATCATTGTTTATTGCATAAATATACGAACCATCCGTTTCTGTGGATGGCTTCTGCCTTGCCAAACCGACACAATTTTTTATTAAATGCGATGACATAAAAGTTATTGAAGCCGCATGATAAGCGAATATATCTCTACTAAAAATAAATTGTCTAATCGAACCACCATCTCGTGGTACAAACAAAGTTCCCCCATCCGGCAAATCAACAGGCTTGGGATAAGCATTAACACCATCTGTTGATTGATGAAGTGCATTTTCAGCCGAATTTGGCGTCAAAATAACATCTCCAGATAATGTAAACTGCCCTTCTGATGTAAAAAATTCTAATGAATTGTGAGAGTTTGTTGAATATATTGTTGCGACTCTTTCGGATGGCAAACTAGCCATAATAGCATCGTCATCTTCAGACTGCCCTAAATCAAAATTAAAGTAATCATTAACTACTGAAAATATGTAATATTCTGGAGCACTTCTAAACCCTGCCAAAACCAATCTACCTGCATGAAACGTAGAGGTTCTAGGGTATCCTCTAGCGCTTCCAAAAATAGGTTCACGACCAGAGGTTATATACCAATCCCCACTTGCAATGGCATTTTTATTATAAAAGGGAGCAATGACTATTGCAGTGACTTCCGTTCCTGAATTCTTTTTAACAATTCTAGCCCTTCCACCATTTCCGATAATATATTGGCCGACTATGACACCGCCTAAAACACTAGAACTAGCCGTTAATGTTATAGTGCCTTCCACAGCAGAAGGCGTTATAGTACCTCCAGGATATGTATCATTTTCGCTAAATTCGTGAAGAGGGACGTTTTCAAAAGTTATATTACTCAATGTCCAATCTGAATCTGTTGCACCTCTCACTAACTTTTTAGGTTGGACATCTTTTTCAGTGATAATCATTGTATCACCGAATTGACAAGTGTCTAGTTGTAATAATCTTTCACCCGAATATCCTGTCGATGTTATCTCTTTTACTTCTATATCATCATGAAAAATTTTTATTACATTATCTAAAAACACAACTAGATAAACCTGTGTTGCAGAAAAAGCAAATTCATGCATTGAAACATGACCTTCATCATAGCCTGAAACCGTTATATCTTTTAAAAATTTTAATCCTGCTCTTTTTTTAAGAGCCCCATGAGGCCTGCCAACTAAATTTCTAGATTCATTTACTGTGCTGTAATAAAACTCTAAATCTCCACGTCCTGAAGCTTCTGGGTTTAACGCTCCATGGGTGAATCTAAACTGGGGTAGGGCAATATTTCTCATCAGTAAAATCTAGATCTTGTAAATATATCTAATTTAAATGCGTCTGTTGGTTGCTGACCAGTGTCTTGATTTGTGGCTTCAGCAAATAACCCTCCCATCATAGAACTAGTTTCACCATAAGCCTCGACTCTATATAATTGAGACAATTGAGTATCTCTGGTGATGGGCATAGCTAATTCATATGCTAATGCCGACACTGCAAACTCTACAAACCATGCAGGCCACAATGCATAATCTGCATCATATAAATATTCAGCCCAAATATTTTCATAATCCACATGAATAGCATCAAACACTTTATAGTCCGTCAAAATAGGCAAATTATTGCCTGACTGATCCGCACTGTCATCATATGCAACATATAAAGCGCGAAGCTTTAACATATCATCTGGAATATCAAACTTATATTTATAACCAAATTCTGGATCTGTTCCTGATTGAACAAGTGCATCCTGCTTACTGGCAAATCTCCAATCACTTTTGGTTAAAATAGATTTGCGCCATTGATCAAATACATCTTCTAAGATAGCGCTTTCCTGACTATTATCATCAAAACCACTGATTTGCTGAGCGCCCAGTTTCCTGAGCGCTCTGTTAGCCAGTTCAACTTTATCAGTTATAACCGACATTTTTAATCAATCTTTATGTATGCAGAAACGTATGCTTCAACAGTGTTTCCGCCTGTGTCAGGTGCGCTAAGCTCTAGCGTGTCTCCAGCATCCAGTATGTTGTCAGCAGTTGGACTAGCACTAATAACGGTACCTGCAGCAGTTCCATTCGGGACTGTTATAGTTCCATTAGCTACGTTAGTTCCATCAATTTTTGCTACAATAGTCTTTTCAGCACCAGGATCACCATCAATAGTAGCTTGAAGCTTTAATAATTTACCATTTATAGGTGCATTAATGTAAGCTGTTTGAGCTGCCGTATCATCTATTGTAATATTTTCTTGTTGAATATAAACACTATCTATTACTACAGGCTTTCCAACCACAATACAATAAGCACCTGAAGTGCCAGCACATGTACCATCTGATCCAAATATATAACTTGTAGATGGATGCATTGTGGAAACCGAAAGGCTTGAACTTGATCCAGGTTCACTGGCAGTATGTGGAACTGTCATTGTTCCTATCGTTTCTCCATTAATTGTTAATGCAATATTAGCATCACTTGTATCTATCGTTCCATCGAGATAAACTGTAGCTTTATCAGCTAAAACTTTTTCATTGAAAACAGATGTATCTTGCTCAACTTCTGTTATATCTTCAATATATGCTGTAGCTATCATTTCACCAGGTGCAACAGGATATGCCACAATAAAATCTTCATCATCTATTGCGATCATATATCTATGCTCACCCTTAAGCTCGCCATCTGCATCAACGTGTTGAACCCAGATTTCGTCACCTTTAAACAGTTTGTGCTGCAATTTGCCAAAATAATTAACACCAGAAACTGTTGTTTCATCATCTTCTGTTCTATAAGCCAGATAACCTTGAACAGCTTCAGGTTTATCTTGACCACGAATAACGGTTAGATTTGTTATATCTAATGCCATAATTTATTTTCTCCTTTTATTAAACTTGTTGTATTTTAACTTCTACAATGCCTTCTGGCTCTATTACAATAGATCCAATTGATAAACCACCATAGTATAACCATCCTTGATACTCAACTGACCATTGTTTTCTAACATCACCTTGCCCAGAAAGAGCTCCTTCAGCTACGCCAATGGCATTTTTGTCAAAGAAATATAAGCTTGCAACATTATCACCATCAACCGGAAGTCCACCTTCTTTGCGACCTCCTACAGTTAACAATTCCATGCCTGCTAATTTTTCAATTTTTCCATCATTCATAGCTTTATGGTCAACATATAGTGAGCTCGTAGCTTTTTCTGAATTTCTCAATCCTTCTTTTGCTTGAGGTGTGACTAGCCCGCAAACGTCTTGCATCGGAACGTTATGCTCTTCAAGCATTGATATAATCCTGTTGATTTTATCAATTGTTAACCCTGTATTTCCACTTGTTGAACCATAGTCGGCTGCTATTGTGTATGTTGCGCCAGCCTGCAATGCATCAATAATTGTTTGGTCGTATTGCCTTCCAATTGCCGAACCCATTGCTTTAGCTATTTGCATGCCATCATCAAAATTAACTTTATACAAATCAAATGGGCTTTGTCGCTTAGCAACTTCATAATCATTGATCATTGCCGTTACGACTTCCATGCTTAAGTTTCCGCCTGTTACTGGCGAATTGTAAACGGCAGGTGACATTTGTGTTTCACCTCTTCGACGAAACTGAACAGACTTGCCATTAATTCCTGTTTTTGTATATACCTTGCCTCTGGTAACCGACGTGCCTTGATAGGCTAATTGTACATTCTCATCAAATGCTACTTCGAATGATTTTTCTAGTTGTGGATCTCCACTTGCCATAATTTCCTCCTTTTAAATTTTATTAACTACTTGATTTACAACGAATTGTGCGACAGGTAGCCATAATGCTTTAAAGGAGGACCAAAAAATCTGGAGAGCCCCTCGCCTTATGGGCTGCATAAAACCGCTTTAGTAAAACAATTATGTATGAATAAATAATTGTTGTCAAGCTTTATAGGCCTTATAAGGAGACTTTTAAATAACGATAAAGAGTTGGCTTTGAGATTCCATACATATTGCAAATATCTTTTATTGGCAACTCACTTTTTTCATGCAAGTGTTTAATTGCTAATATAATATTTGTATCTATCTTTTTAGGTCTACCACCTACTTTCCCTCTTGTTCTAGCAGCGGTTAAACCAGCTTTTGTGCGTTCTTTTATAATATTGCGCTCAAACTCAGCTAAAGCCCCAAATACATGAAATATCAATTTGCCGCCAGGAGTCGTGGTGTCGATTGACTCTGATAAACTTTTTAAACCAACACCACGATACTCTAAATCATTTGCTATAGAAATTAATTGTTTTAATGAACGCCCAAGCCTGTCTAGGCGCCAAACAATAAAAATATCACCTTCTCTCAAAGCATTATTTAAATTAGTCAAGCCTGGTCGAACATCTTTGGCACCAGAAATATTGTCATAAAATATTCTAATACATCCTGCTTTTTCTAATGCATCCATTTGCAGATCCATATTTTGATCAAATTTTGATACACGTGCATATCCAATCTTCATAGCATTAAACAATCTCTAATATAATGTTTCAAAACTCAACTAAAAAATCACATTTTAATATTTTGTTTTTGACATGGGTTTTGATACTAAAAATAGCACAAAATCGTACAATATTTATAGGGCTAAGAACAAGTCTCAAAAACGAACGTTTTCGTTACCAAAATTTTAGCTTGCAATTACCAATAAATGTGTGTGAGAATTAAAAACGATGAGGCATAAAAGTAATATTCGTAATGAGTTAATGGACTCTGTAAAAATATTTGTAGAGCTGGCAAAATCTCAAGGTTCGCGAAATGCAAATTGGTACTATAAAGCAATCCTTGATCTTGTAAAAGAAAAAGCCGGCATCCCTAAAGGCATAAAAGTAAAGGATGCCGACCTAATGATATACCCCAACTTCCAACGGGTATGTTACGCTATGAAGAATGCCATAATGCAATTAAATAATACAAAGATGTACTACAAAACAATCTATAAAAAGATTAAGGATTTGCATGTGGATTCATCCAAATATTCTGAAGCTTCACGAAACATAAGTTACGTTTATGTTTTGGGAGATCGCGAAAAAGGGCCTCAACAACTTCTGGCGTTGCCTGTTTCGCGCCAGTATCACGAGAAAGCTCTGCATGCTCGGTAATTGTATTCTCAATAATCTCCCATTCCGATCGAGACATGCAGACCTCCTCGCTGCCGCGCAAAAATTTATCTATCCACTTCTGCACCAGTTTTGTAATATTCGTTCCGTTTTGAACAGCCTTTTTAACTGCCTCCTCCTTCATTGAGCGAGGTAGTTGAATCGATAATACTACTTTATCATGTGGTGACTTCTCTTTTTCACTCGCCATAAAAACTCCTTAAGTTTTGCACAGCCTTTTTTTGACGATCAATATCACCAGATTGTATCGCATTTCTATATTCTTCTTTAATCTGATCTTCTGAAGTATCGCTCATATGTGTATCTCCTGTTCTTTTTGGAATGGACTTTTCTTGGGCCTGTTGAATTAGCTTGTAAACTGCACGAGTAGTTTTTGCATCATACATTGTAGCCTTGAAATCTTCGAATTCTTCATCACTGCTCAATGTGTTACCATAGCTCTTAACAGCATCTGCTATCTTTTCGTAGTCATCTCCTAATTCTTCTTTTTGAGCTTTTTGAAATTTTTCTAAATCTTCGTCAGATGGAGTAGTTGCTAATTTTACATAATCTGTAAATCTTTCAGATAGTTTACCAAACAACTCATCTGCTTTATGTTTGGGTAACTCAATTTCATGAGCAAACTTTGCAAAGTCTTCTTTTATTTCAGGAATAGTATCTTCAGATGCAGTTTTAAATTCATACCCAGAAGGGTCCTTTGGAACATCATTTAATGATAGCTTTTTGCGCATATCATCAGTGCGTTTTGCGTCATGAAGAGTCTGGTCTAGTTTTTCCTTATTTATTTTTCCAGATTCAGAATCCCAGAGCTCTTCTGGAATTTCATCAGGACGTTGCGCTACACTCGATTGCTCACTGCCTTTTTCTTCAACAGCCCCACTATTATTGGCTTGCTGGAGGCTTTCATTAGATACATTATTATCCTGTGTGCTCTCTTCAACAACTTCTTCTTCTGCCATATATACCCTTTTTTTTAGACTAAAAAATAAGAATATACATGATCTACATGCTTTTCAAGCTTATAAACCGTAAAAGTAACCATATTTCTCAATATTCGGACACATTTTGTTTTTCCCTTTTCTATAAAGCAAATGTGGTTGTTCTCCATGTACAAAAAACAAAGATAGATCAGTTGATGGCAATGCTAAGCTAATTGTTAAATCATCATTGATGACAACATCTCCATGCTTTTCAATTAAATGTTGTAACTGTTCCTCAACGTCATCATACATTTTTTTTGAAATCTAAATACATCGCGGCGAATAATAAAATCAGCAGTATAATAGAGGTATCATCCATATAGATATTAGTTATTAATTTGTTAATTTATATAATAAACTTGCAAAATATCTATCAATTACATCAATTATAGTTGATAGTACCATGAAAGCTATTGAAAACAATCGCAATGGAACTACAATACAAACTAGCACTGCTGATGCGAATTTATTTATACCTTTTTTTATTTTATTCATCATTTTCTTCATGTAATATTATATCAGCATTCTTTATCTGACTTTTTATATAATTTATAACAAATCTCTGGCCTTCGGCAAATGCTACGTCCTGAAAAGATTGTCCAGAGCCTGCAATGAAAATCTGCTCATAATCAAAATAATTTATTAAATCATCTAAAACAAACTCACCTTCTTCTGTTGAAAAGCAAGTTTTATACTTTTTGCCATTAAACAATTGTTTTTGCAGCTGTTCTTTGTGCAATTGCTTATTCAGCCTATCGGCATCTTCATTATATATATCATCATTCATAACGGTAATTGTATTTCTTTTTTGATGTCAGAATTAGTATAATCATTAAAATATATAAATTTCTTTTTCAATGTTTCGTTATTTTTTAAATCCTCAAAAAAGTCATCTGGGATTTCGGTATAATTTCTAACATTGGAAAATACTTTTTTAGTTTTCTTATGTAAAGAATCAACGGCCTCTTCCCAAACAAGTGTAGGAGTGCTTAAAACATGCTTAAAAAGCTTGGATCCAATCTCTGTCTTATGCAAAGGATCTTCATATGTGTAAGTGATGTTTAATGTATAAAAAGTTCTTTGTTTGCCATTATCATCGACGAAGGTTCCTCCTTCAGCTAAAAACAAATCTTTTTGTAAATCTTTAAATAAGTACTTTTCTTTCATAATTAACTAACCATATTTTCTGGCATTTCAGGAGCTTGTTGAGGCGCCTGTTGCATGTCTTGAAGCCTACGTTCAACTTCTTCTTGTGGCCTATTAAACTTAGTTCGTCCACCAAGCATAGAATTAAAATAATATGGCAATTCTTCAACCTTAAATCCAGCATTTACTAGTTCTGGTGCTATTTGCCCTGTCAACTGCATCGCTTGCGTTAATGACTCAATGTCCTGACCATTCTGAATCCTTGCAATTGGACTCAATACATCAAGCTTTAAGTTTGTATAATCTATCTTTGTAAACCATTCTGGAAGGGCTATTCTGCCTGTCTGAGATAAAACATCTATTATTCTCTGCATTAATGGCACTATCAAATCATTACAAATTCTACCATACAGAGCAGAATTATTCATCTGCCACTGCCTTTGTCTCGCCAAAACCTCTGTGGCTGTCATTCTGTCAGTTCGTTCTGTAGGAAATAAATCAAAAATCATGAATGCACTGCGAATTTGTTGCTGCAACTCACGAATCTGTAATTCTTGCCATTGGAAATTGCCAGAAGTTGGTAGGGGCTCAATAGTTGGGGCTGTTGATGATCCTTTGTTTTGTTTAACAGGAATTATAGCTCCTGGAAAGATTCGCACATTGTTTACATTTGGAACATCATTTCTCTGTAACGTATAAGCACCATAAGCATTTAACTGTGCTGACTTTAAAGTTAGCTCCTTGGCTTTATTAAGAGTTTTTACATCGGCCAAAGCATGAGTTGCAGGACCACGACCATAAGTTTCGCCAGGAACAAGAGAGAAATGTGAAACCACGAATGGATTGTTATTGTAAAGTCTCTCTAAGCACAATTGATTTTTAAATATAATTGAATAACTCCATTTATTTTTCTTCTCATTAAAAACTGTAGCTTCAATAACTTCAATCTTTTCATCCTTGTCTATATGGCCGCAGTTCGGCGGATCTTGCCAATCTTCAAATTCTAAATAACGATCTCTCCAAAACAGTTTATGCTTGCGACAAATAGCTGTAGGACGATCATATGGACCGTTCTCAATTGCAATTTCATAAGTTGGAATAGGTGTAAATTCAATTGGACTGCCCCTGGAAAGACCTGATGTTGGATCCGATGGCATTATCAACATAGTTCCTGTGCCTATCAAAAAGTCATACGTCCATGGACCTAAGCTCTCAAATAAATTTGAACCATTGATATAGTTAAAAACCTGAGAAGTTATATGTTCTAAATCTTTATTGATCTCTTCATTAGCTTTTTCTACATCCTTTTCAGAAGGCGACACATTGCCTTGTAAGTAAAGAATATATGGTGCTAACTCTGGTCCTGCAGACAACTCCGCCCAACGCGTATAAGGCGGAATAACCATGCTCATAAACATATTTACAGCCTGATGCATTGCCTGTTCAGCAGTAGAATCATAAACATATGGTTGTTTATTTGAACCTGGTTCATAATCAAATCCTGCTCTACCAGGCGCCATGTATCTAGCAGCCTCTTCCCACCTGCCTTTAAATTCATCTCTATTAGATACTGCTTTATTATATCGCTCTAATAAACTGTTAGCCTTTTTTTCTGACATATGTTCTCCTAACTAAAGGACGTTCTTCCAAATTGTCCTATGTTCTCATTATAAATATTCCACGTCTTTTCAGGTGCTTCTAGCGAGCCTTTAAACCTCATTTTCTTTTCTGAACGAGCTGCTCTAGCCTCTGCCTGCTTAACCTGTTTTCTAGACTTAGCTGATCCTCCAGAAAAGACCCTTTGCGCAATTAAACCAACTGTCTTTGGTGAGATTGTAAGGTTTTCAACAAGACGCTGATGTGTAACGCTGCTCCCTGGAACTACCCGAGTTCCTTCTCTGGAGAAAGTCATCGACGGAAACCCTGGAACTACCCGAGTTCCTTCTCTGGAGAAAGTCATCGACGGAAAATGTGATAAAAATTCATATTCATATTTTGTGTAATCTTCTCCACTTCTTCGTGGTCGAAAAGGGATTGTTGTGTATAGAGCATTTGGGGGGCCAAGGCGCCTCTGCACTGTCCAAGGCTCTATTGGCTCATCAATATTTTCAAAAACATGCTCCCAAAAAGGCACCGCATTCCTTTCACTCGAATGCATATTGCGTTTTGTTGTTAAAACAGCAACAGAATGTCTCTCGTGATCAGCAATAGCTGGAATATTGCCTGTACTATGCACTCCGTGGCCGTCATATTCTCCAGCAGCCACTGGCATCTTACTTTCTAAAGCTCTTTTAAGATCAGCTTCATAAGATCTAGCACCCATAACTAAAATCAACCTATCGTTTTTAATCCCTCATTTGAATGACGAGGATCTTCCTGCCCAACAGAGCTACCGCTGAACAAACTTTTTTTACCTTTTCGAGCAAACATCCTAGTCTGCTTTTCGCGCACTTTTTCTAAAGACTCCTGTCTTTTTTCTTCAGCAGCCTTCTCTTGTTTAGAAACCTGTTCCTTTTGCCAGTTGAGCGCATCTTGTTGAGCATGTGCCTGTTTTCGCGCTGCATCAGCAGAAACCACTGCATTTACAGCAGAACCTGCCAACATTGCACCGCCAATTATCAAAGCTTCTGCTCCTGCTACACAAACTCCATCAATATGGCCACCTGCATACGTCAAGGCCTCCCAACCCTTTTGTATAACTAAACTTAACTCCATCCCTTATCCTTTTTTTAAGTGTTATTCAACTTTTACATTATTTATATAATAACAAAATATTTCCAGCTTTCCATACCCAAACCATTAAATACAAAATCACACTATCAGTCAATTACGAAGAATAGATTTCTTCGGCCCCATACCTTTCTTTCAAGATCTTTTCAAGTTGAGATGGAGTCGTTAAGCCGCCAACATCAACTCCTAAAATAGAACCCATCACAGATGCGCAATTCCAATGATGACCTTTTAATGCGCCATCAGGATTTTTACGAGGCATATTGTGAACTTTCAAAACTTTATTGACTTGCGGCTGGCGCTTTAATCGCTTAATTACGTCATCTGCAGCACCCCGTACGGGCCTAATATAGATCTGAGGAGCTCCCCAATCAACCAACAGAGATCTCTCCCTATCTTGAAATAATAACAGACTGCAATGATAAGCCTTATCATCAACTAGCTTGAAACTAATCTTCTGCAACAACCTATAAAACCAATGTCCTATAGTGCGTCCACTATTTCTTAAAATAATCACATAAGCGGTGCTAAATCGCGAATGGATCCCATGTGTGATTTTTAACTGATCCCCCATTTTCGTATGAATTTAAAAACTTTTTAGCATCTCTATTCGGCAAATCTTCAGCAAATGTTAGTATAATTGCGTCTAACAAGTCAGGAGATGACATTCCCTTTGATTTCAAATGCTCTTTTGACAATAATTGAATGCCGCCAAGCATATTTGGCTTAAAAAGAGTTGTACCTGCCTGAATGGGAATCGCATCATTTTTGGTAATGAACACATCATCCTTCAGCCACTCTCTGAATTTGCAATACATTTCAGACCTCTTATTTGCAAACCTATTTTTTTCAGTCGAAGGAGACCCAAAATTAACTCTACTAATAACATCACCATATCCCATTTGCGTTAAGGATGTGATTTGAGGACTTCCTACACCACCGTTATCAATAAAAACTCTATCAGGATTATACTTTTTAATTAATTCAATTACTTTTGAAATATTTAAAGATTCGTCTGTATACGAAAACGCTTCGGCATAAAAGATTGCCCTACCTTGACGAATTGCTATAGCAGTCTTATCTTTCCCTGGACCTGATGGATCAACTCCAATCGCCATAGGAGCATTGTGATCTAAAAATGGCTCAATAGCACTATGCTTTTGAGCTTCAATAACAACTGCCGGATCAATCAGAGTTTCATCAAAAGAAGCTTTGAAAGCATCGGAAGGTGCATTTGGATATTCTTGTTCAAACTTTGCTACAGACCCAAGCTCTCTAATCTTCAGCCTTCTCCAAAACATTTGATGATCAGTTAGATCATATCTGGCTTTTAAAGCAATTTCTTCAGCATCTAAAGATAAGTTTCCAAAGTTATGAATTGAATACTCTTCTTGCAAAAACCACGGTAAAAATATTGGCTTAAATGCACATACGTCGTCATTTGAGTCGGAACCTTCTTCAGTATATATTCTATAAAACGTTTTATCTAAACCATTAGCTGTCGATTCTAGGATTATCTCAGTGCCATCCTGATTTGGAATCGCCTGCAATAAACCAGCCATGTGTTCTTCACTGTTTGGCCAAAACGCCACTTCAGAACCATGAAGCAACTGAATAGTATCGGATCTTCCTGTCGCGCTCGATCCTGCAGTGCCAACGCGGTAGCTAGAACCTAAGTTTGGCAGCGTGAGTTCATTTATATTAGAAGTTCCGAGGTTTACCGTAAACTGATCAATATTTTCGAGATAACGCTTTGTCATCCTAAAGATATTCTTAGTCGCTTCAGAATGATGTGTTAAAATAAAAGCTCGCAACGAACCTCCCGTAAACATTCGCCACAAAAAACGAGCCTGAGTGTATGTAGAAATCCCAATCTGACGACCCTTAAGGATAATTACCCTAACCCTACCAGTCTGACGTCTCTGCTCTTCAATTTCATTATGAAGGCGCACCTGCAGAGGGTTTAGTTCAAAAGGAACCAACCTCCCAGCTTTTGTCTTAATTTTTAGAAAGTTTGCACAGAACTTCTCAAAATCAAACAGTATATCAGCCAACTTCTCCTTATATCTGGTGGAGTTTCTCTTTTTCGTAGCCTTGGCCATTTATTTTGAGTCTAGTGCATTCACAAAATCTCTTATATTTGCATCAGAAAGACGATGATGTGTTGTTTGTTGAACTTTATCTGAAGGCTCGCAACGCTCTTTAGCCTGCATCCAATACTGAGCTCTCCAATACTTATAGTCGAGACGCCCTTCTTCCAGCTTCCTATCCAAATCCAATAGCTTATTTCTTAAGGCCAAATTATAAGCTTCTTCAAATTCAGGATATTCATCACGCCATTTATCAATCATCCAATACGATGTCTCAAAATACGATATTACATTATTTTTAAAACCACCTTTCCTTTGCGAAAGCTTTGATAACTCATCACAAAATTCAGGTTTATACTCTTTGCCCTTTTTTCTCCCTGCCATAGTTGAACTTACGATATGATCGTATCTTAAAGTTTTTTATAAATATGTCAATAAATTAATTCAAACCACGTCAGAACACCTCCATCGCAAAAAAAAAGGGAAAGAAGCAAAAAAAGTGTTGACACACCCCTATTGCGTGTGTTCTAATATTAAACGTAAACCTGATAAGAAAGATAATGAATAAAATAAAAGAAATAGCACACTTAGCTCTGCAATCATGCATTGGCTCACTAGAATATAAAGGCAGCGTCAATCATATGAATGGCATACCAGAATTTGGTGAATGGGTATGGTTCGACGCTTTTGTAGAGCTCGAAGATAAAGATAAGTTAAATCCTTTTGCTAAGAAAAATCAAATAAGGATTTATACTGCCGATAAAAACTACGATATTAATGCAAAATTTTTCTACGCAGATGACAAATCGATTTCGTATAAGATATTAGACATTGTTGAGCCAAAGCATGATAGCAAAGATTGTATGACATGCGAGTTTGCTAATAAAATAGCACAATTAGTAAACGAATACAAAGCTTTTAAGCTTAACATGAAAACGCGCTACATTTTGCAAGAACTATTGCAACAAGCTGAACATTTTGGATGTTACAGCGACGAAATTGCAGAAGCTAGAAGCCGTCTAATTTTTGGAAACCAAAGAAACAAAGCGTAAACCATAAACCAAAGGATAATGAAAATGATAACAAATGAATATACAATCAAACCAATAACTATCAAACCAGCTGTTATTGTAAGCTCGCCTATAAATGTAAATGAAGTAAATGAGCAAGGCTCTTCAGCACTTCATATGGCTGCCACAAGCAGATCAAAAGATGACATAAAAAACATTATCGCGATGGGAGCTAACATCTTCCATGAAGATATGTTCAATGAATCACCTTTAATCTCAGCCTTCCACAGGCCAGGATATGATAAAGAGAAATATGAAGTAATTGAATTATTGTTAAGTGAAATGATTGGGCGTGGCTTTAATATAAATGATAAATCACACGCTGATGGAATTTCACTGCTTGAATATGCAATTGTGGAGGTTGGTGATGATATTGTTGTTAAATCACTTCTAAAGCTCGGCGCTAATCCCATGCAAAGGAATGAAGAAGGTTATAGAATGATCGATATGGCCATATTGGCTGAAGATGAGAACATTATGGACCTTTTTCATAGCAAAGGATTCGAATATGATGAAGAAAGCATTGGTGTCGGACTAGAGCTATACAACACGGCAGATCACGATGCTGAAGACGTTTTAGAAAATGTATATTTCTATGCAAACGCCTCAAAAAATACAATTAATGAAATTAATGAAATCACAGAACCATCAATCGCTGAGCTAAACGGAGGTAACTTATGGGCTTCATGAATGATTTAGATTTCTCGGATGGAAACATCGAGATGGCTTTAAATGCAAAAGAAGATTGCGCAAGAAGCGATGAGATGACAAACTTCTTAAGACGTTACACCGACTACCATTGGAGGAATAAATGAATTACATATGCGACATCTCGATTTTAGTTATAATGTCTACAGGGCCAGCTATTTGCGCTGGCCTTATAGAAAAAGTTTTAAAAAAGGCATCAAAAAAAGGCATATACCAACATTTAATTGAAAGGAAATAAAAAATGAACACATCAGAAAAAATAGATCAACTAATACCGTGTTTTATCAAAGCACAGGCTGAAATTGGAACAGTTAAAAAAAATGGAAAAGTAAAAGTTGAAAAAAATGGAAAAGCATATGGTTGGAAATATGCATTACTTTCCGACATCATTGACTACATTCGTGAAATTCTTACAAGCAATAAACTGTCATTTGTGCAATCCATTGAAAGCGATTCAACCTATAGAAAACTCACAACAAAAGAAGGTGAAGTTAAAGAGTGGTATGAGACCCTGTCTGTATTAAAAACAAGAATTTATCATGAAAGTGGTCAGTTCATTGAAAGTAAAATAGCATTACCTTGCAAAGATCAAAAAGACGCTCATGCACTCGGAAGTGCTATAACATACGCAAGACGATACTCACTTGTATCACTATTAGGAATACCACAAGAAGATGACGACGGCGTTTCTTCACGTGGCAAATAAAGTTGACAAACAGAACACAAATGAGATGATAAAAGGCATGTCACAAGAATACACAAAGAAAAAACTACTAACCCTCTATGAGTTATCTGAGACTCTTGGAGTTCCTGTTGAGAGCCTTCAAGCACTAGCACGGCAAGGGCGCTTAAAAAAGGTTATTAAAATTGGCAGAAGATGGTATATCACTACTGACGCTGTTGATGATATAATTGAAAATGGAATAGAATAAAAAAAAAGGAAAATATGAACACAAACTCATTAATACTAACTGGTAGATTAACTCGCGATCCTGAATTTAGGGTTAGCAAAAATGATCAATCTGTTGCAAAAGGCAATCTTGCTGTTAATGGCAAAAATGATGAAGATGTAATCTTTGTTACTTTTTACGTTTTTGGTAAAAATGCTGAAAACTTCAAAAAACTAAACATCTTTAAAGGAACATTTATATGTTTACAAGGGCGTTTAACACAGTACTCATTCGATGATAAAAAGTCTAGTGAAGCAAATAAAATAACGATAACATATATGATAGTCGATAAATTTGAAAAACTTAGTAAAAAAGATGAGAACCTAGAGGTATCTCCACAAAAGAAAAACTCCAATGAATGGGATCAAGATTCCTATTCCCCATTTTAAGAAAGTCATAATGTTACTTTCACCCTCTAATTTAGCGGATTCTTGAAAAACTTCATTTCTTGAGTTCGCTAAATTTTTTGTAAGATTTTTGTATTCGCGCATTAAATGCTTGTTTTCAATCCTCATTGAAAAAATGTCTTTTAAATCCATCTGCTTGACTAACTCAACCTCATCTATAGTCGGATATTCTGTAATTATAAAGGCCGCATCAAAAAAAGCCTTTCTCCTATCCTCACTTTCCGAGGATTTGGAGCCCCATAAACATAATTGTAACCTGTCCAAAATCTCACCTTGCGTTTGATTTCGTTGCGAGCTAATCTCTCTATATCTATCGATGTCTTCATTTATACTCCTACAACCAGTTAAAACAACCGCTAATAATAATACCTTTTTCATGTTTTCAAGCCATATTTTACTTGACTTTGAAAATTACTTCAAGTAATTTATTTAGCATATTGTATAAAGCTGTTAATTAAATTTTTCATTTTTTTAACATTTATGCATTCTACAGCACAATGGGCCTCGTACTCCGAGGTCCTTTTTTTAACTCAATTCTTTTAATAGTCTGGATAAACTTTCAATAGCTTCTTCATTGCTTAATTTTTCAACATTATCTTCTTTAGCCTTTTTGCAAAAAACCTTTTCGTGTTCGCCAGAAAAAACAGAAAATTCTTCAAGCCTAGACCTGATTTCTTTCCAATTAGTCCAAAGCCATTTCTTGCCAGTTTTTTTGTGAAACTTACATGCCCATGCATAAAACGCCTTTATCGGCCCTAAAATAAAACTCTCTAAGTCCTTCAACAAATACCCCCAACGTGCAAACTTTAGCAAATCTTTGTACAAATATTTAAAATCTACGTCAATCTTGCCAAACCTCTGCCTTGCAAAACTATTCAATTGTCTAATTTTAATCCAAACTAACTTTTTTAGTTTAACATCTGACGGAGTTGTAGCATTATCTCTCAAATATTTTCTAATTTTAATCTCATCAAAAGGACTTACTTCGTTTCGAAAGAAAGAGTAAAGTTTATCTTTAGATACTCCGTAGGAGTATATGTCACCTTTTTTTGACATCCTTTTTTTGAATGAAACTTTCAATGGATTACCGCGTCCACGACCACCTTCAAATGACAAATCCTTCTCTTTTTTAAGCTCTGAAATATATCTCTTTAAATGTCTCTCAGACATGGTAGGCAAAATTTGCCTAGTAATATCATAAACACTTACAGGTTGATAATTGTTTAACCTAATTTCCTTCTTTATATTGGCAAATAATTTCTTTTTTAAGTTTTTGGAAAGGTCTGGCTTTTTATCGAAAATCTTTTTTACAAATAAACCTTTTTTAGCTTGACTCCTGCAAGCAATATTTGGTTTTATATGACTGTCAAACAAATCACTCATCAGTAAGATATCCTTTCTGGTTGAGATATCCTTTCTGGTAAGATATAAGATATCCTTTCTGGTTGAGATATCCTTTCTGGTCCTTTCTGGTTCTGGTTTGAATAAGTCGGTTTGTTTGGTGTTACGCTTAATGTGTGTTTTTTATTCATTTGAACATTCATTATCAAAGGTTTACAAGGGCGTTTGTAGGTAAAACTGCAAGCGCCTTCCTTATTTAATTCAAATATTTTACTGTTTGTTGAGATATTCATTTATACACTCTACAGTCTGGTTGAAACCATAGCACACTCCTGCAGCATATCCAGCTTTTTTTAATTTTTTTATCCATTTTTTTTGAGATTCTCCCAAAATCGCCTTTTTGTCACGCTTGAGCTCTATGAACAACCCGGCAAAATTTGCCCGGGGGACAGCTAAAAACAAATCTGGGACACCAGATCTTAACCCTTCTCTTATTAACCGTTTCCTATTATTCATACTGACGTGTGCTCCGTTTGGTATCGCGAACAAATTCTCTAACTCAGGAGTGAACCTCTTAGCATAAGCAACCCATTTAAATAAGGCTTGTTGCTGCTGAGATTCACTCTGAGTAGCCGCTCGCGCGTACTGCGCGCCCTTGTTTTTCTGCCATTTTTTTTGCTCCATCCCCCCTGTATTTCTTACCAGATTTCCCCCATTGGTAAAAAACTCCTTTTTGATCTTTTCCTTTATGTACTGGCATAATCTTAATACGACTCACTTTCAATGGTAAGTGCAATAACGGTTTCTGTATCATTAATAGTTCCAGAACCATTTGGATCGAACAGTTCTAACCCGACGATAACTGATGTATTAGCTTGCATTAAAAACGGAAAACCACCTACATCAAATAGGGACGAATAATCGTTTTCAGTTTCTTTATCAATTCTGCCTAATACAGCTGTCTTATGACCACTTTGTTGTTTAAGCGGAAAAAAAGAAGTCATAGCAGTATAAGGATATTCTGACGCGTCAAAGGATACCACCATTTGATTTACCTTACTACCATCAGTATTATCAAAGACCCTGATGTCTACAAAAAAAATTTCATCTGAGATATCGTCAATAACCTCATCATCTACTATAACCCTTACTGCACGCAAATATGATTTCGTTTCGTTTACATGAGCAAATGGCCATCCTGTATGGGTTCCGTCCAATGATAAGGTATGTAGCCCGGTACCACTGCTTAATGAGCCTGAACTGGAGAACCTCAAATTCATGGGGAAAGTAGCACCATTTACATTATTGGTATAAACATTTTCCCAATGCCAACTTGCATCACCTAAGTTGTATGTATTATTACTTTTTGGAACCAATGTCGCATCCGACGACCACCAAGGTTCTCCATCTGATACAAATACACTTCTAACTTCAAGGTCGTGTGTATATGTAAAGTTTGCTCTGTTTGAAGTGGAACCAATGGTCCAGTCTTTGTCACCAATTCCGCTTAAATTAGAATCGAAAATGACATCTTTACCAAACGTAATTGGTGTGTCTCCTAAAAAACTGTATCCATTTAAATCAATTAAGTTTGCGTAAAAATTAGACGTGGAAGTAGAGACAAACTCAATATCACTATTTAATGTTAAATCGTAAAAGTATATATCAATACCTGCTCCAGCCTTAATTTGAGGATAAGGAGAGTCATTTTCTGTATAAAGCTTTAATTTATCCTTAAAATGTAATTCGATGTTTCCTGTATTCTTTGGTTGAAAATCTAAATCATTTCCAATCTCAGCTGAAATTTGATACCCGTTGCAATGTATGTTTATTTTTTGATTATCATAAATATAGCGTGGATTTGTTCCAGTTAGATATATGTTGTTTAATAAAACAATTTCTTTAGCACCATGAAAATTGTCACTTTCCATTGCCCACTCAAAAGTATCTTTGTTATGTACATAAAATACCGATGGAGCTTTATCTGGATCAGGACGTGGTGTCGTGCCACCGGTCATAGAGCCACTGTAATAGTCATCAATATATTTATAGGTTATTGACTCATAGACACCACTTCCACCTGTTGCATCAAATTTTACATTACCGCGCATAACGAGAGTGTCTAAAAATAGAT
>Ga0102934_1000810_pt1 | contig 21530 bp, 19 predicted proteins | sample SalPonR2_A_D1_MG_FD_78175 | JGI IMG/M metagenome (GOLD analysis project Ga0102934, IMG submission 78175) | Salt pond soil microbial communities from South San Francisco under conditions of wetland restoration - Salt Pond MetaG R2_A_D1_MG | ecosystem: Environmental > Aquatic > Marine > Intertidal... | reverse complement strand
TGTGTGAATTAATTTACAATAAAGCAGACCGTTGTTTGGAACAAATTCAACAGGAGCTCTAACCACAGTAAGAGGGATGGGCGGTATCAAATCAGCAAACAAGCGATCAACTCTCTCATCCCTTTTGTAAGTTGCCCTCGGCTCCAGCTCCTAACAATTCCATGAGAAGAAGTTTCACATCGCCCATTTCTCACTTATCACTTGACATGTTTCATTTGATGCACCGAATGCGTCGCGCATGCCCCTGGTTTCATCTAAGTGGCTTCGAGAGTGGCCTCAGGGTGGGAGGGAGCAGTCCCCACCTTAAGTCCTGTGACCGATAAGGCGCCAACACCGAGCTGGCCACGCCGCTTGTGCGCCGCCTCTCTTTTTCTCTCCCATTTATACATGCGGTGGCCTGTGGCGGCGAATGTCACGGGCTACCCGCCGCACTGTCCTAACCATGTCCAGAGATGGGCCTGGGGACATATTTCGAGATGTCGTTGCTACTCGCTAATTTTTTTTTCCAACTTGCCGCTTGGCGAGCCTTGCCACTGATTGACCGACCCCAGGTGTTGGCACTTAACAATCTTATGACTGACAGCCGAACATGCATGGATCCCCATAGCTAGATATAAAACTTGGTCACTGTGTGCCTTCTACGAATTTAAAAGCATGGGGGACCGGCGGGCTAGCACATCAAGTGACCTGAGTGAAGGCGCAGAGGAGGAAGACCACATTCGTGTCATCTGCAGGTACTCTTCCATTTTAGAACTTTTCACGAGATTTATCGACATGCTGACATGATCGATCAACCTTTTGTTCCCTAGCAAATTTGATGAATGTAAATAAGCTATAGTTCTTCTGCAATTTGGCACTCATGCGTTTATGCTGCCTCCTACATCCCTGCGACAGGGTGCGCCCCCCACAAATTCGTGAGGGACGGAGCAGTGCCCTTGGTCTCCGCACATGCGTCACAGTAGGTGAAACGAGGAAGACTGTCACACTTAAGCAAGCTTCGGGGCCAAAAGTTTTCACTTTTGATCATGCTGTGGGTGACGACGCTTCGCAGGAGTCGGTCTTTCAGCTTGCAGGAAAACCTGCCACCAAAGCTTGCATTTTGGGCTACAATGGCACAGTGTTCTGCTACGGACAGACAGGATCGGGGAAGACCTATACCATGTTTGGTCCCAATGTGGACGCCTGTGGAAGCGACGACGAGCATCGTGGTCTGGTTCCTCGTGTACTTGAGTATCTCTTCGCTCATGTGGCGCGAGAGGAGAGGCGGAACGGGGGCGCCATCACTTACCTGTGCCGGTGCTCTTTCTACGAGATTTTCAATGAAAGGGTTTTCGATCTGCTAGATTCGGACTCTGGATGTTCCGTAGGAGGGCTGCAGACCCGGGAGGATATGAAGAAAGGCGTGTATGTGGAGGGGCTGACGGAGGAGGCAGTGGACTCGCCCTACCAGGCTCACCAAGTCTTGACTCGCGGATATCGCAACCGACACGTGGGCGAGACTGCCATGAATCGGTAGGTGGGGGTGGGGCCCGGGAATCTGGGGGATTTGGGCCCTTGCAGGGGGTGCGGAGAGAGCATCCTGACTGCTTCGTCTCCCGGCACCCATGCACGCGCCTGTCCTGCCACCCTCCTTCATGAATGCCGTCCTCCCAACCCTGTCTCCATTCTTCCACTTCCACAACATAGAGAGAGCTCCCGGTCCCACGCCGTCTTCACGGTCGTGTTGGAGTCTCGGGAGGTGGACACCGTGGACGGGATTACCCGCGCTCGATGCGCGTCCTTCAACTTGGTGGATCTGGCAGGCTCGGAGCGGCAAGGACAGACGGGTGCGTGTCGGTCCGGACATCCAGTGGCCATAGACTGGACCATGAATATGGCAGGAGATAGAGGCCAGCGTCTCTTGCCCTAACGCTCGCCACCCCCCTTAAAATTCTAGGTGCCACGGGCGAGCGGCTGAAGGAAGCAAGCAGCATCAACAAGTCCCTCTCGGCGCTAGGCAACGTGATCAACGCGCTTGTCTCGGGCCGCACCCGTTATGTTCCCTACAGAGACTCGCGCTTGACGTTCCTGCTCAGGTGAGTTGAGATCATGGCGAGCATCTTCATGCCTCGGGTTATGCAATCTCACCCTTTCTGCTCTCCTCCCCCTGCCCGTCCAGGGACTCCCTCGGCGGGAACGCGAAGACCTTCTTGGTCGCCTGCACCTCTCCCAACGATGAAAACTTTGCCGAGACGCTCTCCACGCTCAAGTTTGCCCAACGGGCGAAGATGGTGGGTAGACGAATCCTGCGTGGGGAAGAGGGATCTTTACAGTAGCAGATCGCAAAAGAGTCCCGAGACTCACCCCGCGTACGATCCTTCCTTCCCTTACCTCTCTTTGGCAGATCAAAAACAAGGCGGTCGTCAACGAGAACACGAGTGGAACCGTCGAGGCCTTGCAGAAGCAGCTCCGCACCCTGCGACAAGAGCTTCTGGCAGCACGCGCTGTTGTGCAGGCTTCGGGGGCAGCGCTTCCTCCTCCCTCCAACGATGAGATACCGGGGGCATCCGCAACGCTCGCGGCCTTGCGCCGGACGGAGGAACTCTTGCGGGAAGCCTTGGAGCGTAATTTACACATGGAACAGGCGCGCGATTTGGCCGAGAAAATGGCAGGAAATGTGCAAGCTACTGTCGATCGTCTGGAACAGAGCCTGCTGCACGAGCGGATGGTCCGCAAGATGAAGGAGTCGTACATCAGTCGCCACTTGAAGAAGGCGGCTGACAAGGGCAGGGCGGAGAGTAAGACGGTGGAAGAGGACCTCCGCCTGGAGATAGAAACCTTGCGGAAGGAAATGAGCCAGGTGCCTGTGGAGGCGATCAAATGGAGGGCTGCCGCCGAAAATGCGCAGGCCCAGTTGGACGCCTTGCTGGACGAGAAAGAGGGATTGGGCATGTGGGTCGATGACAGGGAGAAGACCTTCGCGACAGCGTTGGAGGAGCGACTGAGAGCGACCTTGGTGGAAAAAGCGGAGTTGGAAGCTCGTGTCTTTGGCGGGACGGCAGGCGGGGAAGGAGAGCCAGGGAAAGGGCAGAAGAGGTTAAGCGACGGTGGGATGAACCGGCTGAGGGAGGCGGAGATGAGCACAGTGCGGTTGGAGGACGAGTTGACCGCGGCGACACGACAGGCGGAGGACTGCGAGGCAGAGTTGGCGGAGGTCCGAGCCCGGGCCGCGCAGGCAGTGAGCGCACAATCCCAGATCCAAGTGCAACTCACCCACGCAGAGCGACGGTTGGAGGCCTTGGAGGGCGAGAATAAAGTCTTGAAGGCGGATAGGGACTTCAACATGGCCCTGCTCCAGGAGCGCATCGAGGACACGCAGAGCCAGGCCCAGGCGGCCAAGCAGGACGTGGAAGCTCAGCTGGCTGCGGCCTGCAAGGACAACGCCATCCTCTTGCAGCGCTTGAAGAAGACGGCAGAGGAAGCCGAGAACCTGGGCACCCTGCACGAAGCGGCAGAGAAGCAAGTCCAGACTCTCCGGGACGAGATCGAAGCGGACCTGAGACCGCGCCTGCTAAGGCTGGAGGCCGAGCTCGAGGAGCGGGAGAAAGACCTCGCGGACTCCCAGGAACGTGTGGCGCTCAAAACAGCGGAAATGGAGGCGGCCGCCACCCAGGCCCAACAGGCAGCGACCGCCGCCGCTGCCATGCATGGAGAGGAGCTGCAGGGACTTCGCGTCGCATTGGACGAGGAGATCGGACGGGCGCAAGCCTTGCGAGCGGAGAAGGACGAGGGGGCCTTGCAGTTGGCGAACCTGCAGGAGGAGCACGACACCTTGACCCAGCTCCTGGAATTCACGCGGGGCCAGAATGCCGAGATGGAGCAAGGAATGGGGACCATCCAGGCCCGGTTGGAAGCCTTGGAAAAGGAGAAAGCACGGACAGAGGGCGACTTGGAGGACGCGCGGGCGCATGTGCTCGAACTGGAATGCCGGCTGGACAAGGCGGGGGGCGACGCGGCGGAAGAGAGACGGACCCTGCGTGCCTTGGAAGGGGTGCACCATGCTCTCGCCCAGGAGCGCGACCAATTGGCGGAGGTCGCGGAATCTCTGCGGGAGGAAGTTAAGTGTGCTAAAGCCGCCCATGAACAGGCAAAAAAAGAAGCGGCGCGCACGGCTCAGGTCTTGACGGATTTGGGAGAGCAAGTCGGGCGTTTGCGAGCAGACTTGGCGGAGGCACAGGCGAAGGAGCAAGCTGCGAGATCAGAAGCGGAAGGGCTGGGTCAAGAGAGGGAGGACTTGTTACAGAGGGCCCACGAGGCTGAGGATTCTCAGGCGGAGATGGGGGAGGAGATGATGGCGTATCTGGACGAGATCACCATGCTCAAGACTCGACTCCAGGAGGGAGAGCGGGTTCACGCGGACCGGACGCGGGAGCTGGAGGCAGCATGGAAAGCCGCCGAGAAGGAGTCGGGGGCACGGGCCGCGCGTGTGGCGGTCCTCGCGAATGAGGTGCAAAGGATGCAGGAGCGGCTTGACCAGCAGCAGGCGGCGGACTATGACGCCAAAGCCATGATGCAAGCCGAGCTGACCCGTCAACTGCAGGAGGCAGAGTGGAAGCACACCAAGGCGATGGCAGACCTCCAGCAGGAGCTGGCCGAAGCAGCTGCGCGTGGGGCAGAAGCTGCTCGTTTCAAGGCCGCGCTAGGCAGCAGTCAGTCCCAAGTGGAGGCTTTGCGGGAGTCGCTGGTCGAGTCGAAAGCGGCGTTGGAGGCCGCGAGCGTCAAGGGAAATGCGGCGGAAGAGAGGTCTCGGTCACTGGCCCACCAATTGGGCGAGGCCCTGGCGCGGGAGAGCGACGCGGGGAACTGGCGCGAGGAGAAGGCCCGGTGGGAGTTGGAAATGGCGCGCGCCAGAGAGATGGAGAAGGAGGCTTACGAGCGGTGCGAGACGGCGGAGCAGGAGAAGGCTAGCTTGGGCAAAAGCGTGGAGGCGTTGGAAGCAGAGGTGGAGGAACTAAAGTCGGTGAACGTCCGATTGGTGGGGCATGCCAACAGCCGGCAGAAGATCCAACTGCACAGCAAGCTGAAGGAGGAGCTCACGGAGTTGAGTCGTAAATATAAGATGCTCGAGGAAGAGAACTATTCGTTGAAGGTGATGATGGGCCCAACGGAAGGGGGGAATGGAGATACGAAGGGCGGCAGCCTAAGCCTACGGAGGAAAGGAAAGTCGACGCCGGCTGCTCCAGTGGACGCCGCGGAGCCAGCCGCCCTGAGCAACGTGACGAATACGAGCGGTAGGCGCCCGACCCGGCGGACGGTAACGAAGAAGAAGGGCATGGGCCTGGAGGCCTTGGCGGCGGAGGGACCTGAGGCGACGGAGACGTGACGGAGCTGGGCGCGGGTAGAACGAGTGGGGCGGAGATTCCTGTTTCCCAATTATTCCCGAATGCTTACTTTCTCGTCGATATTTTCTTGTCTGTATGTAGTTCTTGCGGCTTTCGGGGGTATGCGTGGGGCAGGAGGGGATGAGAAGTACCGACTTAAGGTAAAGGACGTCGAATTCCAACCTGAACAAACAGGAAGGCAAAAAATAAAAATTTACAGAACATGCCTGCCAGCACATTTTAAACATAGCTTCTAATCACAATTTATCCGAGCACTGATTTTACACAAAAAAAAATCAGCTTTGCGATGCAAAGAGTCTGCGTCTGGTCGTTTCCGCGACTCTATCGTCGGCCCCTCCCCTACTTGTTGACATGTTTCTGTCGATACCGTCAAGAGATTTTTACAGACCGCACTACGGTCGATCGTTCAGTTAAATAGAGCCGCTCGGCCCTTCGTGTGCTCATCTTCCCCCCCCTCCATTAAGCCCTCGGGGCCAACCTGTGGTCCTGCCACCGCGCCACCGTCTCCTGTGGGAAGCACGGGACGAGGCCTCCGTTTCCAACGCACTGGCGTTACCATTCATTGCCCCCTGGCCTCAAGGACCGCGTCCAACCAGCTCATGACCTGATTGTAAACCGTGAAGGAGAGCACCAGCTTTGGGCACACCACCATAAATTTCGTATTCAAGCCTTTAAACAATGCCCAGGGGCCCTCCTTCTTGAGCATCTCCCTCAAGATCTCTCTTCCCTTCGTCTGAATACCTTCGTGGCTGGGCGATAAACAGGCCCTCTGGACGCGGGCTTTGATGACGTCGGCGGGCGAGGACAGGGTCAGAGACCATACCGCTCCCGTGCAGCTAGCCAGGAGTTCCTGAAGCAGGGTAGCGTCCTTGTATTGATCAAGGTGGAATACTTTCTCCTTGACGAGGGCTGAGCCCCCAAACAGGGCGAAAGAGCCAGGAAAATTCCGAAGCACGGTCCAAGAAGCCCCCCGGTAGAGGCGAAAGCCTTCCTGACGCACAAGCTGGAGGAAAGAACGGCTCCGAAGGGAAGCAGGATTGGTTTGGCTAAGGATTTTAAGAGTGTCCAGGGGGATGAAGATGACTTCCGCCGTGCCCATGACGGCAGCGGCAGTGGCGAATTCCAAGGCTCGCGCCCTCTTGCTTCCGATCAGCGAGACGAAGCCCTCGTGGTGGTAGGCATGGATGTAATCGAAAACGAAGGGCTGTAATCCGTAGGCCGCGGTACGCTGGCAAATTTTGTAATAGGCGCCGAATTTGAGGCCTGCGTACAAGGAGCGGAGCTTATCGATGGGGCCGCAATGGAGCTTTTCTCGAAAAACGACGCTTCGAATTTTCCCGTACTTGGCTGTCAGAGACAAGCCTTCTGCTGTCAAAAGCCGGCCCTGATGAGTAATGATCCGTTTACAGCATGTGTCCAGAGGCTGAAAGATGACAAGCTCAAAGAGCGCGCTGCTACTCGAACCCATGAAACGGGCCAGAGGGTGGTGACTCCCTCCAGCCTCTTTCTCAGGCCTGCGGAGGACCATGTGGCTGCCCCAATTAGAAGATCACGGGACCTGTACCACGGCAGAACCCCGTAAATCAGAAGGACACTCAATTTTCTTAATATTTCACGTTGTGCAATAATTATTTGTCGTCGATGAATGCCTGCACAAAGGTGTCAAAAGTATTAGGTTACGCGCTGAGGGGGGTAGGCGAGACCGAGATTCCCAGGGCAAATTATCATTTGATGGATCCTTATACGTCGGACAAGCCTTTCAAACGATGAAAGTGCAGTAAACTGACCTCCTGTCATTGCTCTAGCTCCGTGATGAGCCCTTTCAATTGTCCGTTGTGACTTATGCAGTAGTAAATAAGAGCTCGCCGGTATGGTCGATCTTTGGTCTCGGCGGCAAATTCTCACCCCGTCTCAATCCTTTCTTTGAGCGACGCCACGGTATGAAGGCCTTCGCAGACAAACAGGATGCCAAGTGTATCACGCTCCGCGAGGTTGCCCTGCCTTTTCATGTAAATGCTTCACGGGCACTAAAATGCTTTTTAGTTCCAGCGGACAAGTGTGAAGTGACAAATCCTAGGGCAGGGGTGGATGCAGACGATCAGATCGAGGTCGAATGCACATCTGCCCGTCTTGCACATACATTCTGCCTTTGTTCGATCCAAAATTGTCCCCCAAATACTACAAAATGAGGACAGTCCACAGGCTACAGGGAAGTAGGGTAGACGCATTTCAAACCTCCAAAGGTTTATGGGAGGCCCCTCCTCATCGACGCCCTCGTGCCTCGTTGGCATTGGCCCCGCCGCCTCATTTTCAGTCGATGCACGTGAAAACGTGTATTCACATTCGGTACGTGCCTCAAGCAAAGTCTCTATACCTGTGTTGTCAAAGATGAGTAAGATGTGTGAGAACTCGAGCGTTGTCCGTGGTGAATGAACCACCTCGAAGCTTTCTCAAAATTATGCTCATATCCACTTACACTTCGTGACCCCGTGGATTGTGCCAATTTCAGCTCATTCCTCGCGTGCTTGTGCGTTTTGAAACAATTGACCCGCCATCGGCTGCCTCTTCCAGCTCAATAAATGTCGTCAAGGATGCATACTATACGTCGCTATATTGATGAAGTCCGTGAAAACAAACATCGAACTCAAACAAAAAGCAACACCAGACTGAAGACGACGTAGAAGCAGAGGCAGGTCGACTGTGTGGGCTCGTACGATATGCCCTGATTCTCATATCTGTGGTTTCTCGTCTCCCTTCTCCTCCTCCATCCGAGCAGAGCGTAAGAGTCACGTAGCGGGGACTGTGTCTGCAAACTTACGGGCGGGAACTTTGATTCAAGGCTCCATATCGCTTTCTTTATGGGGAATTTAAAGTGATGGACAGGTCCAAAGCCTAAAGAGAGGCTTTCGTGACGAAAGTGAATGGGATCGAGAAAGTAAAAGCGGCGTAACGGCGTTCCAGAAGCTCTGCGAAGAAGGCTGTACAGAGGCATGAGGTGATGTAAAACGATATGTAAAGTCCCCGCGATGTTCGAGCGAGTCTTTGCTTCAATGGATAAGAAAAAAATTGTGGCAAGTCATCCTCTTTCTCGGTGCTGTGCCCTCTTACTTTGCTTGTCGAATCGATTTCCAACACGGAAACTAATGCCCTACTCCCCACGCCCTCTTCGAAGCCCCCCACACAAATGCTTCATTTTCACCCGCCTCGCACGATGTGCATCCCTGTCCATCCCGCAACAATGCATCCCCCACCTGATTGTGCCATTCTCCTCATCTTCCCTCAGATGTCCGACACATCCCCGCAGCCCCAGGCACCGTCACAGGCGCCACTCCTCCATGTCGGGCTTTTCGCCCGGCGGGGGGGTTCGACGTCCGTTCGCGTTGGCGAAGAAATTCTTCACCTCGGCCACGGAAAAGGCCTCCAAGGTGGGAAACGACGGCAGCCCCTCCCCATCGAAGACCCGCCGGATGCTGCTCCTCTTCGCCTTGCCTCCAACCGACGTGCTCGTGGCGGGCGACCCTGCCACGTCACCGACATCGTCGTACTCGCCGGTGTCAATGAAGACCGCCCCCCCTCCATATTCACCCGCGGCGATGGCGGCCAGGCGCGCCTTTTCCTCCTTCGACACTTTCATACCCGGAGGTCGGACCGGCAAATGCCGCACCATGTCCCGGCCCATGTCTTGCAGAGCAGGCAAGAGGGAGGACAAGGGGGAGCCGCTGCGAGGAGGCGAGCCGGGCGCGGCCGTTGGAGCTGTTGAGGTGCCGTTGGAAGGGCTCGAGGGCTTGGATCCGCCCAGCTTGGGAGAGGCAAAGGGGAAGGAGGGAAGCAGCTGGGTAGGCGAAGGTGTCTTGAGGGGGGAGAGGCGGCCTCCCATTGGAAGCTGCGACGGTGAGGTTGGTGGGGAGGAGGGCGGGGGGGAAGAGCGTGGGGGACGGCGTGGGGCGTCTGCTGGAGGACTGGACTGTACCCGAGGGGCGGGCTCCGTCCTCGCAGCCGAGCCTGCGGAGCTATTACTAGGGCTAGTGGACTCCCTGGCTGGATGGCTGGCGGGGCTGTTGGCCTTGTCTTTGGCGCGTGGACTGGAAACGACAAAGACACTGGTGGGCGACCGAGGGCTTGGGGGGCGGTCGCGCGCCCCCCTTTCCTTTCCCGCACGTGTTCCTGCCCCGGTCTCCTCTTCTTCGTAGGCAGGGCCAGGCAACCGGATGGTCTTGGTGCCCTCCTTGTCCGAGGCGACCCGGATGGTGGGGAGCATCTCTCCCTCCGCCTCCTCCTGGCCGGCGGGGAGCGGGTGGAGAAGGAGGTATTTGTGGCGCTCCACCAAGGGGTCTTTCAGTATCTCCTTGGCTTCGGGGCGATCGGAGGGATTGATTTGAAGCAAGCGGCCGATCAGAGTGGTCAGGCTTTGGCCGAATACGCTTGGAAGGGGGTCGAAGGAGCCCCGTATCACGACTCGGCGGAGGTTTTGAATACTGCCGGTTCACGAATAAAGAGTGAAATAAGCGTTGATCCTCCCCAGAAATTGACATGCGCTCGAAAAAAAGCATTACCCTTGCGTCTGCTTCTGCATGAGAACACCAAATTCTCGAAGAGCACGATCCGTGCCGAGGGCCTCCCCCACGAATATCGAAATCACCCGTCTATTCTTCCAATCCATCCTCCTTAATTCCCTCTCACTTACTTGTCCGTCCCATCCTCTCTAATCCCCTCTCACTTACTTGTCCGCCAGGAAGGGTGGGCGCAGGGCAGCCAGGTTGTAGAGGACACCCCCTAGGGACCAGATGTCGGATGTGGACGTGTAGGGCCGCTTCAGATAGATCTCCGGACAAATGAAATAGGGAGTGCCCACCTGCGTTTGCATGTTCCCTCCCTTTGAAACTTTGGAGATGTTCATGTCTGCAATTTTGACGCATCCCTGGCTGTCAATGAGACAGTTAGCCGGCTTTAAGTCTCGATGCACGACGCCCTTGGAATGTAAGGCCGCCAGGCCCTCCAACAGGTTCACAGCGTACACCCAGATCTCTCGCTCGTCGATGTATTGCTTGCGATGTTTGTGCCTTTTGATTTTTTGTTCAAGGTCGCCATACGGACACAATTCCATGACGATGCAAAGCTCTTCTTTTGCGTTTTCGACGAATGTCTCGTACCAGCGGATCAGGCGGGGATGCTTGAATGAAGCGAGGATGCGAATCTCATTCAAGGAGTCCTCAAGGTCCTTTCGAGAGTTTGAAAGTCGAGATCGATGGAAGAGAATATGAAATGCAACCTGGCATCAAGGATCATATCGCGGGGGGAGCGAACATTCGACATTCCTCTTTGCCGAAGCCATGCCCCTCTCAGGTTCAAGGACATACCTTGGGAGGAATTGTCGAGATATTCACGCGCTTGAGTGCATACACTTTTCCATCTATCTTGCGTTTCACCTTGATACGTGAGAATCGTATATTAGAATTGTACGCCTTGAAACTTATATCGATAAATTCAGTAAGCAAGAAGAGGTAAACAATTTGTTGTTCCCTTGCAATTTTGTAGGATAGGACTCAGAATTAAAATTAGTATACTTGTGAGTCGATACCGACGATCCTATGGTCGTAAAGTGTTGTAGACATGGTTCCATTTTGAGCCATATGATTCATCAACTCACCTTGTCCACGCGGGCAAAGGCACCCTTCCCCAGACCTTGAATAACTTCAAAATCATCCAAGCCCATGATTCATGCAGCCGTCCAGATCCACTATGACGCTATCAATATCTTTAGAGTAGTGTCCTTGTTGTGGTAGTCCCGTCGTCGAACCCTGTCTTAATGGCGCAGGAGAATGGTATGGGGTACCAAACGAACAAGAATACCGACAGACATTGTCTTACTAACAGCATATGCTTTGCGAGAACGCTAATTGTAGCGAGTGAATCATGAATACTTTGTATTTATAAGTAAAAAGATAAGATTTCGTTTTTTACTCTTGTGGATCTCCCGCCTCTGAGCTCCTTTCATGCACACACGAATGTATCGACATGTCCTTGTTTAACGGTCTATATCCCGGTAAATTCAGCATCCGTGCTGCCTTATCTCTGCATAATCCTCGAAAACATGGTCATAAAGTCTTTGAATCCACCAAAAGGTCGTGACAATGGACAGCTTCACCTGTCACTGAGGTAAGGGTGAGACATAACCTACCGGCAAAAGTCGATTGTCTGCCCGGGTTCCTGCAATTCGCTTCTTCCGCCTGTCGTTCAAAAATTCAAAATTTTGAAAATGATAAGAATTCATCTTGTTTCATCCTCTCAACCGTGGACCTTGCCCAACATCATTCCACCATTATGCTGTACCAATTCTCAAAGTCAATGTACTTGGATAAGGCACCGATCTCGTGATTGCGATTCTCGAAGCAGGCCGTAGCTTTTCCGGATTGCTACTACGAAAATACCCTCCCTTTTTCAAGTGTACGATGATATGCTAACAACCCTGTCTATCTATACGATGATATGCTAATCATCCTGTCCATCCATGAGTCACTCAACAAAATGCAAATCGGTTTACAGTGGGCTGAAAATTATCAAATGAGATCCTGTCGGCTTTTGAAGTATTCTTTTCCTCATCGTCTTGCTCTTACGTCTTCTTTAAGCGTTGTAAAATGCTCCTCCGCATTTCCTTCACGCTGTGGAGTCCAAAATGTTTCAATCGTTGCACAATGGTTTGGCTATACTAGCTTAGTCAGAACAAGTGAAAACACAAATATCGATGCTGCCCGAAACTCCGACTCTTTTTTTCTTTCAAGGAAGCCACGCGTCTCCTGCAACAGTTGGAGCTTACCTCCACTCTGAAAGTCCCGATTGCAATAAAATCCCAATTATTTTCGACAGTAGTATGTATGTCAAGCCTTTGTACCTTTGCAGCATCAAAAGTATCAGGGAAAGGCGGGAAATATCATAAAGCCCCCAAAAAAATCCTTTGCACAATGAAGCTGAGTAATTGATTGAAAAAGGTAGATACATGCTTCCAGTATATCTAAAACATAAATATTTATGACGTACATGTGCAGTGTCGAGTTATTCTCAATTATTAAGTCAATGTCACAATGTGTTGAGATTCAGCTTGAATTCTCCCCTACCTTCTTCCGCCCCCCCCGGAGAATAAAAAGCTTCAAATGTTTTTAAAAAATGCATGCTACAAGAACAATCAGTTCAGGCCTTTTCTTTGAAAAAAGAAAGAATTCGGGCTCTTTATGATCGACAAATTTAATTTGAGATGCTTCTCTTCATAAATATTTCTATTTGTCAAAAAACAGCGTTTCATACTTGCGGGAGTGTGTAGTAAAAATTATGTTATTCCGTCAAAAGTTTGAACACAAGGGGTAATGTAAACGAAACAATACTTAGCGCTCTTTCGGAAAATTTACCATGCGACTGTCTTTTCCCCATGGAGAAAAAGCGAGGAAAGACGATTGTGAATGGAAAGAGAGACGCAACGTTGGCGATCCGACGGCAGTCAATCCCCCTCTGAGACGCCATGGATCTTGATAAATGTCTCATTGTACCGTGTAGCATAAGATATTGCACCTATAGCATCGCAATTCACCTGTCAAAGATACCTAGCCTTCAAATTGTCCGCTCATGAACTTAGTAACGCATTATCTGAAGACCTCCCCGCCGCACCGTCACCGCCACACAATTCGTTAGGATTCTATTGCGTGCACTGAACCCTGGCCCCTCCATTACGACGCCTGCAGCTTTTGACACGGCATTTATCGTCCTTTCACGTGGAACCCTCTCGCATACCCTGCATAGCTCCTCATATAATGTCCTCTTCGTTAATTGTCGGCCTGGTGGGCGGCGGGACTGTCGGCGGGGGGGTTTACGACATCGTCGAACATACGCACAAAGACTTCTTTCGTTCCCTGGGGGCGCACGTGCAAGTGAAACGAATCGCGGTTCGAAACCTGAAAAAGCAACGGGACTTCTCCGTGGCGGCTCACACCGAATTGGTTGGTGACTGGCGGCTGGTGCTGGACGATCCCGAGATCAACACGGTGATCGAAGTCATGGGCGGTATCACAGAAGCCAAAGAGGTGGTCTTTGGGGCGATTGCGAAAGGAAAACATGTGATTACGGCGAACAAAGCACTCCTGGCTGCCTACCTTCCCGAGATTGTGGACCTTCTCAAAAAACATCCTCAGGTCAAATTAGGGTACGAAGCGGCTGTGTGTGGCGGCATCCCCATCATCCACACCCTGCAGAACGACTATCTGGGGGACCAAGTCTCCCAGATCCTTGGGATTATGAACGGTACGACGAACTTTATGCTGACGAAGATGGAGAGTGGCGCGGATTACGGCCAGGTCCTTGCCGAGGCACAAGCATTGGGCTACGCCGAGGCCGACCCCACAGCCGACGTGGAAGGGCATGACGTGCAGGCTAAAATTGCCCTGCTTGCCAAGCTCGCTTTCGGAGTGCACGTTCCTTCGGACCAGATTCCCACAAAAGGAATTTCGTCTGTGGCCTCTGTGGATTTCGAGTACGCGCGCCTTTTGAACGCCACCATTAAATTGTTGGGGATGGCTCAACTTTCGCCGGACGGGAAAAAGCTTTCGGTGGCAGTCTCGCCTTTCATTGTTCCTCGAGAACATCCCATCGCTGGGACGAACGGATCCACGAATATTGTCAACATTTCTTCGCGAAACTTAGTGTCTTCCTCTTACATCGGCCCCGGGGCTGGACGCTATCCCACGGCGAACAGTATCGTCAGTGACCTCGTGCGCCTTGCTCGTGGCTTGGTTGGCCCGCCCTTCCCCGTGGATCGCGCCATGCCCCTCGAACCGGACTACACATCGCGCTTTTACATCCGACTTCGAATCAGGGATCAGCTGGGCGTGATTCGTGTGGTGGGCGAAATAGCAGAGAGGCATGGCGTCTCTATCTATGCCATCCTACAGAACCCCATCTCTGACCCGAACGACATTCATTTCGTCGTTACGACAGAGCCCGCTCGCCATTCGCAGGTACAGGCTTTTGCGGATGACATCGCAAAACAGGACTTCACCAAGGGCCCACCTCTCTTCTTCGCATTTTTGCTTTGAAGACTAAGTGCATGGGGATGATGGGGCAAGAAGCTTGCGGAGTAACGAAAATGGAGAAACAATTTAAAGCTGAAATCATTGAACGCAGGAGATCAACTTGAAAGGAACTCAAGAGAAAATGGAGATCTTTGAACGTGGTTCCTATTTTTTTCGTCTTGCATTCCTTCAAATTTGTTTTGGAAGAGTTGGTCACATCAGCGGTCCCTCAGGCCCCGGGCGATCCTCACTTCCGGCAGTTTTCGTGCATTTCGAAGGTAGTACAATGGTCGTGAAGTTTCCACAGACAGTGGGCCAGCATCCACGGCAAGAGATAGATATAGAACAGACGCGAGATGTGTCATCAACTCACAGGCCACGACCGCGGGCGTGCGGGCGACTGCGTGTGCTCAGAGATGCCAGGACCAGGTGGCATTCCATCCTATCTCATCAGTCGCGAGGGACGAGGACGGTCGTAACGGCACCCATCCCCTCCGCCCCCGAGCCCACACTCTCACTACTCACTACTTACTCAGTGTCATCCCGTCCTTCTCCCCACAGCGTGCACGGTTGCCCGTATCTCAGGCAACCTTAGCTGGCAAGGAAGACGCGCCCGTCTTTGTTGCCGATACGTGCCCCCCTCGCTCCTCGCTTCCATCATCGTAGTCCTCCTCGATCCTCCTCGCTCCTCCTTCTGGGTTTCATTCCGCAGTCTCGACATGTCTCATTTCGTCCGCGCATCCAAATATCGGCATGTATATGTTCAGCCCCCGAAAACTGGAGAGGCTTACTCGAACATCCGTCTATCGACCGCTGTGGGGGAGCAGAATTACATCAAAGCCAACCCCAAGTACTTTGCAGTGGCCCTCTCGGTAAGTGCATTTTTTTCGTATAAGTGAACATTTATCAGTCTTTTTAGTCGGACACTGTTTTCGATTCAAGGCCTAGAGAAGGCTCAAAGAGATTGCTGAAAAGCTGGGCACTGTACTGCTCTTGATCCACAGCAATTCGTGCTTATGACCGTCCTCGCGGGCTCATCCCCTGATCGCCCCCTCGATTCATATTTTTTTCCTACCAGGGCGGTGGAGGACCATTCACGTGCATCCCCTTCGAAGCAATTGGTGCTCTCCCCGCCGCCCCGCCAGTTTTCAGCGGCCATATTTCGAATGTCCTCGACTTCGATTTCTCTCCCTTTCATGACCATCTGATCGCATCAGGTGCTGAGGACACTACCGTGAAGGTCTGGGGCATACCTGAAGGAGGGTTGAAAGAAAGTATCGCCGAGCCCTTGGTCGACTTGCGTGCCCACGAAAGAAAGGTTACTTTGTTGCGCTTCCATCCCACCGCGGCCAACGTGCTGGCCAGCGTCAGCGCGGACGGAATGATCAAACTGTGGGACGTGGAGGGAGGGCAGGAGGGAGGGCAGTGCCATGTGCACCAGCAGCTGGTCCAAGACGTTCAGTGGGACTACCGGGGGAACACGTTTGCGACCACATGCAAGGACAAGGTCCTGCGGGTTCTGGATGGGCGGACGGGGCGGTTGGGGTTGGAGAGGAAGGATGCACACGAAGGGTCTAAGAGCAGCAAGTGCGTTTTTCTCGGGGACCGAGAGATGCTGCTGACAGTCGGCTTCACCAAGCAAAGTCGCCGTCAGGTAAGGGGTTTGAATGGGGGCTGGAATCATGAGCGGGCTCGTCCAGGGTTCTCAGTTCCTTTTTCGGAAACGCGTTTTCTCGCTGAATTTTTTTTCTCATTTTTCCTCCTTGTGTGCCAGCTCAAGATATGGGACCTAAAGAATCTGAAGCAGGAGGTGAAGACCCTGGACATCGACCAGGCGGCGGGCGCCATCATGCCTTTCTTCGACTCCGACACCAACCTCCTCTACCTCGCTGGCAAGGTGCGCTTCCTCCGTCCTTCCCTCTTTTCCCCTTCTCAATATTGTCGCATGCCATCGCGGCTGTCCACAAAATGGCTTTATGCTAGACAGACCCCCCTTCACTCATATTTATTCTTTCAACTCATCAGGGCGACGGCAATATCCGCTACTACGAGATTGTCTCGGAAGCCCCCTTTGTCTTTCCCATCTCCGAGTATCGCTCCACTACCCCCTCCAAAGGCTGTTGCTTGGTGCCCAAGCGCGGGTTGGACGTGCTCCGCTGCGAGACCGCTCGTGTCCTCAAGCTCACCACTAGCAGCGTGGAACCCCTCTCCTTCATCGTCCCCCGCAAGGGCGGCTTTTTCCAGGACGACCTTTTCCCCCCCTCAATGGCTGGCCTTCCCTCGCATTCAGCACCGGAATGGTGGGCAGGCTCTGATAAGGCACCCTTGCTCATGTCTTTGGACCCCGCGGTCAGGGAGGGCGGGAAGGAGGGTGGGAAGGACATGGGGTGGAGAGGGGTAGGCTCGCCGTTGGGGTCATCAGGAGGCAGCCTTGGGAACCGTCCGCCATCGGGGGGAGGGAGGACCACGGGACAGCTGCAAAAGGAGCTGGACGTGGCTTTGGCGAGGATCTCGTTGTTGGAAAGCCGACTGAAAGCTGCAGGACTGGAGTGTTCTTGAGCGAGGGATGAAGGGGCGGGGAGGGTGTGATATAGATAGGGCGTGCTAGACCACGCCCTGGCCGCGTGCGCGAAGAAAGGCCTGGAAAAAGGAATGGAAAATTGCATAAATGTAACGCGACAGGATTAGAAGACAGCAGTTAAAGTCGAGCATCAAAGTGAAGATGAGGAAGGAGGGAGGAAGTGCGAGGGTAAGAAGAGTCTAGTCACTTCAGCCCACAGGGGATGACCGTTGTATCAATATAATTGGCATGCGTTGTTGCATCATACCACTCGAGAAGGTAAGCCGCAGGCGGCCGTCACAACGAATTATAGGCGAAAGCACAGGGTTTTGACGACGGAGAGTGAGAGATGTCCGAATGTGGAAGTTGATATATACAGTAGCGCCGCGCCATTGTGTCCGTCGTCTTGGCCGCCATACTATTGCTCCAATTTCTTTCAGGCGTTGCCTCGCCCATTGACGCCTTTTTCTCCTACCTCCTGCCCCTCCTCTTCTTCCTTCCTCAAGTAGTCCATGACTGCCTGCACAAACCTCTCCGGAACCTCCTCATGCGGCACATGTCCCACGCCCTCCAATTCCACCACCTCCACCCCTCCCTCTCTGCCTCCCTCCTCCCCGACCTGACCTCTTAACGCCGCCGCCAACCTCAGGGTATTCGAGAGGGGGACTACGCGGTCCCTCTCACCATGCACTAGCAACACGCGCAACCTTCCTTCCCTCACCCCGCTCGCCAGTGCCTTGAGCACATCACCCTTCTCCCCATTCCTCCCCTCTCCCACTGCGGGTTCCTCTTTCCTCCTTCTACCCGCGAACAGCGGGGCGAGGACGAACCTGCTCAACCCTCCCTCCCACCCAGCCTTCAAGCTCGGAAGCCTGTAGTGCGCTACCGTCGAAGAAGGAGGAGGGCCGCCGTCCCCCCAGGCGAGGCTCAGACCGTCCATCCAGAATTTGTCGGAATAACACAATGCCCGGAGAAATGACGCGGTCAAGAAGAGGAGAGAGGCTCGGAGTGCAGGACCGGTTTTTCGAAAAATGTAACGGGCGACGCGTTCGGGGAATAAGCGTCCCAAAAAGAAACTGCCAGCCGGAGGCAGCCGTGAAGGCGATTGCCGCATAGGCATGATGGCGGGGGCGATCATGACAAGCGTGACAGGAGCAGTGACGCCGCTTTCTGCCTCTCTCCCGCCATCCCCGCCTCCCTCCTGCTGCACGGGGCGTACGGCCCTGTAGGCCGATGTCAAGGCCCCCATCGAGTGACCGAGGAACACACGACGCTCCCGTCCCTCGTCCGCTTCCTCCGCCATCTCTTTCCCGCCGTCCCTCTCACCCTCTCGTCCTAACTCCTCCATCAGCCTCCCCCCCAACCGGGCATTGTGCTCGAAAGTGAACAGCTCACCTTCCCCTCCTCCCGCCCCGTTTTCCCTCCCTCCTTCCTTGGGCACCTCGGTAAGCCCGAACCCCGGCGCATCGTGCGCAACGGCCAGGGCTGGATGCGTCCGACCGAGAAGGCGGGCCAGGGGGGCGAGGACGGGCTCGAAAGAGAAGGCGTTCGCGCCAAATCCATGGTTGCAGTGGACGAGGTACCTGGCCCCTCGGCTCCTGGACCGGGACGTCGAAGAGGGAGCACCGGGGCCGGGCCCTTCCCGGTGTACGAGCGCGTGGACCTTAAGGATGGGGGATGAGGGAGGAGGGGAGGAGGGCAGCCGGGGGGAGGAAGACGGAAGGTCCTCCGCAGATAGAGTTCGAAATTGAGAGGTAGGGAATCGAAGCATCTCCGGAGGGACCAGGGAGGGGGCGTAGAAAAGTTGCAGTTGGAGCTGTCGTAGTGGGACGAGGTAGACATAGGCCTCCAAGAGCACGAATGCGAGTGAGATGAGGGGGCTTGTGAGGTGGGAGTACGGCAGTCCAGTGATATGCCACCTCCATTTCTTAAAGGGTACGAGCATGCGACGTGCGATTGCCAGGAAAACGGCGGTGCTTTGGAGAGCGACGCGGCTGATCCTGGGTCGGGGCTTGAATCCGAAAGAGAGAACTCGGCCATCGGGAAAGACGATCCCCCTCCCGGACCCCTGGAGCGTCGGGGAGGAGGACACTGCCAGGGGCACGGCGTTGGTGCTGCTGCTGAACAGCCGCGTGGAAAATGAGAACGGCGCCTGATCACTAGCAATGTAGTGAAGTCGTAACCTGGGTGATAAGATAGGCGCTCGAAGCTTGTCAGAGAGGACCTCAAAAGAGACAGGTCGTGACCAAGCCAACGCGCACTGCACCCTTGACAAAAATGAGCAAGCCACTAGACCCAAAAGGGCTACGCCGAGGAAAGAGCGCCGCATTAGAGCCCAAAATGAGGAAACTGCCTTTTGAGACATCTTGCCATTATATTGCTGTCTTGGCTTGTGCAATACATAATGAAAAGGCTGAGCGTTGTGGACATGGAGGCAGGAAGAACACGACCCGCGGGGGAGGTCGGACTAAGGGGGGTTCCCCCGAAACCAACAATAATTTCCATCGCACGACACCATACACTCTGGAAATGTCAATATGAGCCTCTTGTGTATCGTATTTATCGATCCTCGACTGCTTTCTACGGCACGGTGTGCCAGCCTCTGGGGGTGTAACTGAGGCGGCGCAAGATCAGCGTTGAAGTTTGTTGTCGACCTTTCAATGTCTCACTTGCCCTCTCCCCGAGGACTGCTCATGCCCCTTTTGGTCATTTTTAAATGGCCCCCGCTTTCCTTGAGACAGCCATGGACATGTGTGCTACACGTTTTCTTAGAATCTAACGCGAGCTTGACCAGGTTGTCCCCGAAATCCTTCCTGACTTTCCTGTGCCGCGAGGACCCTACTCGCATATCTTGACCGTACGTGTTGGTCGGAGCATTACTGCAACATCTCACGCCCACGACCGATGCCTTTGTCGTATCATTACCACAGGCACTCCGAAGAGAGAAAATGCCCGTGCACAGGATGTTCGTCCTCACGCTTTCCTCTTTATGCCTATGGCGTGGTCTACCCTCGGCTTCTGCTTTCTTGGCCGCACGCTTCCCTTCCTTTGCCCCACTCACTGCCGTGTCCGCCCCTTCGATTGCCCGTCATATTTCTGTATTCCTCCCAACAAACCGCGCCAGCATTTGCATGCTTTCATCGTCGTCCGAGTACTTTGCGGTCATTGACGAGATGAAAGTGACGGAATTGAAGGAGCATCTCCGGCGCCTGAAGAAACCCGTCTCCGGCACTAAGGGGGTGCTGCAAGAGCGCTTGAAGGAGGCTCTGACGGAGACCCCCGTGCAGCTCAGTAGCATCACAGCCCCCACGTCACCAGAAGCGTCAGTGACGTCCGAAGGGAGTGACCAGGGCATGGACGTGGAGGAGGAAGAGCAACTTCTGCCCCCAGCCGACCTAGGAGATGTTGAGGACGGGCCACTCGGCAATGGCGGCGGGGCCAGGGCGAGTCCTGGGGGCCGCACCGCCCAGTTTTCACGTGGGTACACCGAGGATGAAGACGCGTACGACCAGACTGGTCGAGGCGGGGGCTCCAGAAGGGGGCCGGGCGGGAGAGCCCCGTGGAGGGCGGACGAGGAGGCGTGGGCGCATGCCTCGGAGGAGGTGGTGGAGATCGGGCAAGAGATGGACGCAGAAGTGATGAGTTTCTCGGATCTGGGCATCACGGTGCGGTTGGATGGGCGGTACCGTGGCTTGATCTACGAGGACGAGCTTGACTACCAGCGGGACCGGCAAGGACTGCGGGTAGGGGACCGGTGCGCCGTGTACGTGCAAAAAGTCCGGCGGGACGGAAAAGTGGACGTGTCGTTTCGGAAGTTCGGAACTTTCCCCAAGCTGCAGGACGGTCGGCAGGTGGTGTGGGACGCGCTCCTGGCCTCCGCGGACGGGTCGTTGCCGCTTGGGGACCGGAGCGACAGCGAGGAGGTGGTGGCGGCCCTTGGGATCAGCAAGAGCCAGTTCAAAGCCGCGGTGGGCATGCTCTACAAGGCGCGGCAGGTGCAAGCCCCCGAGCCCTATCGGATAACCCTGGTGCCGGAGGAAGAGAGGGGTGGGGAGGGAGAAGGAGGAGGAGAGGAGGGCGGGCGGGTGGGGGAGAGAGCGGCCTCGATGCCCGCGTTTCAGGTGCGGCCTGACGGGGAGGAGGGGGGCTGGGGCACCCGCATGGAAGGAAACTGGGACCAGAAGCGGGAGGAGGCGAAGTGGGCGCCGACCAAGGTCTTCATCCGGGGCCTGCCGTTCTCTCTGACGGAGGAGGACGTGCACAAGATGATGAGCAAGATCGGCGCGGTGGTAGGGATCCGAGGGATGACCCGTAGGGACGACGGTCGGCCGAGCGGCGTGGCGTGGGTGGAGTACGAGGAGGAGGCGGACGCGGTCACCGCCAAGGGCGTCTTCAATGGGAAGACCTTCCGGGGGCGGTACCTGGAGGTCTTTAGCATAGACGAGATGCGGAGCGATCAGCACAGTAGAGGCGGCGGCGGCGGGTATGAGAAGAAGGGGGGCGGGGGTGGATACGACCGGAGCGGGGGAGGAGGGC
>Ga0102934_1000809_pt1 | contig 21562 bp, 18 predicted proteins | sample SalPonR2_A_D1_MG_FD_78175 | JGI IMG/M metagenome (GOLD analysis project Ga0102934, IMG submission 78175) | Salt pond soil microbial communities from South San Francisco under conditions of wetland restoration - Salt Pond MetaG R2_A_D1_MG | ecosystem: Environmental > Aquatic > Marine > Intertidal... | reverse complement strand
ACGCGCTGCTGCTCACCGCCCGACATCTGGCTGGGATAGTGCTGGGCGCGGGTGGCGAGGCCCACCGCCTCAAGCTCCGCCTCGGCCCGGTCGAACGCGTCGGCGTGACCGGCCAGTTCCAGCGGCGTGGCGACGTTTTCCAGCGCCGTCATCGTCGGGATAAGGTGGAAGGACTGGAACACCACCCCCATATGATCGCGACGGAAGCGGGCCAGCTGATCCTCGTTCATCTTGGTCAGATCGCGCCCCAGCGCCGTCACCTGCCCAGCCGTGGCCTGTTCGAGGCCGCCCATGAGCATGAGGAGCGAAGACTTGCCAGACCCCGACGGCCCCGTCAGCGCGACCGTTTCGCCCCGCTTCACGACGAGCGATATCCCGTGCAGGATATCGACCGCACCCGCGTTGCCGTCGAGCGTCAGCCGCGCGTCCTTGAGCACCAGAACAGGATCTTCCATGACTGAACGCCTCGGTTCATTTTTCTCTTCGGCATATGGGGCCGTCTCGCGGCTGGGCAAGGCGGGGGCGCTGGCGATCGGGCTGGCATTGCCTGCTCACGGGCAGGAGATCACGGTCGTGGCGTTGGGCGACAGCCTCACGCAGGGCTTCGGGCTGGTGGAGGAGCAGGGTTTCGTGCCGCAGCTCGAGGACTGGCTCGAGGCGCGCGGCCATGATGTCGCGGTCGAGAACCATGGCGTGTCGGGCGACACGACGGCGGGCGGGCTGGCGCGGATCGGCTGGGCGCTGGGCGATCACGTGGACGCGCTGATCGTGGCGCTGGGCGGCAATGACCTGCTGCGCGGGCTGCCGCCGGAGAACAGCCGGGCGAATCTCGACGGTATCCTCGCCGAGGCCGAGGCCCGCGGACTGCCCGTCCTGCTGGTCGGGTTGCAGGCGCCGGGCAATTACGGGCCGGAGTACAAGGCTGCCTTCGATGCGATGTATCCCGATCTCGCGGCCGAATACGATGCGCTTCATGTGGACAGCTTCCTCGCGCCCCTGAGTGCTGCGGCGCAGGACGACCCATCGGGCGCACTGGCCCGCTACATGCAGCCCGACGGCATCCATCCCAATGCGGAAGGCGTGCGGCTGATCGTCGAGGCGCTGGGCCCGGAGGTGGAGGCGTTGATCGCGCGGGTGGATGCGGGGTCCTGATCGGAAAACCGGCGAGAACGAAAACAAACGAACGGAAAAATTGACATAACGAACGCCAGTTGCGATGAACCGCGCAACGGGAGACCAGCATGAGCGACCCTTTCGACATTTTCGTCATCGGTGGCGGCATCAATGGCTGTGGCATCGCGCGGGACGCGGCCGGGCGGGGTCTGTCGGTCTGCGTGGCCGAACAGGGCGACCTTGCTGGCGCGACCTCCTCGGCCTCGACGAAGCTGTTTCACGGCGGGTTGCGGTATCTGGAGTATTTCGAGTTCCGCCTCGTGCGCGAGGCGCTGATCGAGCGCGAGACGCTGCTGCGCGCCATGCCGCATATCAGCTGGCCCATGCGCTTTGTCCTGCCGCTGTCGCCCGACATGCGGTTTAACAGCGAAACGCCGACGTCTCGGCTTCTGTCCTTCGTCATGCCGTGGATGAAGGGGCGACGGCCAGCATGGCTGATCCGGCTGGGCCTGTTTCTCTATGACCACATCGGCGGGCGGAAGATCCTGCCTGCCACGACGCGCGTCTCGCTCGAAGGGACGCCCGAGGGCGCGCCGCTTCAGGACCGCTTCGCCAGGGCTTACGAATATTCCGACTGCTGGGTGGAGGATTCGCGGCTTGTCGTCCTGAACGCGCGGGACGCCGAGGCACGGGGCGCGCGCATCCTGACCCGCGCCCGCGTGGTCAGTGCCGCGCGCGATGGCGATCTCTGGCGTGTGACCGTGGACCGCGACGGCACGACCGGAGAGATCACCGCCCGCGCGCTGGTGAACGCGGGCGGCCCGTGGGTCGGCGACATCATCCAGAACGTCACGCGGCAGAACACGCCCGAGAAGGTCCGCCTCGTGCGTGGCAGCCATATCGTGACCCGACGGCTTTATGATCACGACAAGTGCTATTTCTTCCAGGGCACCGACGGGCGGATCATCTTCGCGATCCCCTACGAGACCGATTTCACCCTGATCGGCACCACGGATCAGGAACATCAGGGCCCGCCCGGAACCGCCGTCTGCACGCCCGAGGAACGCGACTACCTCCTGCGGTTCGCAAGCCAGTATTTCGCGCGCACCCTGACCGCAGAGGATGTCGTCTGGACCTACTCGGGCGTCAGGCCGCTCTACGATGACGGGGCAAGCTCGGCCACGGCGGCGACACGGGATTACGTGCTGTCGCTCGATGACACCGGCGCGGCGCTGCTCAACGTGTTCGGCGGCAAGATCACGACCTACCGGCGGCTGGCCGAAGCGGCGCTGGCGAAACTGGCGCCGTCCTTCCCCAAGGCGCGGGGCGACTGGACGGCGGGCGTGACGCTTCCCGGCGGGGATTTCGCGGTCGACGGCTTCGACGATCTCGTCTCAGGGCTTCGTGCGGATTACCCGTTCCTGTCCGACCGCTGGGCACGCCGCCTCGCGCGGGCCTACGGGACCGAGGCGCGGGCGATCCTCGGCGACGCCAAGACCGCCGATGATCTCGGCCGCGCCTTCGGCGCCACGCTTACCGAGGTGGAACTGCGCTGGCTCATGGCGCGCGAATACGCCCGCACGGCCGAGGATGTGATCTGGCGCCGCTCGAAGCTGGGCCTGAGGCTGACCGGGAATGAAATCGCCGCTCTCGATGCCTTCATGGCCGATGCCCGGGCCGCGCGAGCCGCGGAGTAGCTTGCCCCCCGTGACAGGGGCGATAGGGTCGGGTCCGCAAGGGAGGGAGACCGCGCAATGACACAGATCCTGGCCATCGATCAGGGCACCACATCGACACGGGCCATCGTCTTCGACGGAGCGATGGCCCCCATCGCCACAGCGCAGGAAGAATTCGCCCAGATCTACCCGGCCTCGGGCTGGGTGGAGCATGACCCGGAGGTCATCTGGGCCACCACGCTTTCGACCGTGCGCGCGGCGCGCCTCAAGGCGCCGGGCCGCATCGCGGCCATCGGCATCACCAACCAGCGCGAGACCGTGGTCCTCTGGGACCGCGAGACCGGCGCGCCCTTGCACAACGCCATTGTCTGGCAGGACCGGCGCACGGCCTCGATGACGGCTGCGCTGCGCCGCGACGGCCATGAGCCGATGGTGCAGCAGAAGACCGGCCTGCTGCTCGACCCGTATTTCTCGGGCTCGAAACTCGCCTGGCTTCTCGACAACGTGGACGGCGCGCGGGAACGGGCCGAGGCCGGCAAGCTCGCCTTCGGCACCATCGACAGCTGGCTGATCTGGAAGCTGACGGGCGGCAAGCGGCACGTCACGGATGCCACCAACGCGGCGCGCACTCTGCTTTACAACATCCGGGAGGCGCGCTGGGACGATGACATCCTGAAGCTTCTGAACATCCCCGCGAGCCTCCTGCCCGAGGTGCTGGACACCGGCGCGGATTTCGGAACCGCCGAGAAGGCGCTGTTCGGCGATGCGATCCCGATCCTCGGCGTGGCGGGCGATCAGCAGGCGGCGACGCTGGGGCAGGCCTGCTTTGACCCCGGCATGCTGAAATCGACCTATGGCACGGGCTGTTTCGCGCTTTTGAATACCGGCGACACGCTGGTCGAAAGCCGCAACCGCCTGCTCGGCACCATCGCCTACCAGTTCGACGGCAAGGCCACTTATGCGCTGGAAGGCTCCATCTTCATCGCGGGCGCGGTGGTCCAATGGCTCCGCGACGGGCTGCAGATGATCAAGACCGCCGCGCAAAGCCAGAGCCTTGCCGAAACCGCCGACCCGTCGCAGTCGCTCTACCTCGTGCCGGCCTTCACCGGTCTCGGCGCACCCTACTGGGACCCCGACTGCCGCGGCGCGATCTTCGGTCTGACGCGCAATTCCGGCCCGGCCGAGATCGCGCGGGCGGCACTCGAATCCGTGGGCTACCAGACCCGCGATCTGTGGGAGGCGATGGCCGCCGACTGGGAGGGCGCGGGCGGGTCGAACGTGCTGCGCGTCGATGGCGGCATGACGGCGTCGGACTGGACGATGCAGTTTCTCGCCGACATCCTCGGCGCGCCGGTTGACCGGCCCAAGGTGCTTGAGACCACGGCGCTCGGCGCGGCCTGGGTCGCGGGGATGCGCGCGGGCGTCTATCCCGGCTTCGACGAGTTCGCGCAGGGCTGGTCGGTCGATCGCACCTTCACCCCGCAGATGGACGCAGCCACGCGCGAGGCGCGCTATGCCGGCTGGAAGGATGCCGTCGCGCGCACGCTGAGCGACCGTGCCTGAGCCGCAACGCCCAACGCTCCGCGCGGCTCTGGCGCAGATGTGCTCGGGCGACACGCACGAGGTGAACATTGCCGCGGTGTCGGAGCTTGCGGCGCAGGCGGCGGGGCAGGGGGCGGAGCTTCTGTGCCTGCCGGAGGTTGCGGGGCTGATGAACCGCAACGCCGAGGTCGCACGGACACAGGTGGTCGGGGCCGGCGCCGACCCGTTCATCGCCGCCTGCCGGGAGCTTGCCGCGAAACACGCGATGTGGATGAACATCGGCTCCACCCCCGTCCTCGCGCCGGACGGGCGCTTCCTGAACCACTCCGCCGTCATCGATGCCGAGGGCACGATCCGAGCCACCTATGACAAGGTGCATCTCTTCGACGTCGCCATCGAGGGGCAGGCGCCCATCGGTGAATCCAAGCGCTTCGTCCCGGGCGAGGCGGCGGTGGTTCTCGACACGCCATGGGGGCCATGGGGGCTGTCGATCTGCTACGATCTGCGCTTCCCGTATTTCTATCGCCGCTACGGACAGGAAGGCGTGAGCCTCATCTTCATTCCGTCCGCCTTTACCGTGCCCACCGGCCGCGCCCATTGGGAGGTGCTGCTCCGCGCCCGCGCCATCGAGACCGGGTCCTTTGTCCTGGCCGCAGCACAGGCCGGCCACCACGCGGACGGGCGCGAGACATGGGGCCACGCGGTGGCCATCGACCCCTGGGGGACGGTCCTGGCCGATCTGGGCCGCGAGGCGCCCGGCCTTGCAGTGCTCGATCTGGACCTCGACCGCGTGGCGGCCGCCCGGCGTCAGGTCCCCGCCCTGCAAACGGGGCGCGACGTGCCGCTCATCCGGGTCTGACACCGCCGTGCGCACCCATCCCCTTCATCTTTCCAAAAATACGCGGAGGAGCGCGAGGGGGTGAAACCCCCTCGCTCCGCAAGTCGCCGTATGCGCCGGCCTAGAGCGTCTTGAGATACTCGATCAGCGCCGCCCGCTCCGCCGCCGAGAGGTCCGCGCCATAGACATGCCCGCCATTGCCATAGCCGTGGCGCGTGGTGTCGTAGATGCGCCGGCGCAGCTCGGGGTCGGGCTCCGCCGCCTGCCCCTCATCGAGCGCCTCGAAGCGCCAGCCCACGGCCTCCCGGTCATATGCGCGCGGAAGCACGTGGCGCCAGTAGCGCGGCCGGTCCTCGGGCGACAGCAGCGTCTCGAGGTTCGGGACCGACCCGTTGTGCAGGTAGGGCGCCGTGGCCCAGATCCCGTCCAGCGGCGAGGCGATGTATCCCGGAGCCGGGGCGGCGCTTTCGGCATCGCCATAGGGCGAGCGCGCGATCCACTCGTAGAACCGGTCGCGGGAGCCGTCCGTGGCCGCCGTCGCGTAGGCCGCATCGGTCCCGATCTCGTCCAGCGGGACCACGAGGTTGGGATAATCGGTCCCCTGACCCCCGTGACAGGTGGCGCAGCCGCGCGCGTATATCGCGGCGCCGAGTGCTGCGCGGTCCGCGTCGATGGTATGGGGGTAGGCCGGCGCCTCGAGCGCGGCGATATAGGCGCGGATGTCGTCGGCATAGGCGTCCACCGCCTCGAACTCTTCCAAGCTGTCGACACAGAGCATCGAGGCCAGCAGCATGAAGGTCGAATGATCGCCGCGCCCGATCGTGGTGTAGAACATCGCCTCCTTCTCGCGCATCCCCCACCAGGGCGGTACGCTGATCGGCAGGGGCTCGGCCTGTGGCGGCTCGATCAGGGGCTCGGTCGACCATTCCAGCGTCTCGGGGTCGCGATGCGCCATCAGCGCCCAGGTCAGGTTGGTGGCCGGGTTCACGCCGACGGTGGCCGTCTGGATGTAGGGCGCGATCCCGTCCACCCGGTCGGCCCAGCGTTCCCAGGCGCGGGTTTCGGCATCCCCCCGAACGAAATTGCCCGATTGCAGCACGAGGCGGCGGGGATCTTGCGTGAAGTCGGCGAACTCGTTGCCAAGGCCGACGATCAACTCCCCCTCGATATGCGCCGCATGACAGGTCAGGCAGTTGGATGACACGACCGTGACGCCGTCGGCATTCTCGTGCGCCGTGAAGGCATAGGGCAGCGCGGCATTCAGCCCCTCGCGCCCGGGCAGAAGGTCGGCGGGATCGGTCTCGGGCACCGCGCGGGTGAAGGCGTCATGGGGCACGCCGCAGGACACATAGGGCGCGTTCACCAGCGCGGCGTAACCGGCCTCCGGATCGCCGGGGCGCTGTTCGGTGATCGGCACCACCCCTGTGTCCGAGCGGTAGTCCGCGCCCTCCTCCTGGCACGCGGCGGACAGCAGGCAGGCCGCGATCGCGAGACCCGCGCGCGCCCTCATGTGCCGTCACCCCCGGACAAAAGGATCGTGCCGGCGCCCTCAACCGACATGCCCTGCCGCGTGCCTTCCACGGCAAGCTGACCGATCCGGACGGGCAGGGCGAAATCCTCCTGCCCCGATGCGCCCCGAAGCGTGAGCCGCAGGTCCAGACCTGCGCCGACAATGCGCCATGATACCGGCATCGCGCTGCCCTCCTGCAGTGGGCCTGCCGTCAGGTCGGCGGTCGCGTCCTCGAGCAGTGTCGCACCCCCGTCCGGCCCCACCAGAACGCCGTCTATCGTGGCGATACCACGCCCGTCGCGCCGTCGTGTCCGCAGAAGCGACAGCTCCGCCCCGTCCGCCAGGTGCAGCACCAGACGATCCCGGACCAGCGGTCCGCCGGGAAGGGGTATCTCGCCCCAGAGGCGGTCGAGCCACGCGGTCCCGCTGAGCGCGGTCGTCGTGCCGGCCGTCTCGACGGTTCCGACCACCTCAAGCCGCGGGATCGCGAAGCCGCGCGGGCCTGCGGTCTCCTCTCCGGTGGGCGCAAGCGGCGCCTTGCGGGGCTCCAGCCGCAGCCGGAGCAGGTGATCCGACAGGCGCAGGGTCAGGTCCAGCGCATCGGTTCCGTAGGCGAGCGTCCAGTCGTCGAGCCATATCTCGCCTGAAGCCGCATCATGGCCCGCTGCCCCGTGCGCGCGGCTGATGCGTTCCTCTGCGGCGCGCAGGCCCGGGTCGGCGGCGTTGATCGTGACCTGCGCGATATGGATCGGACCGGGACCCCAGGGCGTCGCCGCTGCATCGTCGCCGCGCGTGCGGCCGACCCGGGTCAGCACGAGATTGACGGCCAGCGGCCGGCCTTCGGAGTCCGTCAGATGCGCCACGACGCTCCATGTCTCGGCCGGCGCGTCGGGATGCGCGCCGTAATCGCGCGGCAGCGCAAGGTCCCACGGGCCCGACATTGCACCGGCGGGGCCGTCGCCCAGCGATGTCACGAGCGCCCCGATGACCGCGCCCGGTTCGGCCTCGGGTGCTGTCGGTGTCTCGCCGCCACGGGGTGCAAGCAGCAGGCTCCCGATTCCGGCGAGGATCAGGATCGCGGCGATCCCGCCGACCCGCAGGCGTGCCAGCCACGTCATGGGCGCTCGGACCGGCGGACATGGCATCGCCAGCCGCCCGGGACGGCCGCGCCCCGGTCAGGACCCACCGGCAACCGGGGGCAGGTAGGCGTTCGCCACAAGTCGAAGATACCCGTCCTCATCCACGCTGATCTTGGTCTTGTCGGCCTTGCCGTCAAGGACGAGGAAGGCGTGCCCATGCACCGCGCACCACAGCGCATAGGCACGCGCGGTCACCTCCGGATCATCCGGCGGCAGGCTCAGGTGGTCGGCCACGACGCGGCACACGATCTCGAACTTGGCCTGTCCCTCTTCGGTCAGGGCCGGGTCCTCCCCGTGGCCGCCGGTCAGCCCGAACATCAGCGCGAACATGCCGGGCTCGGCGCGCGCGAAGTCGATATAGGCCTTGCCGAGCGCGACGATCCGCTCCTGAGATTGTGCGGGATGCGCGCTGGCGGCGGCCTCCATTGCCTCGCCCATCCGGTGCATCGCGCCCAGAATGACGCCATGCAGGATCTCGTCGCGGTCCTTGAAGTGCTTGTAGGGGGCGGCGGTGCTGACGCCGGCACGCCGGCACGCCTCGGCGATGGAGAAGGAATCAGGCCCTTTCTCCTCGACAAGCTGTCTCACGGCCTCCAGAAGTTGATCCTTCAGGTGCCCATGGTGGTAATTTTTCTTCACTTCTATCAAGTGCTTGGAAGCCTCATGTTGGTATCTCTGACATTTTCCTTTGACTAAGTTAGCGACACTTACATATGTAAGCGAAACTAACTTCGCACCCTTTCCAGCGCGGCATGGTCTTGGCGACGGTATCACACACTTCGGCGCGGTCACGTATCCGCGGGCTCGTTTCCGGTCTGGGTCGCGTCGCGGTGACCCTTCTCTTCATCGGCATGGCGGTGGCGGCCGGGACGGCCGGCTATGCCGCGCTGTCGGACCGCACGCCGCAGGCGGCGGGGCCGGAACCCGCGCCGCCGACCACAGTGGCGCCGCGCAGCATCGAGATGATCGACGAGTTGACCGTGACCCGGCGCTTCACCGGGCAGTTCGAAGCGGCGCAGGAGGTCGCGCTCGGCTTCGAGGAGGGCGGGACCATCGCCGAGGTCAGCGTGCGCGAAGGCGACGTGGTGGCCGAGGGTGCTGTCATCGCGCGGCTCGACACGCGTCTGCTGGAGGCCGAGCGCGCCCGGCTGGCCGCGTCGCGCCGCGCGCTCATGGCGCAGGCGGAACTGGCGCGGCGCACCAATGCGCGGCAGGAGAGCCTGCTGTCGGAGGGGCACGTGACGCGGCAGCGCGTCGATGAGACCTCGCTCCGGCTGGCGGAACTGGAGGCCGCGCTGGCCGAGGCAGATGCGGGGATTGCCGCTATCGACGTGCGCGTGTCAAAGGCCGAGGCGCTTGCGCCCTTCGAGGGCATCATTGCGGCGCGGTTGCTTGACGCGGGCGCCGTCGCGGGGCCGGGTGCGCCCATCGCGACGCTGCTGGAGGCCGGACCGGCCCGTTTCCGCGTGGCCATCGATCCCGCGCTGGCTGATACGCTGGAACCGGGACAGAGCGTCGAAATTATGACCGGCGGTCGAGGTCTTGAGGCGCGTCTGGCGGAGCTATCGCCTGAACTCGATGCGGCGACGCGCAGCCGGCTGGCGTTCTTCGACGTTGCGCCGGAGGCCGAGGCGCCGCCCGCGCGCTCCACCGGTGAGGTCTTGTTGACCGAGACGCGCGCGATCACCGGCGCATGGGTTCCCCTTTCGGCCCTGTGGCAGGGCCCGAGGGGGACGTGGACCATCCTGATTGCGGAACCGGGCGACGCGGCGCGCGCCACCATCGCAACGGAGGCGGTCGAAATCCTGCATCTCGACGGCGACCGGGCCTTCGTGCGCGGCAGCTTCGCGGATGGCGCACTGTTTCTGCCCGGCGGCACGCATCGCGTCGTGCCGGGTGAGGTCGTCCTTCTGACGGGGGCGGAGTGATGCCGGCGCGGCTGGGCAACCTCACGTGGCGCGAGCCCCGGATCGTCGCGCTGGCGCTTCTGGTGGTCGTCGCGGCGGGGGTCTCGGCGCTCCTGTCGATCGGGCGGCAGGAAGACCCCACCATCACCAATCTCTTCGCCACCGTCACGACCCCGTATCCCGGCGCGGAGCCTGCCCGCGTGGAGGCGCTCGTCACCGCGGAAATCGAGGAGGCCCTGCGAGAGATCGCCGAGATCGACGTCATCGAAAGCACCTCGGCGACGGGCATCTCGCTTGTCTCCATCGACCTTGTGGAAACGCTGGCGGAACCCGAGATCGAACGCGCCTGGACCGATATCCGCGATGCGCTTTCCGATACCGTGCCGCGTCTGCCGCAAGGTGCGGGAGCGCCGGAGCTCGACACGGACGGCGCCGGGGCCTTTGGCGCGATCGTCGCCCTGACGCCGCAGCGCTTGGCCGTGCCCATGACGCTGGTCGGGCGTTATGGCGAGGCGCTGGGCGACGTTCTGCGCAACGTGCCGGGGACCAGCGTCGTGTCCCTCTACGGTCTGCCCGAGGAGGAGATCACAGTCACCCTCGACCCCGACCGCGCCATGGCGCTGGGCCTGAGTGCCGCCTCCGTCGCCCAGGCCGTGCAGGCGGCGGATGCGAAACTCCGCGCGGGCGAGGTCACCGGCGCCTCCGACGAGCTTGTCATCGAGGTGACGGGCGAGATCGAGACGCTGGCCCGGCTGGAAGCCATCGTGCTGCGCGAGGGGCCGGATGGCACGACGCTGAGGCTGGGGGATATCGCAGGCATCGCGCGCGGCCCGCGTCTGCCCATGTCCAAAATGGCGCTGAGGAACGGGCAACCGGCCGTGCTTGTCGCTGCTAAGCTGGAGGACGGCCTGCAGGTCGATATCTGGGCCGCCGGCATTCGCGACGCGCTGGCCCGGTTCGAGGCCACCCTGCCGTCGGGCATGGCGGCCGAGCTGGTCTTCGACCAGTCGACCTACACCGCCAAGCGGCTGGCCGAAGTTGGCTCGAACATGGCCCTTGGAGTCGGCCTCGTCGTGGCCGTTCTATTCGTCACGCTGGGCCTGCGTGCGGCGGTGATCGTGGCTGTGATCCTGCCCGTGGTCAGCCTTGCGAGCCTTGCCACGATGAACGCGATCGGCCTGCCCATCCACCAGATGAGCGTGACGGGCATGATCGTCGCCTTGGGCCTGCTGGTCGATGCCGGCATCGTCATGACCGACGAAATCGCGCGGCGCCTGCGCAACCGCGTGCCGCGTGCGCGCGCCGTCGCCGACAGTGTCGGGCGTCTGACCATGCCGCTTTTCGCGTCCACGGCGACGACGGCACTCAGCTTCACGCCGATGATCCTGCTGCCGGGACCGGCGGGGGATTTCGTGGGGTCCATCGCGCTTGCGGTGGTGATCATGCTGGGCTGGTCCTTCGTGGTGGCGATCACGATCACCCCGGCGATCGCGGGTTGGGTGCTGCCCGTTGGCGCTCGGTCGGGCGGACTTGCATCCGGGGCGCTTGGCCGGGCATTCGCCGCCTCGCTGCGCTGGTCGGTGAGCAACCCGATCCGGTCCATCGCGCTTGCGCTGGTGCTGCCGGTGCTGGGCTTCGCAAGCCTGCCGTTCCTGACGGCGCAATTCTTTCCGGGCGTCGACCGCGACCAGTTCACCATCGAGATCGATCTGGCCCCGGGCAGCGCCCTCAACGCCACCCGTGGTGTCGTGGCAAGGCTGGACCGGGCGCTGGCCGAGACCCGGGGCATCGAGAGCGTGACGTGGGTTCTGGGCCGTTCCGCGCCGGCCTTCTACTACAATATCTCGACCGGCCGGGACGGTGCGCCGGGCTTTGCCCACGCCCTGATCCGGACGGCATCGCCCGCGGCCACCGAAACCATCCTGCGCGACCTGCAACGCCGCCTGCCCACGCTCGCGCCCGAGGCGCAGGTTCTGGTGCGCGGTCTGGTGCAGGGCCCGCCCGTGGAGGCCCCGGTCGAGCTACGGATCGTTGGACAGGATATCGCCGTCTTGCGACAGGAAGGCGCGCGCCTGCGCCGCCTGATGTCAGAACAGGACGTCGTGACATTGGCGCGGGCCTCGATCACCGAAGGCGCCCCCAAAGTGGTCTTCGATGTCGATGAGGCCGAGGCGCGTCGGCTCGGCCTCAGCCTTTCCGATATCGCGGGACAGCTCGAGGTCGCGCTTGTCGGGCGCACCGGCGGCTCTCTCTTGGAGGGAACCGAGGCGCTGCCGATCCGCGTGCGCCTCGGCGACCCGCTCCGCGCCGATCCGGCGGCGGTGGCCGATCTGGGGCTTCTTCCCGCAGGCGCGGCGGCCATAGCGGCGACGGGCGCCTATCCCGCGTTGCCCTTGTCGGCCATTGCGCAGATGCGGTTGGAGCCCGGCCAGGGGACGATCACGCGCCGCAACGGCGAGCGTGTGAACACCGTGCAGGGGTTTCTCTCACGCGGGGTGCTGCCCGAGGAGGCGCTGGCCGGCGTTCGCGCGGCGATGGCGACGCAGGGCTTCGTCCTGCCCGCGGGCTACCGGCTCGATATCGGCGGGGACAGCGACGCGCGGTCCTCGACCCTCGACAACCTGCTTGCGCCGCTGGGCCTGATCGTCACCTTGTCGATCGCGCTGGTGGTGATGACCTTCCGGTCCTTCCGCCTTGCCGCGGTCGCACTGGCGGTCAGCGGCCTTTCCGCCGGCCTCTCGATGCTTGCGCTCGCCGTCTTCGACTTTCCCTTCGGGATCAACGCGATCATCGGCCTGATCGGGTCGATCGGCGTGTCGATCAACGCGGCCCTCATCATCATGACCTCCCTGCAGGACAGCCCGGAGGCCGCCGCCGGCGATCCGCAGGCGATGACGGGCGTGGTCATGGACAGCTCGCGGCATATCGTGTCGACCACGATCACCACCGTGGGCGGCTTTCTGCCCCTGATCCTCGCGGGTGGCGGCTTCTGGCCGCCCTTCGCGATGGCCGTGGCGGGCGGCGTGCTGCTGTCGTCGATCGTCAGCTTCTATTTCACGCCTGCCGCGTTCCGGCTGGTCTATGCCCGCGCTCCGGAACCGGCTGCCACGCCAAGTGTCGCGCCGGTCGTCCTCGCGCAAGCGGCGGAGTGAGCTGTCCGCTGTGCGGATTGCCTCGCGGCCGGTCCTTCGTCCGGCGGGCAGGCTCAGGGCATGACTTCGCAGATATGGACGCGGTTGCGAACCGATGGCTCGCCCAAGGGCATCGTCGCGAACTCGGGGCTGTCGAAGACCGACCGGATACGCCCGGCGTCCAGCAACATCTTGGGGTAGGACAGGTAATGGGGGATCTGGCCCGCGTCGTGGCGCAGGGAATAGGCGATGAACCCGCCAGGCCGCGTCACGCGGATCAGCTCGTCCAGCGTCTCGATGGGCGCGTGCCCCGGGGTCATCGTGCCGACGCAGAACGACGCTCCGAAGCTGTCCGTCCCGAAGGGCAACTCGCCGCCGAGCATGACCTGACGCAGGTCGTCGTAAAGCCCTTTGGAGCGGGCGACTTCCATCATCTCGGTGGACAGGTCGAGCCCCGTGAACCCGCGCCAGCCCAGAAGATGAAGCGGCTCCACCTGAAGCCCCGTGCCGCACCCGGCGTCGAGGACAGGCCCCGTGCTGAACGGGATGTGCCTCAGCACGCAGGCCGCGAAATGCCATGGCAGCCGGTATCCCATGGTCATGAGATCAACGTCATAGTCGCTGGCCCATCCGTCATAGGCCGCTTCGGCCTTTTCGGGGGTGTCGGCGCCGTAGACGGCCTCCAGTCGCGGTTCCTTCATCGTGCATTCTCCCGGCTTGGGCGCGCCGGTCGGGGGCTGGAACCCGCCCGACGCGCGGTTGTCGGTGGATGATAACCCGCAATTCCGGTCCGGGAACAGCAGGTTGCGACCGATGAGGTCTGGGGCGCTCTTGAACTCGCGCGGACCCGTCTACCTGGTCAAAGGCAGTCCGAGAGCGTCGTCGCCATGTTGCGGATCACCTGAGGGTAGAGATCGGGGCCGGGCGCAAGCTCCGCGCCGAGCGGGTCGATCACTCCGGTGTTCGCATCGGTTCCGTCGAGCACGGTGGCGACAAGCGCGGCGTTGAACTGTGGCTCCGCCAAGACGCAATTGACCCCTTCCTCGCGGATGCGGGACTGGATCTCGGCGATCCGCGCCGGGCTCGGGTCGGTGGCGTCGCTGATGGAAATCGCGCCCGATGCCGGAAAGTCGAAGGCGCTTTCGAAATACTGGTAGGCGTCGTGGAAGACGATGAAACGCCCGCCGCGCACGGGGTCGAGCATCGCGTCGACCTCGGCCTGCAGGGCCTCCATCTCCGCGCGCGCGGCGGCCGCGTTGGCGAAATAGGCCCCGGCATTGTCCGGGTCTGCCGCCGACAGTTCGGCCGCGATGAGGTTCAGCCAGATGCGCGCGTTCTCGGGCGAGAGCCAGGCGTGCGGATCGTGGTCACCATGGGCGTGATTTTCGTGTCCATGGTCATCATGTGCGTGGTCGTCATGGTCATGATCGTCATGTGCGTGGTCATCGTGGGCGTGATCATCATGTGCGTGATCATCATGTGCGTGATCACCATGTGCGTGGTCGTCGTGTGCATGGTCATCGTGCCCGTGATCGTCATGCCCGTGATCGTCGTCTTCATGACCATGGGCCTCGAACAACGCGCCCTCGCGGAAATCCAGCACGATCGTGGCGTCGGCCTCCAGAAGCGCCGTCACCGAGGCGTCTTCGGCCAGCGTTTCCACCGCGTCCGCCATCCATGGCGTCAGGTCCTCCCCGATCCAGAACACGAGGTCGGCCTCCTGCAGGGCAGCCGCTTCGGAGGGCCGGAGGTTGTATTCATGGGGCGAGGCGCCCGGCTGGATGATCAGGTGCGGCGTGCCGACCCCGTTCATCACCCGCGCCACGAGCGAATGGACCGGCGCGATATCGACGGCGACGTTCGGCACATCCGCCATGGCGGTGCCCGTGAAAAGCGCGGCGGTAACGGAGAGCGGGAGGAGCTTGCTGGACATCGGAACCCTCATGTGATCTTGTAACATCGAAAGCCGCTTATATGATATGAAATAACATGACAAGCGATATACCCACCGTGCCAGCCGATCATGCGCCGCCGCTGGGGTTTGAAAAGCATGACCACCGCGCCTGTGTCGAGCAGGCGTTGGCCGCAGCCGATGCGCGCTGCGCGGCGGAGGGACTGCGCCTGACACCGGTGCGCCGCAAGACGCTGGAACTGCTGTTGCAGGAACACCGCGCGCTTGGTGCCTATGCGGTGCTCGACCTGCTGAACGAGGCCGGATTCGGATCACAGCCGCCGGTGGCCTACCGGGCGCTCGATTTCCTCGTGGAGCATGGCTTCGTGCACAAGATCGAGCGGCTGAACGCCTTCATCGCCTGCGCCCATCCCGGACAGACCCATTCGCCCGCCTTCATGATCTGCCGTCTCTGCGATGCCGTGGCCGAGGCGCAATCCCCGGCCAGGGGCGCGCTGGGCGATGCGGCACGGGCTGCCGGTTTCCAGATCGAGCGCGCCGTGGTGGAGGCCGAAGGCGTCTGCCCGGCCTGCGCGGAAAAGGCGGGCGCATGAGCCTCATTTCGGTTGAACATCTCGACGTCACTTATGGCGCGCAGCGCGTTCTGCACGATGTCAGCCTCGAGATCGAACCGGGCGAGATCGTCACGATCGTGGGCCCCAACGGTTCGGGAAAGACGAGCCTGCTGCGCGCGATCATCGGGGCGACGAAGCCCTCTGCCGGCCGGGTGCGGCGCAAGCCCGGGCTGCGTGTCGGCTACGTACCGCAAAAGCTGCATATCGACCGGACGCTGCCGATGACCGTCGACCGCTTTCTGCGGCTGGCCAATACAGTGACGCGGGCGGATTGCAAGGCGGCGCTCGACGCGGCGGGCGTGCCGGATCTGCTCAGGCGGCAGATGTCGGAGCTTTCGGGCGGGCAGTTCCAGCGCGTCCTGCTGGCGCGTGCGCTGATCAACGACCCCGAGATCCTGCTTCTGGACGAGGCGACGCAGGGTCTCGACCAGCCGGGGTCGGCATCCTTCTATCGGCAGATCGAGGCGGTGCGCGCCGAGACCGGCTGCGCCGTGGTGATGATCAGCCACGAGTTGCACGTGGTGATGAGTGCGTCCGACCGGGTGATCTGCCTCAACGGGCATGTCTGTTGCGAGGGCGCGCCGGCTGTCGTGGCCTCGGCCCCGGAATACCGCGCGCTTTTCGGGACCGGAACGGGTGGTGCGCTCGCGCTTTACCGGCATGATCATGACCACGGGCATGACCACGACCATCCGCACAGCCACGAGGCGGCCGAATAATGCTGGATGATTTCATGACACGCGCCACGCTCGCGGGTGTGGGCGTCGCCTTTGCCGCCGCGCCTCTGGGCTGTTTCGTCGTGTGGCGGCGCATGGCCTATTTCGGCGATGCCACGGCCCATGCCGCGATTCTTGGCGTGGCGCTGTCGCTGGCGCTCGAGTTGTCGATTTTCGCAGGCGCCATGGCCGTGGCGCTGATCATGGCGGTGACGGTGACGGTGCTGGCCGGGCGCGGCTATGCGATGGACACGCTTCTGGGGGTGCTGGCGCATTCGGCGCTGGCCTTCGGTCTCGTGGCCGTGTCGTTCCTGTCGGGCATCCGCATCGACCTGATGGCCTATCTCTTTGGCGATATCCTGGCCGTGTCACGCAGCGACCTGCTGGTGATCTGGGGTGGTGCGGCGCTTGTCGTGGCGCTGATCGCGTGGCGATGGACGGCGCTTCTGACGGCGACGCTCAACGAGGAACTGGCCTATGCGAGCGGGATGGACCCGAGGCGCGAGCAGCTGATCCTGACAGTCGCGCTGGCCATTACCGTGGCCGTCGCCATCAAGGTGGTTGGCGTTCTGCTGATCGCCGCCATGCTGATCATCCCGGCCGCGACCGCGCGCAGTCTCGCGCGAACGCCCGAGGCAATGGCGTTCATCGCCGCCGCCTTCGGCGCGGTCTCGGCCGTCGCCGGTCTGCGCGCCGCCTACCTTCTGGATACGCCTGCGGGGCCGTCCATCGTCTGTGTTGCCGCGATCCTCTTTGCAGGGTTCAGCGCCTTAGGCTGGACCCGCGCGCAGGCGCGATGACGCCGGGGCCATTGGTTCCGCAAATCTGGCGGTTGTCGGACGGGGAAAAACCGAGTAATTGACTCGGAGATAGGCTTCGGCCCTGCCAGCGTATCCGCGCCATCGCGCGGCGCCAGCGATCGACAACATCTCGCTGAGATAGGATCGCAGGCACCCATGGCTCATGTTCTCCGGATTTCCCACGTCGCATACGGCGGCATCATCGGCTGGACCGTTGCTGCCGTCATCGCCCTCCTGTTCGCCGGTGCGTCCCATGCGACGGACCGGCCGGAGCGGGTGGTCGCGCTGGGCGGGGCGGTCACGGAAATCGTCTATGCACTTGGCGCAGGTGACAGGCTGGTGGCGCGGGACGCCACGTCGACATGGCCGGCCGAGGCCGAGAACCTGCCGAATGTCGGCTATGTGCGCGCGCTTTCGCCCGAGGGGGTGCTGTCGGTCGATCCCGACCTGATCCTCGCCATCGAAGGCAGCGGCCCGGTCGAGGCCGTGGACGTCCTGCAGGGCGCGGGCGTGCCCTTCGTGACGGTGCCCGAAGGCTATGACGCTGCCGCGATCCGCGCCAAGATCGAGGCAGTGGCGGGCGCGCTCGGCATGCCAGAGGCGGGCGCGGCGCTGGCCAACGAGGTCGAGGTCGAGCTGGACCGCGCCGTCACCGATGCACGCCGGGAGGAGCCGCCCCGCGTGCTCTTTGTCCTGTCCATGCAGGGCGGGCGCATCATGGCCGCCGGAGGCGATACATCCGCCGAAGGCATCATCGCGCTGGCCGGTGGGGTCAACGCCATGGAGGGCTTCGAAGGTTACCAGCAGCTGAGCGACGAGGCCGTCCTCCTGTCCCGGCCCGATGTCATCCTGATGATGGACCGTTCGGGCGACCACGCGGCGGATGACGGCCAAATCCGCGCACACCCCGCGCTTGGGGCGACACCCGCCGCCGAGAGCGGCGCCATCGTGCGCCTTCCGGGGCTTCTGATGCTGGGCTTCGGACCGCGCACGCCTCAGGCGGTGCGCGCGCTGTCGCAGGCGTTCCACCCGGCGCGAGGTTAGCCTTTTGGCCGTCGCGTCGATCAGTCCCTCGGCACGCGGCACACCCGCCGCAGGCGACAGGCGCGCCGCCGGCCGCCGGATGGCCATCTTCCTTCTCGTGCTCCTCACGGTCGTCTCGGTGCTGAGCCTGGGGACCGGCGCGTCCGGCACCCGGTTCTGGCCCGTTCCGGGCCAGGTTCTGCGCGGCGAGGAGATCGCGGCGCGCGATGCCATCATCCTCTTCGACATCCGTCTGCCGAGGCTCGCGCTTGGCATCCTCGTGGGCGCCGCGCTGGCCGTCTCGGGGGCAGTAATGCAGGGGCTTTTTCGCAACCCGCTGGCCGATCCGGGACTGGTCGGCGTGGGCGCGGGCGCGGGTCTGGGCGCCATCGGTGCCATCGTTCTGGGCACGATGCTGCCCTTGGCGCTGCGCGGTGCGCTGGGATATTACCTCGTGCCGGTCGCCGCGTTTATTGGCGGGTGGCTGACGACGATCCTGCTCTACCGGATGTCGACCCATCGCGGGCGGACCTCAGTCGCGGTGATGCTCTTGGGCGGGATCGCCATCGCCGCGCTGGCGGGCGCGCTGTCGGGCATCCTGATCTACATGGCCAACGATGCCGAGCTGCGGGACCTGACCTTCTGGGGTCTCGGCTCGCTCGCGGGCGCGACATGGGACAAGGTGGCGCTTGGCGGCGCGCTGATCGTTCTGGCCCTCGGCGCCACGCCCTTCCTTGCGCGCGCGTTAAACGGTCTCGCGCTGGGCGAGGGGCCGGCGGCGCATCTGGGCGTGCCCGTCCAGAAGATGAAGAACGCCGCGATCCTGACGGTCGCCGCGGCCACGGGGGCGGCGGTCGCGGTGTCGGGCGGCATCGGCTTCATCGGCATCGTCGTGCCGCATCTGTTGCGCCTGATGATCGGGCCGGATCACCGCTGGCTTCTGCCCAACGCGGCACTTTTGGGGGCGAGCCTGCTGATCCTCGCCGACATGATCGCGCGCAGCGTCGTGGCGCCGGCGGAGCTGCCCATCGGGATCGTCACGGCGACGCTGGGCGGGCCGTTCTTCCTGTGGATCCTCATGCGCAATCGCAGCCTTCTGGACCTCTGACACGATGCTGATCGCCTCCGACATCCACGTCTCGCTTGCCGGCAACAGCGTCCTCGAAGGGGCCGGGTTCCGCGCCGAGGCGGGGCTGGTCACGGCCATCGTGGGGCCCAACGGGTCGGGCAAGACGACGCTTCTGCGCGCGATGACCCAGGACCTGCCGTATCAGGGGCGGATCACGCTTGATGGCAACGACCTGACGGCGATCCCCGGCTGGCGGCTTGCCACGCGCCGGGGCGTGCTCCCGCAGGCCAGCCGCATCGCCTTTCCGTTCACCGTGCTGGAGATCGTGCGCCTCGGCCTGAGCGCAGCGGCCGTGCCCGCGCCCGAAAGCCGCGCCTCCGACGCGCTGGCCCGTGTCGGCCTCGCCGGGTTCGAGGGCCGTTTCTACCAGGAGCTTTCCGGGGGCGAACAGCAGCGCGCGCAGCTTGCCCGCGTGCTTTGCCAGGTCTGGGACCCGGTCGGCCCCGACGGCCCGCGCTGGTTGTTTCTCGACGAACCCGTGGCGAGCCTCGACATCGGCCACCAGCTCGAGGTGATGGACATCATGGCCGATTACGCCGCGCGGGGCGGCGGCGTGGTGGCGGTGATGCACGACCTGAACCTGACGGCGATCTACGCCGCCTCGGTGGCCATGCTGGCCGAGGGTCGTGTCATGGCGCAGGGCACGCCGGAGGAGGTGTTGACCGACGTCACCCTGAGCCGCGCCTATGGCTGCGCGTTGCGCGTCAATGCGGCGCCCGATCCACCCGCGACTTTCCTGCTTCCCCACATGGCCCGGCGTGCGGGCTGACCCCAAATCAAGTGAAAGGAGACTGACATGTATCTTGCGATGAACCGCTTCGCCGTGAAGCCCGAGAACGCAGAGGCCTTCGAGGCGCTCTGGCTGGGACGCGACACGATGCTGGGCGAGATGGAGGGTTTCGTCGAGTTTCACATGATGAAGGGCACCGAGCGCGAGGACGGTACGATCCTCTATGCTTCGCACACGATGTGGGAAAGCGAGGAGGCGTTCCGCGCCTGGACCCGGTCCGAGCAGTTCCGCAAGGCCCACGCCAATGCGGGCGGTCCGAACAAGCTTTACGAAGGGCATCCGAGTTTCGAGGGTTTCTCGCCGATCCAGCGCATCGCCAAGGAGGACGCTGCCTGAAGGCAGCCCCCGACGCCCGAAAGCGAACCGCCGCGCGACACCTGTCACGCGGCGGTTTTTCCTGTTGGGGTTTGTCGCGCGGCCTCAGAACGTGAAGGTGGCCGAGATCTCGAAGCTGCGGCCGGTCTGGGGCAGCCCGTTGGGGTAGATCGTGTATCGCTCGTCAAAGAGGTTATCGACGCCGAGGCGGATCGTTCCCCCGGCCAGCGGCCCCGTCTCGGGCGTCCATGTCGCGAACAGGTCCAGAAGCTGATAGCCCGCGCCGGGCGTGCCGCCGGCCGGCACCCGCGTCTGGTCGGCGGCGAAGGTGGCCCGCGCTCCAAGCTCCCAGTCAGACGAGGGGCGCAGACCGCCCTCCAGCGTCAGGCGATCCTGCGGGATCGAGCCGAGCCAGCCGCCCGCATCGTTCTCGCCGCGTGCGATCGAAAGACCGCCGCCCGCGAACCATGTCTCGGCGTCGTAGTCGAGTTCCGCCTCGAAGCCCCAGAGCGTCGCGCTCGCGATATTGGTGCTGGTGGTGGTCCCCGCGGCGATGTTCACCGTCTGGTCGATGTAATCCTCGACCATCGCGTAGTAGGCGTTGGCCGAGAAACTCAGCCGGTCGCCGGCATTGAGCACGCCTGTGCCTTCGAACCGCGTGCCGATCTCGAACTGCGTGGAATCCTCGGGCCGAAGATTGGGGTTAGGCACGAAGAAGTTGTTGGGCGGAAACGGCCCCGGCGTCGCGAAGTGCAGACCGCTGTTGTAAAGCTCGCTCAGCGTGGGCGCACGGTAGGCCCGCGCGACATTGCCGAAGACCTGCCAGCTCTCGCCGGGCCGGTAGCTGAAGCCGATGCGGGGCGAAACGAACTGCTCGGACACGTCGGCGAGCGCCCCGTCGTTTGGATCGCGCTCGTAGCTGTCGAAACGTGCGCCCGCGATCAGGTCGAGCGCCTCGGTCAGGCCGATCGTGGCCTCCGCAAAGGCGCCCAGCGTCGTGGCCTGAGCGTCGGGAAAGGCCAGTCGCGGCGCGCCGTCGCGCAGGCCCTCCTGCGTGTCGCGGAAGGCCTCTAACCCGTAGACGAGGTCGACCGGCATGCCGACATCCAGCGTGGACCGGTTGATCACTTCCAACCCGTAGGTGTCGTAACGCGTCTGATCGAGCCGTGGCGCGCCCGGCGGGATGCGGGACTCGGTAATGTCGAGCCGCGTTGCGTAGAACAGGACCGAGGCGTCGATCCAGTCCACATCGGTTGGCGCGAAATCCCAGCTAAGCCGCAGGTCCTGAACCTCGGCCTCGCGATCCACCACCGGGTTGCCCGTGCCCGGATTGGCGTTCGACTGCGCCGGAACCAGCGTGTCGTCGAGATAGAGCGAATAGCTCAGTTCGAAGCGGCTGTCTGGGTT
>Ga0102934_1000807_pt1 | contig 21575 bp, 22 predicted proteins | sample SalPonR2_A_D1_MG_FD_78175 | JGI IMG/M metagenome (GOLD analysis project Ga0102934, IMG submission 78175) | Salt pond soil microbial communities from South San Francisco under conditions of wetland restoration - Salt Pond MetaG R2_A_D1_MG | ecosystem: Environmental > Aquatic > Marine > Intertidal... | reverse complement strand
TTGGATGGTGTGTTGAAGCAACCTTAAGAGATTTTGCAGGGGTTGGGCAAGGCTGGGCTCCTGAAGAATCAGGGCCCTCCCCTCCGCCGACGCGACCAGGCCCGTGTAGAGATCAAAGAGGACGGGGCGGTACTTGAGGAGGGAGGGCAAGGTCCATGGCTGGGAGGGGAGGAAGGCGCGCGGGAGGGAGGGACTGAGGGAGGGGGAGAGGACGCGGCCGAGGCGCTGGAGGAAAGGCAGGTGCCCTCCCCGGTCCTGACAGAGGGAGGGGGGACGAAGGAAGCCATCGCGGCAGAGGCAACCAACGGCCTCCCAGTCCCACAGGCCCGGGTCAGGGGTGTGGAGGACGCGGCTGCTGGCGAGGTCGGCCTGGAAGGAGGGGGAGGAGGGGGAGTCAAGGAAGGGAAGGAGGAGGAGGCTGTCTTCCTCCCCCTCCTCCCAGGGTCCTTCCTCGATGCGGAGGCAGGGGTGGAGATGGGGCGAGGGCGGATTGGAAGGACTTGGTGTCAGTCCTTTCGCCGCAAGGTATGGGCGGAGCAGCGCCCGGAGGCCCCAGGCTTCTTCTCGGAGGAAGCGGAGGAGGTTCGGGACGAGTGATGCGGATGGAGGGTTGGGAGGGTGGCCGGGGCCTGGTTCCTCTTGTTGGGAGGGCGGAGCGCCAAGATAAGAGGAAGCAAGAAGGAAAGATTCGCGCGAAGACGCCGAAGGGGGGGCAGGCCCGAGAGCAGGCGCAAATGCCCTCCCTGCTACGAGAAGGGAGGAGGAGGAGGAGGAAGAGGAAGAGGAAGAGGAAGAGGAGGGGGAGGAGGAGGAGGAGAGGACGGAGGGTGGTCGGGGGGAGGAAAAACAGACAAGGGTCTCACTCGGTCCATCCAGGCGGTGGAGCAAGGCTGAGGCCCGCAAGGCAAGGAGGCGCGTCTCGGTGGCCGAGAGGGCAGGGAAAGGATGCTTCCCCCCCTTCGGCCCTTCCATTCCCCCTGCCTGTGCCCGCCCGGTGCCTTCGTGAGTGGACGAGACAATCCCATCGCGTAGGCGGGCCAGGACCGGCATCTGCATGGCTTCCAGACAACGATGGGGCGGGAGCAGGCACGGGAGGGTATGGAAGAGGGTGACGAGGAGCGTGGCGGCCCGCCCCTGGGAGAGGTCTTTGCGAGGCCCGGCCAGAGAGAGCGTGCACAAAGCTGGGAGAAGGCCAGCGTCGAGGAGAAGGGCGAGAAGGAAGGCGGAAAAGCCTTCCAGAAGGTGGGGAGGGGGAGGAAGGGAGGGAGGGAGGGAAGGAGGAAGGGGGACGGCAGGGTCGCGTCTGTGCAGGAGCCTCTGGCGGCATATCGGTCCTTCATTCCCCAATGACCGCATCTGCAGGCCTTGAAGCAAAGGGAGGAGGACGTCCTCGAGTACCTGAAAGAGAGCGAAACGCAGGAGAGGGTGCACGGAGTCGTCGCCGACAATGCCGGGAAGGAGGGCGGTAAGGCTGTTGGACGGGGACTGGGCGAGGACGATAAGGCCGCTCCAGCTGCAAAGGAGGAGGCGGAGAGCATCTTGGCTTGCCCTGAGGACGCATGGTAGGGGAGGCACGGGCTCGAAAGCGGAGGGGGAGGGGAGGGGGAGAAGGTCCAGGTTGGTGAAGGGGCTGAGGAGGAGGCGGAGGTCGAGGGCGGGGCGGAGGAAGCGACGGGTGGAGGGCTGGTCGATGACGTGGAGGAGGCTGAGAAGGATGGAGTCGGCCATAAAGGCGAAGTCCGGGTCCAGGATTGCGGCGACCAAGGGACGGATGCCATCGGAGGCGGCGAGGAGGTCGGGGTGGGTAAGGAGGAGGTCTCGGACAGTCTCCATGGCCCAGAGGCGGGGCAAACCAGCCGCCTCCTCCTCCCGCTTCCCTTGCATTCCTTGTGACGCATTGGCTGGTGCTGCCAAATGTCCTGGCGCCTCTGGGTCGGCTTTTGGGTCCTCCGCGTGCGTGCAAACAGCGATGAGGGAGGAGAGGAGGGTGGGGAGGCAGGAAGGAAGGGGAGCGAGAGCAGGGCACAGGGCCCGATCGTGAAGGGAGAAAAACGCACGCATGAGCTTCAAAGCCTCCAAGCGCTCTAAGTTGATCAGGGTAAGGTCATCCTGGTAAGGATGAGAGGTAAGAGGAAGGCCCGCCTGACCCTTCCCCCCCCCCTGCCCTCCCCCCCTCCTTCCCCCCTCCCACGACCGTGTCACCAGTACGTCCAGTTCCGCCCGTTGGAAGCACTCAATTCTATGCCAGGCCGCTGTCGACGTGTGATCTCCTGCTAGGAGCACATAGCGTGTGGCACGTAGCACGGTTGTCCTCACCTTCGTACCATTCATACCCAGGCCGGTGTCCGCATGGGGGTGATATAACGTCCAGAGCAAGCCAAGGAGGGTGCGCATGCTCTCAAGAAGCACGCTAACTTCCACAGCGACCATTTTCTCGCTCCCATATACGCTGGGGATGCAAGATGCGGAGGTGCTGGGATGTTGATGACTCGAGGAAGCGGCAACAGACGCGGATATGGCACTAAGGAGAGCCTTGACTCCTCGCATCATATCACGAAGCTCTGTCATGTTCCGCTCGAGCGCACTGTGCGGTGGCCTTTCGATGTGCTGGAGGTGGACATTTGAGGTGTTTGATTCATCAGGATGGACTAGGTAGAGGGCATTAAGCTCCGCTTTGCTCAATGTCAGGAAGAGAGTGGAATGGGCGGGGCCATCTATGCTGTTCTCAGCATCTTGCGAGAGAGAATTCGAGGACCCTTTCCGCATGTCCTCCATCTCAACAAGTCGAATGAAGCTATTTGTGTTTTCCTCCGGGCTAATCATCGCTGAGTGTGTGGCAGCGAACGACGGAGGGAGATAATGCTGAGAGAGGGGCTTAGGGGCGCTCGAGGAGGATGGCAACGTCTTATCGTGGGGAAGTGCACGATCATTTTCTCGTGTGTCGCGAGAAATGCTGATTTTTTTTGTCATTTATTCATCTGAAAATAATTTTTGAGCCGCCTGTGGTCGGAATGTGGGTTCGTATGGTCACAATTTATAGAACACGGGCAGGTACATATTTGTCGTATGGGCCTCGAGCCTTCCCTTTCAGTGCGGTGGCCACACATTCCACCGGGCTGCCAATGACATCCAGATATAGCATGTGTTGCTTTCACATTTGCTTCGAGTGGAAGACGCGCTGACATATTGCACCGTATGTTCTATAGCAAACATTGTTGTTATGCCTGTGGACAAGCTGCCGGGTATCCAAACGGAAAACCAAAATTCAGCGATAGCTCCAACAACTAAGTCAACGTCGGCTTCATGTTTCGACCCGTTAGTTGCCTAGACAACACAAAAAATAGATGGAATGTCTTAATAGGTATTCCATTTGTATGAGTTGCAACCCCTGGAAGGCATGCTTTATCACTTGCCAGGAACAGTCAACATGGCGATGGGCGACGTCAGAGCGCAAGTCACTTTAATTCGGGAGCGCTGGCGCCCAGACAGATTTACTTCACATTGTCTCTTCTCATTTTTGATACTTCTGCTGACTTGCGCCCATTTGCATACGCTATTCACGGAGGTAAAGTCTCATTTTACTCTTAGTTGGAGGTAGAAGGACGACAGCTGTTTGGAAGTAAATATAAGGAACGTAGTCATGTCGCATACGTGCGAGCATTCTTAGGATTTTTAAGAAGTTTCCATGATGAAAAGTGTACAAAAGAAATTTTTTGGCTTTGTTATGTCGCCATTTATTCGCGATATCTTCTCGTGTTTCAAGTCTTAAAGACTGTGCATCTCACTGGTATATCGCCTTGTCAACCTATCACGTCATCTTTTCATTCTTTCTAAAATCCCTCCGCTCTTTGAAAGGAAATCTTTTAAAAGCGTCCTGCCCTTTAAAAGGGGCTATACATTCATCTATAAAATATCTTGCATATATGGACTTGCCTGGTCAAGACAGATCTCCCGACGCTTGCAGAAAGTCGACACCCTTTGTGAGCCTTTTCGCTGTCTTCAAACCATATACACCACAATCATTGCTGTAAAGCAATAGCCATTAGGAAAGATCGTTATGATATATGTCTATAAGATGACTATTCGTTGCTGTCGTAGGTTGTCCAATTCACTCATGGTCTGTGCAAAATAGGAAGCAGACCTTCCTCACTGTTTTGGTGGCAATCTCCTCTCTTCATAGTCCATGTTCTCATTCCTTGTGCCATATCCGACGTCAAACCTCCCATCAGTTTGAGCTTAAGCTCCCTCGCGTCTTAATCTACTCGCGGCCGTTTCGTACGCACTTTTTCTACGTAGTCCCCGATGAGACTCCGGAGTGTAAATGATGGAATATAAAAGGGTGCCATCGGTGCATTAGTCATGGGTGAATGAAGTGGGGAATGCTCTCGACGTTTCTGCAGAATCCATTCATCCAAGGCCTCCTGTTGATAGGCAAAGCCGTCGCCGGCAACCACCGCGCGTGTCATCAGCTCTAGTGAAATGGGACAAACGAAGGCATGTGGCGCCATTTCGGCCAGAGCATCCTCAACGTTTAGCTGGACATCATCCTCCATGGATGTGATACAGGCGTTGAATGGTGGATGCGCAAGCTGGCCGTCCTCGTTACCCAGGCCGTGACGAAAGCGAAACTTGAGGACTTTTTCCTTTCTGTCTCTTGCTTCCTTCCTCTCCTCTCCAGGATGATAGGTGTAGTTCTTCTCATCCTGTCTCTGAGGCGAGGTCGGTGGAGCAGGGACAGTTCCCATTTCAACCGGAGGGTCCTCGGACGGGGGCGCTGCGGCGACGAGGGAGCTCTTATTCTCTAAGGTATGATTGTTGACCCCAGGCTCAACAACGGGAAGCTCGTGAATGTCAGCCCGGGCCTCGGTCCAAGCTTTGCGCACGATATGAACACCCAGTGCAGCGATGAGTGAATGATGGACTTGATCTTGGGAGAGATCTTTGTGGTTCTTGAAGTAGCGGAAGACAGCTTGGATTCGTGGTTTTCGGGCGGGGTCCAGGCGAAGGAGTGCACGATATAAAGACTAATTAAGAAACCAGTTGGGCAAGGGATGGTTGTGAAAAAAAATCTCGCATGGTATTTCGAAAGGGTTTTCTGTAGAGGCGGGGGGGGTAAACTCGAAGCAAGCTTCAACAGACCTAAACATAAGAGATAAATACATGACATATGCACATGACAATAAGCTCACTGTCATACTACTCCATATCACGAGAAACATTCAAATGTTGTCGTTCCCACGCGCACATATGTATGCCTGGACTACTTCGGAAACCTCTCCGTGATCAATCCCCGACACCCCCAACAGGCGGAACATACACGAGGGATCGCCCGCCTCTTTTGGAACCCCTCAACCTTACCTCGGCGAACGACTTGCGGCGGCAACGTAGAGACTGAGGTGGATAATGTGTAACTGTAGGGCCAGATATGGTATTGATGGAATCTGTACGTCGTATGCCCGCCTCCCGACTTATGTCGCCACCATGGGCCGCGAGCTCGGCCTCCGCAGCCCACGCGCTGCTTGAGGAGATGTTTGACATTGCAGGAAGGACACGCACCAACGGGTGGAGCTATGATTTCAGTAGACCTGTCAATTTCTATGATGGAATGATGGAGCGTCGGAAGCGAAATTGTACGGTTTTAGCGGGACTTTTATTATGTGAACGAGTCAGTGGGTGAGTAATAAGCATACGGCCGCAAAGCTTCGCTTCTTCACGGAACAGGGTGCCACCGATTCCAGAGATCTTTCCAATTGACGGAGTTTTTATTCCCTATGTCAATGCTTTCTCTTTCGATCGCACATTTACACGTTGGAATGCGCGAGATTTTGAAGTCAGAAGACCCCATATGGACTCGGCGGCTATTTTCCTTTGGCTGCACAACTTTTGTTAAGATAGCTTGCTGCTTGAAGGGAATTAATACAGGGCGGGGAAATATTCGTGTTCCAGAAAACAAGCGTCCACAATTCCAGCCAATGAAGCATGGCACCCTGTAGTAAACGTCAAACAGGTACATGACACACTATGGCCGCCGGGTGCATCTTCACCTTGTCTTTGCAGGCACGCGGGATGGACATATACCGAGCTTCTCCTTGAAGCATGTTGGCCACTCTCCATTTTTTTTTGCGGTCGGGTAAAACGAGAGTGAGCAGATGCCCCAATAATTCAAGTCGTTGCCGGAAACGAAAGTGGAGATACAACGATCGTGGATTGGCCATTTCTATGGGAGTGGCATGTGAGTGTGTTTCTGTATCCACGTTTTGTCACTATGGTGATAGTATTAAAGCCATGTGTATCGTCGGAAAGAACAAATGAGGGCTCCTTCTAGCCATGTCACATGTCTACAGCTTGGGACAGCCGGAGGAAACGAGAAATGACAAACCCTTGTATATTTATATTGGACTATTTATATATGACTGATGGGGCATTTTCGATGAAAGCCCTATATTATATGTGGTTTGTCGCCCTAAATGACATGATCCATGGCGAGGGAGGACCGAGATGCGGCTAAGAGCACACGATAGAAGAGTCTTCGCGATGACTTGAACAATAATGGTTTCGATTAAGAAAACAATATTACTGAGACGAAAAAAGATGTAATCGAGGGCATTTTCGTGCTAGAAAAATTATCTGTATAGGATTTTTTTTCTTACTTTTTTACCATTTGCGGTGTTGGCACAAACATCCCTTCGCGAGCCTTGCAGCAGCCATGCATCCTGTTCTACATCCGTTTAATGACTTGGCACCATCTTCAAGTAATCACGGTTGGCGCCCTCCGCCCTGTGTAATGCTCCAGCTTTGCTAGTTTGATCGCAAGGTCCGCTAGTGGCTTCAAAGCCTCTGAACTTGTCATCCCTTGTTTGCTCACATCCGCTTCGTACCTTTCCAGGTACATCCGAATGGTTGCTCCCGACGACCCGGTGCCTGAAAGACGGAAGACTGCCCGGCTCCCATCTTCGAACAGCAAGCGAACACCTTGCTTGACAGCCTGACGACCGTCCACAGGATCACTGTAGGAGAAATCGTCCACCTCTGCCAGGACAAAGCCGTCGAGGACCGGCCCCGGCTTGAAATCAGGCTCCCGTAGATGGGCCATCATGGCGTTTGCCGCGTCCGAGTCGACCGTTTCGTAGTCGTACCGGCAGTAATAGTTCCTGTGCATCAAAGGTATATTATCGAAATGCAGGTCGATACAAGCACTCGTGCCCAAGGGGACATAAGAGTGATCCCAGAAAAATATTTTAAATCAAGGAAGCTACATACAACGCATCCTGTGGGACCCGAACCACCCCGCTCGGTCCTTATCCCTCATTCCCTTGACCGTACCTGCCATAGACTGCCCAATGCTCCTGAACGATCGCGCTGATCGGCTTCAACGGCGCCTCCGGGTTAGGATTGTGGGAAGCCAAGATAGACAACCATGCCAGCACAGCCCACATCCCGTCCTTTTCACGCACATGGTTGCTGCCCGTCCCGAAGCTCTCCTCCCCGCACAAGATGGGGACGTAATCTTGGGCACTGCCCAAGGCCCGCGCGTCCATTAAATTTCCAAAGTACTTCCACCCCGTCGGCGTTTCGACGCAGGTCAAGCCCTTCGCCCGCGCCACTTGGTCCACTGCCTGACTGGTAGGCATGGACCGCGCCACAGTCCTCAAACCGCCTTGCTCCCGGAAGAAAGGGATTGCATCCGCGTTCGCAGCGATCAGGGCCAGGGAGTCGGAAGGGGTGACGAAGAAACGCTTTCCAAGGATCATGTTCCTGTCCGCGTCCCCGTCGGCGGCGGCCCCTAGGTCTGGCACGTCCTTGTCCTCCACCATCGATGGATCGGGGGCACCACTGGGCAACAAGCCCATCACTTTTACCAGGTCTGAGGCATAGGCCAAGTTCGGATCGGGGTGTAAGCCTCCGAAATCCTCTTTGCTTGACGCATGCAGGAAAGTCGAGGGAGGGCATCCCAGCTCCTTGCCCAACACGACCTGGGCGTACGGAGCCGCAACGCCGTGCATTGCGTCAAAGACAAGCTTGAAGCCACCCGGGCGAGCAATGAATTTTCTAAGTGCCTCAAAATCAAACGCGTCCTTTAACACGCCTAGATAATCCTGGACCGGATCGATCACCTCCACCACCATCTCTCCGACTCGCGTCACACCCAAGACATCCAAATCTACTTTGGGGGCATTGGCCAGGATCTTAATTTCCTCGATGCTCAACGTAGCGGCATAGACTGCATCCGTAAATGACTCCAAGGCCGGCTCCCCGTTTTGCATGTTGTACTTGATCCCGAAGTCCTCCTCCGGGCCACCGGGATTATGGCTGGCTGTCAAGATAATGCCCCCCATGGCAGTGCCCCCTTCTCGCTCGCGAATGACAGCAGAGACAGCAGGCGTAGACATGATTCCTCCTTTACCGATCCATAGACGTCCTACGCCATTTGCGGCCGCAATTTCAATGATGATTTGGATCGCCTCCCGATTGTAATGGCGTCCATCTCCAGACACCACCATCGTTGCCCCTTCCTTTTCGTGCGGTGGCAGCGAGTCGAAAAGCGCTTGAACAAAATTATGGAGGTACAGTCCATCACGAACGACTTTTACTTTCTTGCGAAGACCGGAGGTGCCTGGCTTCATTCCTTCCACTGGCGTTGTTCTCAACGTCTTAAACATGCTTTGTCCAGGGGGAGCAGGCGGCGAGGGCGACGAAGATGAAGCAACAGGAAAAGCTCCCCCACGAACTGTATGGAACCAGTGCCATTGATTTATTTCTGGGTTGACTGTCGAGATAATGCTGGCTCTTGTGTCTACGCAGTGGACCCAGGGACGCTTTGGAGAACCTCCCAAGCGGCCAGAGGCAATTGTAAACGCAATGCCGTTCCACCGGCAAAGCATCACGGTCGCCAACAATCCCTTTAAAAGGATTCCCATCATCGTCGAAGGAAAGCTGTGCAGTTTGATGCGATGAGTGAGGAATGCGCATGGAGGCATACGTGCAGTGATTATGCCTTCAAGTTGCCCTTGGGCTGATCGCCGGGTTGGCTCGCGTGACGACGCATGGGCCGAGGCAGGAAGCAACTCGAGTCACCGCAAACTACTCTTTTCGTTCCAAATAATGCAAATTATTTGGTACTGTCTTTTCTCAGTGTATGGGAATGCGGAGCACGATTCCGAAAACTACAATGGGGCTAACTTGAGCCCGGGTACTTCATTCAAAAAGTACTTGAAACGCAAGTCCCTCTACATGATCAGTGAATTCGTGCCTGCCAAGAAACTATTTCGAATGATTCGCAAATCATGATTCACAGATACTTGAATGTATTCCATTACACTCTTATCACTATCATTCGTTGTCAACTGTTCTCGTCTTCTTTGTCCGAGTTCTCACGCACAGTATATTTGACCTTGGCAGCTGCCGAGTTGTTGAGCTTCATTCGAACCTGCGTTCGATTTCCTTGTAAATCAAAATTGCAACGCGCGTATGTCCCATGATATTTGCGCGCCGCCATGTCGTACTGCAAGGCAGCGGCTTTGATGTCTGAGAAATATCCTAGGTTGAACGTAAGTCCTGCCACGCGAATCTGCGCGTACCATTTATTGGTCTCCTTGGACCACGAGACACCTCTAAAATCCATGTTTTGAATGTCTTTGTCTACGCCGGCGCTGGCATCTATCCGGGTCGACCGATTTTTGGGGTCCAAGAAGTTTCCGTTCATGTCGAAATTGACGAAGGCGCCGTCACCGTGGTACCTGGGAAGATGTGTATATGGAAACGGGAATGGACAAGAACATAGGAAAGTAGTATTTTAGCCAGTTGTATAAAAGAAATAGAATCAATGCAGCGGATTCAGGCGAGAAACTAACGAAGATAAAGCCTTCCCACATTCACGCACACCCGCGTTTGACGAACCTGCGCGCGTACATATCATACACGAGGGCAGCCTCCTCTTCCTGATCTTCCTTGAATGTTTGAGACAAAACGCGCGTCCCACCATGGTATAGACGTGCGGTCCATTTCTTGTGGTGACAATCCCAGGAGACCCCCAAGAAACGAGACTGTTTAGGAGACTTGGACATGCCCCCCTTCTCCCTCGGCTGTGTCTTCTTCTTAATAACTGCAATCGCTTGATCTCTGGAGGAGAATAGACCAATGAGATGTGGCCGCCCACGCAGTTTGATCACCGCCTTGTAAAGACGGAGCCCTTCGACGTACGTGACGGCCCATGTCGCCGTGGAAGTAAAAGTGTTGTCGCTGCAAGATGAACTGCTTCCTGTTGACACCTTTGTGACAAATGCATGCTTCGGATCTAAGAATACGCCGGAGGGATGATGAAAATTGGTCAGAATCGTCTCTCCGAAGTGCTGTCGTAAGACCCGGTCGATTGCATGCGCCGCCTCTTCTTCATCAGAGAATGCCCTGTGCATCAGTCGCTGCTTTTTGTGCCGCACCTCAGCGATCCAACGTTTGTTTTTTCCATTCCAGTTTACACCCATATACTGTGAAGAAAGAACAGGCGAGAGGACCTGCGTAGGCCTGCCCTCTTCCACTTGTCGCTGCGATGAAAACGCTGTTGTTATAAAGAAAAGTACAGGACAAGGAGGGAAGCAAAGCGGTGCGCGTGTCACCTTTCGAGTGATCGTTGTTCGCAGCAACATTCCTCCGGCCCCTCCTGTATCATCATCCGTTCGAAAAATGCGGGCGTAAGGAAGCAATGAGCACCAAAGGGATGTTCCTGGACTTACACAAGCCTCAGGTGGAAGCAGGTGGAAGCATGACGTCATCCATGTTCGCCTTTCGTTTGCTTGCTGCGAATGCTAAACCTCCTCATTAGCCTTGCTTCCGGTCCAATTGTGATACTTTATTTCAGTAAAAACGTGGCCCTGCATACATTGTGTCTGAAAAAAAGAGCAATGATCATGTCGAATATATTTGTCGCGACAACTTTGATAAGTGCTCACTGCAGATCTCCTTTACTTGTTGCGGTATATGAACCTTCCTCACCCCCGAAGGCTATCCACTTAAAAAGTCACATCATGTCTTGGCAATCAGCCACTAGTTCTAATATTGGCCTTCTATCTACAACCCTCAATGTCCGTACTGTAGCTTCTTACTGGTAAGTATCCTCCTTATTATCATGAAAGAAGAAGCGTAAGGTTGTAAGCATGCGACATGGGCCATACAATTACTCTCCCGTATAACAATGAATCAGGACGGAATCAGACAAAGAGCTCTTTCTAGCGGAAGTTAAAAAAAATGGCCTGGACAATCTTGAGCTACTGGCGGAGGACATAGGAAGTAAGACGGAGCAAGAGCTTGAGTTTTTTGTATCACTTTTGCAAGAGCAAATCGGCAAACAATACCTTCAGGCATTCATAATTGCCCATATCAAATTACCGGAAGAAAAACAACGTACACAATTGGCCAAACTTTTGGAAAGGGTGATGGGTGGTACCTTTGAGGGTGACACTCAACGTATTCTGACCAATGTAATCAATATGGATCCAAAAGCTCTCTTTGCCGGGACGAGAGGCGGTAGAGCGCGGGAAAGGGGAGGTACAGCACGCAGCCGACAGATGGGTATTCCGACTGCGACAACAATGGTAACATCGACGACTGGAAAGAAAAGTCACAAAAAGCAAGTGCGCGAAGTCCCGAAACAGAAGGCGCCAGAGACCCCCACGACTGAGGAGAAAGGCCGGCCGCCGAGTAAGCGTCGCCGATCTCAAACGTGGACGGTCGTCGAGGATCCCAGGGAAGTACAGCACAAAAAGGGGGAAATAAAACAGACGACGGGGGAGTCCCTCACGTTCAAACGTGTTGCGACTCCCTCGGCTCTTCCTCCTATCCCCTCTAACAAGCCGAGCGAGTGTACGAGTCAAAACGAGGAAAGGCAGGCGCAAACTTTCGAAAAAGATGAGCGCATCATGCCTCCATTTGTTGCCACCTCAGCTCTTTGCGACCAAGCCACGCTCGCCAACAAGAACGAGGAAGGTAGTCAAGGAGCGGAGGGAGAGACTGAGGGAGAGGTCGAGGAAGCGGGCGTCTATCAGGAGAGTGCCGACGATTGGGAGCCAGTAGGAGGCCTTTGAAAGGACAACAGCGACCGACAATGCATGCAATGCTGCCCCCGCTGTAAGGAAAACAAATTAGACACGTGTTGTGGCACGATGCGAAGCCCGCGCCCAACCCGTAGCAGCGCTGGAGTTACGACGCATCCGGGCACTGAATGGGTCGGCTCAGAATCAACAGAGGCAGCCATAGGGATGGGCCCCAAAAGTCGCAGAAAGAGAGAACAATAGACATCGTGATCTTCCTTTGGAACATTCTTTGCCTGAAGTTTTCAATTGACTACATTTCACTCGACCGCCTGCCTGTCTCACGTGATTTGTCTGGACTTTCCCACCTGCGTCACGCCTCCCCCAACCTAGACTTCCTCCTACGCCTGCCCTTCTTCCCCATGCTTGATGCGTCTCATTTCCTCTAAGGACATGGGCGGATGGATATTCTCCACGCCCATCTCCAAGCCCAGCTCCAGCCCGTCCGGCCCCAGCGTCAGCACATCCGTGTCGTGGCCCAAGCAAGCGTCCAGACCGTGCCTCTCCTTCTCTTCCTTCCGTTTCCTCAGCGCCGGGACCCGCAAATGTGAGGCTGCATCCGGGTAGGCTTCGATCATCGCCAAGGCCTCCGGGTTCAGACCCAGCAACGTCACACTCTTCCCCACCTCCTCGTAGTTCTTCCCGGCCTCGTTCAACGCCGTGATACCAGACAGGTCCTGAATTCCGCCGTGCGAGGCGCTCAAGTCCACCACCACGTCATCCGGATCGTTCAAATAGTCGAACAGGCAGAGCAAGGACCGCGTCGAGCCGAAAAACAGCGGGGCTTGGACCCTGTACACCTTACGGAGCTGCCCTTCCCCGTTCTCCACCTCCCCTTCCACTCCCTTCTTGGCTTCCACTTTCCCCTCCGGCACCCCCACCGCGGCTGAGGCCGTCAACATCCGCCCGCTGCTCCAGACGTGCCAGACTGAGGCAGCGGCCACGCCTACGGCAATCCCGATCGCCAAATTCGTGACCACGGAGAGGGCGGTGACCAAGATGATGATGGCCGCGTCCGCCCGGGGGACTTTATGCAGCTGCATCAAGTTCCGCCATTGGAAGGTGTGGAGGGCGACGGACCAGATAATGCCCGTCAAGACCGCGATAGGCAGGAGGCGGACCGCGGGCGAGAGCCCCAGCATGATGAAAAGCATGGTCAATCCGGCCGTGGTGCTGGAGAGCCTGCCGCGGGCGCCGTGCAGCACATTGATGACGGTTTCCCCTACCAGAGCCGAGCCACCCATGCCCTGAAACAAGCCGGTGAACAGGTTGGCAATCCCTTGCACCACGCACTCTTGATTCGCCTTGAACGAGGAGGGGGGATCCTTGACGAGCGAGTTCACGACTGGACAGCGAGGGAGGGAGGGGGACAAGGGAAGAAGGAGGGAGGGAGGGTCGTTGAAAGTGAAGGGGTGGCAAAAAGATACGGATTGGTGTATGGTACGTCGAGGTACAGGGTCATGGGCACTGACCGGCAAGCCTTCCCCCCTTCCCTCCCCCTCCCCCTCCCTCTCTCCCTCTTTCTACTACCCACCCTCGTGCGTCATGACCGTCTCCACGCCCCCGATCAAGGCCAGGGAGGCGGCGTAGGCCCAGATCGTTCCCCAGGCTGGCGACGCTGGTAAGTCAGGGAAATGCCACCCGGGCATCCCGGCTGCTAATTCCGCGGTTTCCCCCACCGTCCGCGTCCCGGCCCCGTCTGCGTCCCACACCTGCCGCAACAGGCCCCACTCCACCGCCGTGCCCACCACGATCGCCGCCAAGGACGCCGGGACGATGTGCCCGACGTGTTTCACCTTGGGGAGGCCCCACATGATGAACAGCGTGAGAACGATCAGGGCCAAGGTGGACCAGGTCTGGGCATCGCCCGCCCCCAGCCACACCTCGTCCGCGGAGGGGCAGTCGTTGAAGAGGGTGTCGGGGGTGGCGCAGATCCGAAAGGTTTCGGTCTGGCCTTTGACCAGGATGATGGCGAGCGCGTTCATGAAGCCAATCATGGCGCTCTGGGGGATAATCTTGACAAAGCCGCACAAGAAAGGCGCACACAGGCATTCGATAGCCCCGATCAAGACCACGCACATGAGCAGATGTTCCACCCGCTCGGCTCGGGTGAAATCGCGCAAAGGTCCGTCCTCCCGAGTCAAGTCCCCCATCACCACAGCCATCGCCCCCGCTGCCCCACTGATCATGGCCGGACGGCCGCCGAACATCCCGGTCAAGGTGCCCAGCCACACCACGCTGGCCATCCCGTACGATGGAGACAGGCCCGCCATGAAAGCAAAGGCAATGGACTCAGGAACCTCGATCAGGGCCAGGGTAATCCCGCTCAATATCTCCCGGCGCAACGCGGCAGGCCGTGCTTTGTAATACCCAAGGGAGGAGAAGACGTACGACTTTAGGGAAAACTCTCGTAGAACCTCCAGGCATCCAGGCTCCATGATCCTGTTGAGGAGGATATGTTAGGGGTTTGGAAGCATTCCATCGGTAAGCGTGTTGGCGCGTAAAAGGAACAGGCGACGCAAGCGGGGGCCCCTACAAGCCCTCAGGTCACATGCATTATGGTAGCTTGGCTGCAGAAGCAATTACTAACACACTTGATGAGTAGAGGCTGCTTCCCAAGCTTTCCCATTTCAAGCAATATAATGGTGTTCCCCGGCTGCACCATCGTCCGTTACCCCCAATTTTTCCTACACTTTCGCACTCTTAGACGGGCACGTAACGTACTTGAGTTCCTCATCGTTCGAATGAACCAGGTCCTTGCCATCTTGGTCTTTAGCCCAGATAGGGGACGAAACAGGCCGAGATGGCATCTCTGGTGGCGGTGGAGGCACGGGTAAAAATTGTCTGGGGTCGGGCGGGTCCGCCATCTGAAAAACCTGAATGTCCTAGAGGCCGGTGGATCAAAGTGTGATGCGTTGTCCCTGTGGCAGGAAGGAAAAACCAGAAAGAGTGACGCACACATACGTGAGTTGATGGTCAAGTGGCATCGTTTGCATGTGCATGTTTCCTGTGTCACACAAAGTTCGCACTTGGAAGCCTGTCGTGTCGGGCATGGAATCGTCACATATTTGGTGCTTTGCGTCACAAAACTCGTCACTCCTCCGAGTCTGGTTGAGCTTGTAGCCAATGGAAAGGACGCAATAAATGTGCTTTGCAGCGAAAGTTATCACTAATTACACAATAAGATAATGCCGACGCATTGTAGGATTTTAAAGGACGTTTGGACCGCTGTACGTGGTGCACATATATATTTCGGTGGTCTCTCCCGTGACAAAGTGATCGCTTTATCCTCCACCCCTGCGTCAAAGCAATTTGGGTCATGCCCCTCCTCTCACAACCTTCATACAGCGCCACTACCCACAACTATCCAGGTACATCATTGAAACATCCAGTCGGACTGCCGGGGGGAGAGGCGCGGCGGTTGTGCGAGGCGCAAGCAGACCCTGTCACGCGGCCGAAAGCATGTGGGGGCAAAAAGCGACGTCACCCTCTACCCGCGACGTACCACCCCTCCCATGCTCCAGGCCGTCGAATGAAGGAGAAAGAATGTGTGAGGGCACCAGTGGCAACTCAAAAATATGAAAGACTAGCCACGGTGGTAGGGGAGATTATGTCAATTTTGCTAATCCTGCGGACGTACGGTTCATGCTAAAGCCCTGGCCGCCGGGGAGGTAAGGAGGTTGGAAGGAATGACGACGAGACTTTCTGTGCCACAGTATGTCGAAGCATTTTGTCTGACGGCTGATTGCTATATCTTTTTTCCTTTTGAAAGCTTCTGAAGATAGTCCATGCTATGCTGGCGGGGACAGGAATCGAGGCTCAAACGCTGCTCGACGCGGGGCGGGAGTGTGCACGCGCCACAAGGAGCAATAGCGACCATGCCCGTGGTGAGGGCCCTGGTGAAGTCGAGGAAGAGAGTTATGCCCATACTCAAAAGGGAATGAATGCTCTCACCAATGCGCTCCGCCACAGGCTTGTGGAGAAACTGAAGCCAGGTAGAGGGGGCAGGACAAGGATTGTAGGGACGAGAACGTGAAGAGACAGGAAAAGGCATTCAATGAAGGACATTTAGTGGAAAAGATGCAACATAGGCTGGAAAGAGGTTTGAGGGTAGTCACACGCGACGGAGGACGAGATAAATGTTCCTACCTGTATGACCACGAAAGACTCGTCCCTAAAGTGGAGCTAAACCCTGTAGTAATAGGCTCAGCAACCAGTGTCGTGAACGACGACGCCGTCCTGCAGGAAAATCTGGGGCTTCCTTCTGCCGCCCGGAGCGGGTGGACACGTGCAGCTCGGTATCCTGGCCTTGGTGAGCCGGCAATGGAGGGCTCTGGCTGTGGCCGACACTTTCTGGCGGCCCATCAGTTTCGACCTCTTTCCCGCGTGGTCAGTGGGAAGGAAAGAGGCACACGGTGGGAAAGATTGGAAAAAAGAGGCGCAAGAAAGGGTGGAGAGCGACATAGAGGCCAAGGGGATCGTGCAGCGGCTGAGTGCGCCTGCAGCAGAGACGGAGGTGGAGTCAATGAGATCCTCCATGTTGTCGCTCTCCACAGCGTCCAGCTATACTCGAGACAGCAGCAGCACGGGTCTTTCTCCTGGGATTTTGGCTGCTTCTACCCCTGGAGGAACAATCTTGTCAATCAACACGCCTCGAACAGGATGCCGGGCGCAAGTCATGGCCTATGTTGCCGTCGGGAACCCACGGTTCCGCACCGCGTCCGCCTGGCAGAAGAACATATACATGATCTTTGAAGTGACTGATATCGCAGACAACTGCCGCCTCTTCTACGGCGAGGGCCCCATTCAGGTATCCGCGGCACCCTCCGATTGGCTGGCGCGTGCCGTTGTGAGGTCTCTGCGCCTTTCTCAGCCGCGGATCGAGACCAGGAGCCGGGACGGTTCCCAACCGTTCGAGAATAATTTAAATATGGCCACGGGCCGAAGTATTCCGCGAATTTACGTTTGCGGGTGGTATTATGCGACCATCGCTCAGGGAGACTGGCTTTGCTATACTAGTCCGATAAAACCGCAAAACGCCATGCAATGACACCCAATGCTCCATATTGGCAAGATTTCTTGCCAGGATGCTCCTTCTACATATGGGATCCGGACACAGTGTGTTTTGGGTCAGAAGGACAGATAAAATTGGCGGCAGCCTTTCACGTGGTTCCAGCGGACGAGGATAGAGTGGTCGGGCGCGAAGTAGGGGTGGAAGACGGGGAGCTTGAGAGGCGCCGTATGTACAAGGTGGCAGGCGGGTACGCGGAAGAGTATGCGACGCATACTTCGTTTGTGTCCCTGGATTTTAATAATGCGGATGGGGATACTGTTCGGCATTTTATAAACAGCTTGCTGGCACCATGAGGCTCGGCTTGGACAGATGCTTGGAGGCATAGTGGCCTTTGTAGGCGTTGTCAACATAGAGAATTTCCTGAGGGTGTACAAATGGCAGAACGATGGGCAAATTCACGGTATATCTTGGCGCAGCTCTTGGGAGATCAAGGAGAGCGACACGTTGGGATGGGGCATGGACCACGGGGTTCGACACCGGCATCCTCGCATTTAATTCCCAGACACTCCTGAAAGGTCCCATGTATTCGGGCGATGGAAGTAAGACATGTAGATGTATCTGAAGAGCGGTGTAGATGCTCATATAGAGGATTGGTTCAGCATCATGTATAAGTCGCTTTCTGTCATTTACAGCCGAGTGTCGCCTGTGATATGACTATGCACTGCAAGTAATGTATACGGCTTACATCAAAGCTATATCCTTCTCAGATGGACTCTTAATGTGTGTATAGCTATGGGTGTCGCGGGAAAGGGCTCGTGGTAGAGATAATGGAGAAGAGAATATTACTAGAGCCATCTGCAATTTTGAAAGTTAATCGAGGATAAAACCCATAGGCTTGCTTTTACCTTGTTATTTTTGCACCACCAAAGGTGTGCTTCTGCATCTTACTCGCTGAACATTTGCAATTTTCTACTATTTCCATGTGAACCGCGTGAAGCCAAGATGGAGCCACCCGGTTTTCGTGGTGCCAAGGACTATTCTGTCGCTGGTTGACGCTCTAGGTGATGGACCTACGTAGCCGTCTACAGTTATTCCTATCGTTACAGTCCCGCGTATGATATCGCCATATCGTGGTCGCTCCTTCTATGGATCCATTGCTTTTCACTCTCAATCCTTGGAGATCACCGCCCAAAAAGCTTCTTGACTCAACGACACCTTTCCCACCATTTTTGCACGTTTCTTTCCTTGCTTTTGCTTCTCAAGAAGCTTCTTTTTTCGTGTCACGTCCCCACCACCAACATTTTTCCCCGCCTTGGTGACCAGCACATCCTTTCTATACGGCGCCACCCGCTCCCGGGCAACCACCTTCCTTCCCACCTTCGCCTGAATGTTGATCTCGAAATTTTGTCGGTCAATGACATTCTTCAGTTTCAAAGCCACCCTCCTCCCTTCCCGCTCGGCTTTGGTCCGGTGGCAGACGAAGGAAAGAGCGTCCACCTCCTCTCCATTCAAGGCCAACTCGACCTTGACGAGATCGTCCGACGCGTAGCCCGCTTCCTTGTAATTCAACGACGCATAACCCGCACTCACATTCTTCACCATATCGTGGAGATCGGTCACGACCTCCTGCCAGGGCAACCGGTAAGTGAGCACCACGTTCTTGTCGTCCAGGTACTTGACGTCTTCTTGCACCCCGCGCCTCTCTTTCAAGCAAGTGGTGATGGCTCCCACGCTCGTCACCGGCGTCAGGATGGTCGCCTCCACCACCGGCTCCTCGATTTTCATATCTCGATAATTCGGCGTCGTCGCTGGGTCAGGCCAATCGGCCAACGTCTGAATGACCTTCACCTCTGCTGTTTCTCCCTCTTTTTGGCTGTGGATGATTCGGTAAGGCACCGTGGGCGAGGTCAGAAGGACTGCGGTCCCAAACTCGTCCCGTAGTCTCTGGTTGAACACTTCCATGTGCAGCAGCCCCAGGAATCCACATCGCAGCCCAGAGCCCAGCGAGGTATTGCTCCCTTCCCGCTGCACCGTCACCGAGGCGTCGTTCAAGGTCAACTTGTTGACTGCCAGCTCCAGAGAGTCAAAATCCTGGGTGTCCAGGGGGTAAATACTGGCGAAGAGCATCGATTTGGCGGTCTCAAAGCCGGGCAATGGGTCCACTCCGGCTTCGGCGGCCTCCGCGGCTCCCTTTTGGTGGTGGTAGATGGTGTCTCCCATCTTCGCCTGCCGCGTGGACCGCATCCCAGCGATCACGTAGCCGACCTGGCCCGTCAAGAGGGAACCTGTCCGAAGCTGGTAGGGGCACAACACCCCCACCTCCTGCACCGAGAAAGATTCGAAGGCGGCCAAGGAATGGGCGGAGATCCGGTCGTTCTCCTTGATCGATCCGTCCACGACTTGGACGAGACAGACCACCCCGCGTGTGGGGTCGTACCAGGAATCGATGAGTCGCGCACGCAGAGGGGCGGTGGGATCACCCCCGGGGGCAGAGATCCTGTCAATCACCGCGGGAAGGATAGCGTGCACGCCCTGACCAGTTTTTGCAGACGTGACCAGCACGTCCTCCAAGTCCATGTCGAAGCTCGTAGCCATTTGAAGCGTGACGTCATCGGTCTGAGCGTGCGGTAAATCGGACTTGGTGACGACGGGGATGATGGAGAGTTTCGCTTCTTGGGCAAAGGCATAGGTAGAAAGAGTTTGTGCTTGTATCCCCTGCGTGGCGTCGACGAGGAGCAATGCGCCTTGACAGGCAGAGAGGGACCGGGAGACTTCGTAGGCAAAATCCACATGTCCGGGGGTATCCACAAGGTTTAGAAGATATTCCTTGCCGTCTTTGGGATGTCGGTATACCATTGAGGCTGTCTGAGCTTTGACAGTAATGCCACGTTCTCGCTCCACTTTCAGCGTATCAGTGTACTGGGCCTTGGCCTTCTTCTCGGCCGACGTGATGTTACCCGTGAGTTCAAGCAAACAGTCGGAAAGAGTACTTTTCCCATGGTCAATGTGGGCAATGACAGAAAAATTACGAACACGGGATTGAGGTATGCTGCCAAGACCGTCTGGAATCTGGGCAACTATTTCTTTGAGGGTAAGATCGGCATGTGAGGGTTGGGAAGTAGGGGAGGCAGTAGCTGGGGAGGTCGTAGAGAGGAAAGCGGTGGCAGTGCGCCAACCCCATGGTGATGCTCGAGATTGACTGCGTAAAAGAAGAAGGCAGCGTGCGTGTTGAAGGCTTAGCATGATAAGTAACGTGTGACAGGTCTTGAAATGTAAGGGTTGGCAATTTTACGGTGGGGGGTTGTCCCGTATTTTGCCAAGAATGGAGTGGGAAAAACAGTTACTTAAGCAGGGTAGGAGTAGGGAAAGGGCGAATTGGATGGCTGACGATAGCCCTCAACTTTCGAAGACCTGGTTGAAATGTTAAATAGTTACAAAGGATGTATAGGGAGGAGGTCAGAAGGCTTGCCGTGTAGCGAGGACATGAGGTTTAGAGCGATAAGGAAGTGAAACAAATGGCACGGCCATCGGGTATCCAGGCCACCGTCATCCCTTTTCCTGTTGACGTCCTCCCCCCCTTCACATCCGACATTGCGGGTTGTTCGAAGCCAAAAATGCATTCAATTGTGTTACAACTGACGACAATTTGGCCGTTTTGTTTGTCCTTGCGTCGACTGGAGACTATTACGGTGGTTATCATAATCGACGAGTCGAAAGGGACGTCGTGAGTCGAAGGGGTAATAAGAAAGACACATAGAAAAAAAAAGGTTCCAATTCGCAAGATAAATGGGCAAACATGTGAATATGAAAGAGAAATGAAATTCGTGGCGACTTGAATGTAAGGGGAATTGAGGATTTTGTAGCTCCATGCTTCTTGTCACACAAGGTTCAACAAATCTCGGATCAACAAGTGTTAAATTTAAGATCGCCCCTTACGTACTTTGATAAAGAGTGATCAATGCAACACATGCACAGGAAACTCCCCTCCGTATGCCTACTAGGACCTGACGACAATCACATTCACCCTGTTGGTGAAGCTCGATTCCTGCCAATGGAGCAGATCCTCCGGTGCCCTAGCCCCGATTGTCGGGGGACAGACCTGGAATACAGCGAACCTGATGGCGCTACCATTTGTATGGCCTGCCATACCATCGTGGAGGAAAATGCAATCGTCTCGTCCGTCGAGTTTAACGAGAATAACGCCGGAGGGGCGTCGACTGTTGTGGGTCAATTCGTGGGCCCGGAGATGACCAAAGCCTACAGCTCCGCAGGGCGTGGTCGCCGTCGATTCTATACACGCGACTCCCGGGACACCACTTTAAACAACGGTCGCCGCGCCATCCAGCAGGTCGTATCTCAGCTTCGACTCCGCCAAGCTTTTGTGGACCGGGCCTGCCGCCTCTTCCGGACCGCCGTGGAGCGGAATTTCGTTCAAGGCCGGAAAACCATGTGCGTGGTCGCCGTCTGTTTGTACATGG